>JAAUXT010092364.1_pt1 | contig 10857 bp, 10 predicted proteins | sample 7278171 | NCBI WGS metagenome assembly JAAUXT01 (sample SAMN14350112, study PRJNA611818) | marine sediment metagenome | isolation source: surface marine sediment (1.8m) | place: French Polynesia: Moorea | collected 2018-08 | reverse complement strand
TCATACCCTGGATCATACCCTGGATCATACCCTGGATCTTACCCTGGATCTACCCTGGATCATACCCTGGATCATACCCTGGATCTTACCCTGGATCTACCCTGGATCATACCCTGGATCATACCCTGGATCTTACCCTGGATCTTACCCTGGATCATACCCTGGATCATACCCTGGAGAACCCCCGGCTGTGAAGCGGGTTCACACCTCAGCGACCACGCCCTCACGCCTTCTGACGGTACCCTCTCCAGCGGATCCGTTACGTGAGGCATTTTGAGGTCTGGTCCCCCTTGACTCCACCTCAAATATTTTGACGCCCCCCCCCCGCAGGCGCCCTTTTGTTCACGTTTTGCGTGCAAAAAGTTGTAGTGCTTGGAGTTTGCTGACGCCCAAATTTCAGGTTCCTGACTTGAGACCTGGATCTATCAGAGGGGTTTCCCTCCCTTCTCATTTGTTCGCTGGTGCCCAGCCACACCCTCTCTTGAGCAGGTCACCCTTGTGTTCTCCCTATCCCCAACATCCGGGCCTCTGACACCAGCGGAAGAGACGCAATAACTCTGAAAGGCTCTTCGTCACACACACATTGATCGGCCCGCTGGTCTGCAGGCCGTGTTCACACCGGGTGCGTATTGCAGAGGACGAGCGTTACATGTGCAGGTGCACAAAGGATAAAGTTCAAAGGAGAACTCAAGGGGAGATCCAGGTCTTGATCCCAGTGAAATGAAATGGGGAGACACCCCAAATTTTTGACCTGGACACAAACATTGCGGGAGAACGAGGGCCACGGAGGACATACCCAATCTCATGGATTGGACGTGAAGACGTGACGCAAACGCAACGTGGGACAAAGTGGGAGCGTCACGGACGCGAAGCAACGGAAACAAGACGTGACCTTGACACGAAGGGGCGACGTGCCACGTGCGAACAAGTGTGAACCTGTGTGAACCCGTGTGAACCTGTGTGAACCCGTGTGAACCTGTGTGAACCTGGGTGAACCTGTGTGAACCTGGGTGAACCTGTGTGAACCTGGGTGAACCTGTGTGAACCTGGGTGAACCTGTGTGAACCTGGGTGAACCTGGGTGAACCTGGGTGAACGAGTGCTAACCACTCAGAACGGGTGTAAACCACCTCATGTGAACGAGCGTGTACCAGTGTGAACTACTTTCTGTGAACCAGTGTGACCCAGTGTGAACCAGAGTGAACCCCTGTAACCACCTCATGTGTACCAGTGTGAGCCACGTCATGTGAACCAGTGTGAGCCGTGTCATGTGAACCAGTGTGAACCCTGCCTTCCCTGCAGTATGTTGCAGACTCTACATACACACAGCGCTCACAGGTCAATACCACCGCATGCAGTAGGGTTATCAATTATAGAGCCTCAGACGACGCGCGCGGCCTCGCACCTGTACACCGTGTTGTCGCCGTCTGTTTGAGCACCGGCTCCAGTTACTGAGGATCGCTCAGGGGAGGGGCGCATCCAGGGACGAGTGGGAGGGGGCGGCTCCCCAGGGGGCTGCTTCAATCGTTCTGGGAGCGTAGTCAGAATGCGGTCGAATGGGGGGGCGACTTCAACTTTTGAACATTTTCTTGGATGTTTGGGCTACCTGCAGTAGACGTCCAGGAGGGCCCATAGGGATCTGGATCCCCATTGATCACCCAAAAGTGTCGTTCGTAGGGTGTATCAAGGTCAGGGAGCAATCCACAAGGGGGCCACTTCAACTTGGACAAAGCAATTCTATGTGGCACATCATTGGGAGGGCGTGAGCTTGGGAGGGAAGGAGAGGGTCAGGATCCTGGATCCGCTCCCCTGCAATCTTGCGGTGAGGCTCCCTTTGCGACATTCCTCTTCCACGGCCTGGGGTGCCCTTCGAGCATGTCCCCTGGGTTCCTCTCTAACTGTTCTTCCCAAGTGATTTGTGAAGCAGAGATCAGCCACTTGAGATGCCCATTTGGCAATAGTCAAGGGAAACCTTGATGAGACAGGCGTTCAAACACGTACACACGTACGCATGAGAAATTCCTCTTCTGCCTGTGCCAGAGTGCGACCCAATGAGTGTATGTATGTTTGTGTGTGTGTGTGTGTGTATGTAGGGGGCGGAGTGAACTTCTACCGCTCCCAAACTTGTGAGATAATATGGCACAGCCAAGCTGGATCAAAGATCTGAGGGGGGGGGGGGGTGACTTCGGCCTGTGCGGTAAGCTGTCTCTCGCAGACGTTGAAAACAAGTCCGTCAGCAACTTGAAATGCTCCTCGATGGTCACCGTTCCCGACAGCAATGCGCCCTTTGTGGATCAGGAAGCAGGTTCGGGGACTGAGGCCCAAGCCAGGGTCCGACCGACCCACGTCTGATTGTAGCCTATTACTTGACGTGGCAAACGTCGGCCCCACGTCATGACCTGAAAATTTAACGCGAGCGCAGTGAAACATTTTCAGCCATAACGATAGGGACTGGATGTCTGGTCGAAGCTTATAAAAACTTAATCATCCTCCTTTTGAAACGATGAGCCACACCTTTTCACTTCGCGGCACGTTCCGAGTTCCTTTTTGTTGTGCCGGCAATGGGAAAATAAGTTTTCTGACGAACATGAAGGGAGTCACGGAATCACGCTTCTTGCTCTCATAACGGCCGCCATTGTGAGGGGTCGTGCGGGCGTGACCACCGGGTCCCCACGGGTGAGCGCAATATCGGACAGAAGGGGGGTGTCGCGTTCTGGTGAGATACCAATGTGGTGAGGCCTGATGTCTTGGTTGAATAAGCTGAATCCTGTGGTGGTAGTAGTGGTGTATTTGTTGCTGTTGTTGATGTTGGTGGTGGTGGTGGTGGTGGTGGTGGTGGTGGTGGGAGAGAGCACTCAGAACTCCGTACGACCTGTTGCCCACGGACATCAGGGTCTGATAATGGACAGAGAGACAGACATCAAGGGTCCGGTGTGGCGACGTGACAAGGCACGGAAGCGTCTGACGTCTTGCCTGAACAGGCTTGATGACACTGTGTTTGGTAGACCTGAGAATCCAACCCGTGACCCATGGATCCTCAAAAGGCGCTTTGTGTGAGACATTCCTCTCAGACAGATCTGTCCAGCTCAAAGGTTGCTGTGGAGAGGCTTGAGGTCAGGTCCGTTCAGCTTTGTGTGAGACCCTCCATTCCTCACAGATACCAAGGCTCACAGGTTCTTGTGGTTTGAGGCCAGGTCTTTAGTAACTGGGTTCAGCTTCGGACCTGCCGTCCACGGGAAGAGCACCTGTGGCAGGGACCTGATGTCTTATGTCCAGTGACCTGGCCTATTTTCTAAAAATGTCACCCCGACCCTGGTGCACAGAGTGGATTTTGGTCCCGTTGATACCACATCTATCGGCACGGACACGTGTGTGGGCGTGGCGCAGTGGGAGATCCATAGAAGTGGTCCAATGTTTCAACGTTTTCTTCTGTGACGCAGGTTTCACCCGACACAGGAGATGAGGACAGGCAGCAGGCCCAAACATACAGTTTGTCTTGCAGAATTGTCAGACAGGTCATTGGGGCATCACTGGGTCGTCAGGTTGTGACCAGTCAGTTGATTGAATTTCCCTCCCGACCACACCAACTCCGATCCTGGATCTGCCAGAACCTTCCCCCGGAAGCTGCCACGAGGCTAAAAGTTGTGAAGCGCAACCGCGGAGCCACGCATGCGTGGGCGCGCAACTTGCCTCGCCTCTCATTGGTCCAGCTTCAGCCCACGTGACGGCGCCGTGCAGCGTTAAAACGCCGCGTCTGACCGGGGCCCCGTCCACTTCTCAGACGCCACCCTCTCTCCGCAGCTTTGAAACAGAAGGATCATCGCCTGTAGCCACTGGGGATTAGCTTAATCCACCTCAATCCGCTTGCCTATCTGCCTGAAGCAGATTGATACAGAGAAACTACAGCTTTGTGAAGCAGTTCAGAGAAGACTTGCAAGGTGAGTGGCATTTTGGGCTTGTTTTCGTTCAGGGCTGTGTGACTGATCAATTTCTGTTGCATTGCGGTGGCGTTGTTCAGTTCCCTGCACAACTGGAGTGCGCCACTCGCGTATTGTTGGGATCAAAGCTCCAGTCTCTTCTGCCTCAAAAAATTCGTCGTGTGTTGGCCTCCAGCCACACCATGTGTTGCACGTAAAATATTTTCCCATTCACACGTAAGATTTTCCAAAGAAGGATTTTCCCCTGCCAAGAGTTTGGACCTTCATTGGCTTCAGTCCTGCATCCACCGGTGTTGCCCTGTCCTGTCTTTGTCTCGGCTGACGAACTTACCCCTGGATGTTGAAAATGGGGGTCAATGCAATATTTGGGTGGGGACCAAAACCACAACTTCAAGAATTGTCTGATGGAAAATTATTTTGTGCCTTCAATGCAAAATTTGGGAGGGTGTGAATGAACTTTTCGGGATGGAGGTGGTCTCTGGAACCCCCTCACGTCTGGCCCCGCTGGAGGCACGGATCAGGGTGTGAAGATTGTGTGCGGCGCACGGCTGTGCGATTCTGTGGGTCTGAGCTCAGTATTGTCTGTTGATGGCAGCTGGGAATCAGTCTGTGCATTTTCCATGAAAAATTGCTCAGCGGTGGTTTGACAATATAATCAACATAAAAATCTGATCCAATTCAAACAGGGTCAGTATCATCAATTGTTATGTGCGGATCTGTATCTGGATCCATTGTTGTCCGGTCTGGTCCATTCGTGGAAATATCTCTGTCTGGGAATTTCTGGCCTGGGCTGGGTTCAGATCCCGTGTGTTCAGTTCAAATGGATCCAGAAGGCCCCCCCTTGGCCCTCAAATATGAATGTGGCCCCAAATATTTTGCGGGTGGAACTGCAGTTGGGCCCCCTGGCCAAAGAAATTATTGCTTTGTCCTCCTATTTCTGAGCGTCTGAGTGTTGTTCCCTTGCCCCCAACACCCTGCCCTGGTCCTGGACCCTCTCTGACCTTGAAGGCGGGCAGAGTGAGAAAAGTTGAGGTTCAGACGCGTAGCGCTCCCAGTTGTGTTGTGAGCATTTGTACAAATGGGGAGAATGTTGGTTCGTACCACAAGATGTGGTCTCTGGTGTGACGGGACCTGGTCCGGGTGTGTGGCGAATTCCTGGATGCATCAGGCGCTGCTCTGCCTTCACAGGACAAAATAAAATATTCACCGCAAATGAAAGTGCAGAATGCGCGCAACATCTTGTTTACATTTTTGTTTTCAAAAAACAGTGAAGTTTCAAGAATTTTTTAGCCTTGAAAATCCGACAGAATGAAGGTTTTTGTTCGGGGTGAGGTAACTTGGTATTCACAACATTCACCCAAGAAATATCAACATCACACAAAAATCACATGGACATAGTCTTGAAAAGATCAAAGCAAAAAAAAATGTGACAGTTGAGATGACTTTGCATTGAGACTGGAGTGAATTTTTTGTGTCTGAAGTGACGGGGAAAGTGCTTTTCAAACTGCGCTGAATGTTCACAAGAGCAGGTTTGCTGAGTGTGAAAAACGCGTTTCTGCACACCCGTCGTCACCAATGGTATTGAGACAGTGCAGGTACAGAAGTAGATCTCAAGAGGCTCCAGTCCCGTCCGCGCTGGAACATCATCTGCGTTCAGGTCCTGATCAGGCTGCAGACCTGTGGGTTCTCACTCAAGCTACAACTACTTCTTGGGAACTTTCTGTTTCTTGAGTGCTGCCTGCCTCTGGGTCTCTCACTGCATCCAGGTCAGTTATGAACACTTTCACCAACTCCACATGGTCTGAGGGACCTTTAGGAGTGACTGGCTGGAGGCTTCCCCCAGAACTTTCCAACATGAGTCCTTGGTGCATGTCAGTTTTATGGATACCCTGTGGAACCCAGTAGCTCTCAGAGTTATGGGTGCACCTTGGGTCACTATGTATGTCAGTGATGGGGATACCCTGTGGTGCCTCATAATTCTCAGAGCCATGGGTACCCTTTTGTCCCTGATTTGTCACCATGTAGTAATTTTTTGGTTGGCTGCTGTCCTGGTCTGCAGACTGGTTCTCTGCCCAGACTGCAACAAAATTGCATCAGAACAGAGAGAACAACACACAGGCTTTCCACACTTGTTGCTTTCCAATGCAAAACCTAAAAGCATAGGAAGACCAGAAAAACACACAAGTACCTTTTCTTGCAAATTTGTTGGAAATTCCAATGTAGCTGGCTGCATTATCTGTGGTTGATCAAAGTCACACATTGATTTTAAAAAATGTGCCAACACAACTTTTGGAGAGGTAGAGGTCAGGCAAAAAAAAAATCTTGAACAGACAAGACCAACCTGCCAGTTGGTTCAGCTTTCCTGAGATGCCTGAAAATGTGGGTCTGTCATTTGGTGACACACACCAACATTCCAACATGAGTTGGTACCTGAAACCCAAAAAAGGTTTGTTCTTTTTGACATATTGCTCAGAACATCAAGGGAAAAAAACTGAATTTGGTTTGTACTTGCACAAGATCAGAAGCCATTGTTGGTTTGGCCAGTCGACTGCCATCATTGAGATACGTCTCAATTTCTGTGTTCTCCAGACCTGGATAAGGTTCTGATCCAAATGTGTAAATTTCCCACAGCAAAACTCCAAATGACCACTACAATCAGGATAAATCTTCAACAGGCATCACCAGCCAAAACGTGTTTATATCAACTCAAACAGAATGTGGAAATGCAACTGACCACATCTGTTTTGTATGAGAATGTCCCTTCCCTGATGGACTCCAGACTCATCCACCTGATTGGAACACCCTTTATGTCATTCATTCTGTAGTATTCAGAGCTGTACACATCTCTTGCCAAACCAAAATCAGCAACTTTTATCCTCAGGTGCTCATCTAACCTGAGGATAGAGATGAAAACATCTTGCAGGAGAGCTTGTAAACAGAAGAGAACAAGCACAGAAGAGAACTGTTACTTGCATGCAATTCCTTGCTGCTAAGTCCCTGTGAATAAATCTTTGATTTCCAAGATATTCCATTCCCTTTGCTATGTCAAGAGCAAATTTCAAGATCTGAAGTTCTTCCAAGTCCTGCTAAAAGAACAAACATCCTACTGACTGTGCATCTGTGATCAGTCAATGAGATTTCACAGTAAAAATGCACACTTACAGACTTGTTATTTTCCAAATAATCTTTCAAATTTCCATTTTTCATCAAAGGTAGGATAACACATGGCCTTGCACCATGAAGAGACACCCCCAGCAAAGACAGCACATTGGGGTGGTCCAACATCCTCATGGTAACAGCCTCCCTCAAGATGCTTTCTACAAATCTGCTGCGCCTATTGCCTGTAGCAGTTGACAGAAGAAGAATAACCTTTGTATTTTTCAGCAATCCTGAAATGTTTCCAAGGCTTTTCAAATAAGGCACCAAACCTTTCAATTTCTTTATTGCAATCTCAATCATGTTGCCAGCATCTTCTAACAGTCCTGACCAAACTGTTGCAAAGTTACCTGGAAGAAAACAAACGCCAATTATGAAAGATACTGAAACAAAACAACTGAACAAGAAACACACAGATACAAAGACAGAGACCCACCATGCCCTAAGAGTTGCAACTGAGTTATTCTTGAAGGTTGAACAAAGCACTCTGTAACTTCTTGAGCAATATCAGGGCTGATTCCAGTCAAAAGCTCATCAAGGTTGAGATCTCCTTTGTACCCAAAGTTCAGTTCAGTGTCCTTGTATTGCCTTCTTTGTTTGTGTCTTCATATCCAGTAACAAATGTGCCAAAAGAATAAGATCAAGATATAATTGTTTTCCATGAAATAGTTTTTGACAAATAATTTTCAAAAAGTGCCAAACAACCAACCTGTGAAAGATGAAATATCCCACACCAAAAAAGGAGAGACAAATTAGTGCTCCCATGCATCCCAGTGCAATCACTAAACTTCTTGGCAACCCTGAAACAGACAACCCAACACTGGAATGAAACAACGCTTACAAATTGTTGCTATTGTAACTACTGAATAAACATTGTGACCTGAGTGATCATGTGATCTGCATTCATCTGGGTCATTGCACAACATATACAAGGATTGATTTCCATGCACTGTGGTTGTGTGATACTTCCCTGAAGAGTCAACTTCACTCTGCTCAGCTGATGTTGTTGATGTAGTCATTGTGAAGATGTGATGAGACAGTGCTTTGGATATGTTTGACCAAACAATGTTGTCACTTCTTCTGGATGTTATACTGATTGTTTGAGTAGCAGGTTTCTCAACCCAAAGTTTTTCTGTGGCTGTGTTATCTGTATCTAAGACTTCACAGTCAACACAATTTGTGCAGTTGCAGAAATACAAAACTGGGCATGCAAATTTGTGTTGGTACAGGAGTCCATTTTGGTACCCTTGATGACTACATTTGGTTTTGCACAATTTGTCTTTGCCTTTTTCCATACAATCACCTGAGAAAAACAAGAAACTGTTTTGTTTGGCAACAGTGAATCAATTTGACATTTCGAGAAATTCATCATTACAAAGAATGGTGTGTGCACCTTCATCATAACAAGTAGCATTCAACCTTTTGTCACACTGACAATCCACAGACAAACGGTCTGACACACATTTGGGGTCCTGTCTGGGAAATGTGGTTGAATGTTTTGGTCTTTCTGTATCGACTTTTAAGTCAAACCTTGGGGTTTGGGAATGATACCTGAAAACCCAACACAATTCAAGGCCACAAGTGAAATTGTTGTTGTCAAGATACAGCTTTCTGTGTCTCATTTCACCGAAACCAAAAATGCTCCAGGATAAAGATGTCAACTCATTATTTTCCAAATAAATCTTTGCTAGATGTCTTTGGGCCAGCAACAAAGCACTAGCTTCCAGTGTATGGATGAAATTGTGTCTCAAGTTAATTCTTGCAAGATGTTCAAGGCCAGCAAAGGTGTTGCTTGGTATGCACTTGAGGTTATTGTAAGAAAGTTTGATCTCTATGACTGCTAAGAGATGATCAAATGCACCAGTTTCAATGTATCTTATTCCATTGTCATTTATCGTGAGAAATTTGACTTTGGGTAATCCATTAAACATGTTCCTGTGGAGTGTTTCCAACCTATTTCCTGACATTTGCAAAATTTCTAAGTCAGCAAGTCCAAGAAATGTGTTGTTTGCAATGAAAGAAAGTTTATTGTTGTTCAAATACAATCTTTTAACCTTTCTCAGACCTACAAAAACTCCAGGGCAAATTGTTTCCAAAATGTTGTCATCAAAAATCATTCTTTCCATATAAGTTTTCGTGAGATTTTCAAAAGCATGACAAGGAATTGTGACCATTTTATTCCCACTAACATCCAGCATGTTACAATTTGGAGGCAGGCTTGTTGGTAGTGTTTCTTCCCTGACATTAATTTTGCATGATAAATAAAATTCAAACTTTGTTATCATCAGACAAACCAAGACTGACAAGGAAAAATTCATTGCAAAAAACTGCAAAATTCACTGCAAACAAGACAAGTTCTTGCCTTCAACCTGCATTAGATGAGGAACTTTTTGTCTGAGACAGCAACTTCTGCTGCAAATGTTGTTCTTCGTGGTATTGAAAATTTCACCCAATCTTAAGATTTTCCTGATGCTGGTTTCAACCCCCTTCCTGACACACACCCACTATTTTGTGTCAAGTATTCAACTGTGCACTTGCAGTCAAAAAGTTTGACTGAACCTCATTGATTTTCGTTGTTGATCAACCAGCAAGATGGCTGCTGACTTGGACAGGGACACAGATCAATGTGCATGAGTACCAAGTTCACACACACATACGCACACCCAAGCACATTCTACAAGACTCGGGAAACTCTTCACTGGCTCATAAAAGAAACAAAGGGATGAGTTTGCTTCTTCAAGAGATACTCACAGTCAGTTTCAATTTTTCACATCACTGGTGTTTCTTTCCTCTTTACAAAATGCAAAATTGCCAAATCACTTCACCACACAATCACACACTTCCTTTGGACAGTGGCAAATTTTTGTGCAAATCTCGACGTTATATCTTGAACATGATTTTCTTTCTGCAGAAAAAATACTTTTTGCACAAATAATGCAAATCTGGCATCTCAGATAGCATAAGTTGGGTTGAGTGTCATTGTCTCACTGTTCAACAAAAAATCAAGATTTTGTATGACAAACAAAGAATGACAAGAAAATGTCAGAGTCAGAACTTGGAGGCATTTCAGATGAGCCAGCAGGATTCACTGGTGCTATCAGCATTTCAAGCATTTTCTTAGGAAGAAAAGGGCAACCACCTCAGGGAGGAGAAGGAGAAAAAAATACACAATACAAGTTTATTCCAACAACGCAGTCACTAACTTGTGTCCTTGAGAAACCCACTGTTGACACCCTCATCCTAAAGCGGGCACGGCACCAAAGATGGTGTGGTCCTACCTTGTGGAGGCTCCCACGGAATGCAACAAATTGTTGTCTTATTGTTCTGACCCACTCACACACCTGCACACACATGCACATGCACCCTCACACACATAGAACACACATCAGTAGTTCACTCAGAAGGATTGCAAAAAATAGCTCCATGGAGCTCGCGGTGATTTGAGGAAATTTCAGTTGCTCTGATTTGGCTTGCCCTGATTTGGCCTGCTCTGATTTGGCTCACTCTGATTTGGCTCACTCTGATTTGGCTCACTCTGATTTGGCTCACTCTGATTTGGCTCACTTTTCGTCAAAATTCATACTTTTTTCACTCAATATTTACAACTTGGGAACTCATTTAACACACACCAAAATAGAACAAATTTGACCAAATGGAATTTTTCCTATTGTTTCACTACAATATCCACATATCAACCAAAAGAATTGCGCTGTATCCATTTTTAAATTTTATGTTAAAAATGACTTTTTAACCCAAACTTTAGC
>JAAUXT010077323.1_pt1 | contig 10857 bp, 10 predicted proteins | sample 7278171 | NCBI WGS metagenome assembly JAAUXT01 (sample SAMN14350112, study PRJNA611818) | marine sediment metagenome | isolation source: surface marine sediment (1.8m) | place: French Polynesia: Moorea | collected 2018-08 | reverse complement strand
TCTTTATTCCATGCCTGCTTACAAACCTTGGGGCCGTCCAGAGAACACGAAAGGGACGATGGGGAAAGCACCAGAAGTTCAGGGCCCTGCAACCAACACTTTGGGCGGACCACCAAAGCCTTCTGCTTTTGGGTCGAGCAACGTCTCAACTACAGCCAGAGTGCTAAGAATCCCACGCAATAGAGGCGCACATCATTTTTATATGTTCTCATTTCCGGATGCAAGGAAAGCTTACAACCGACTGCGATGGATCGGTAAGACACGAAAAATGGCAGGAACCAGCGGGAACTCTGTTAGTGGCTCTTACCGCGTACATTTGGACTGGACAAAAATTTGTTTCCGTCCGTAGATGAGGCAGAGTCCTCGTGAGGGAACATTCTTCTTGACGTCAAATAATACCCGCGGTTCGTTTCGAGTCACGTGTACGAACGTACGTTCGGTGAAAAAAAACCACGCAGGTCCACACACCAGCTCCACTGTGTCCGCTCGCTGATTCTTTCTTGTGTACGGTACAACCCAATGCATCTCCCAGCTTTTTCATGACAAAAGATCTGGGTTGTGGTTCCCAAGAAAAACCAGCATGTCTACCGTGTTGATGAATCACAATGGAAGAGGCCAGTCTCTCTCTCAAACAGCTTTGGAATGTCTCGCTGCAGTTCCCAAATCTGACCTGCAGGCGTTGCCGACGTCGTCGAGGCTGGCGTCGGGAAAGAAAGCGGCATTGTCAAGGTCGTGCGCGTGCGGCGTCTGCGCGCTCCACGCCTGGCAGGAGCGCCCCGACACAGTCACGTTCTTCCGACCCATGTAGTCAAAACCCCGGTTGTTCCGCAGACACTCTTTTGACAGAAGAGCAAACGTACGCGTTCAGGAATAACTGCTACTCGGCTGCTGAGGGTGGAATACCCAATTCCTGAATTCACATAAGATATCATTGAGTACCTGAGGCCACAGACCCGCCATTCTGGGACACAAATTTCAGATTGATTCACTGTGGAAAGCAATGAACTCCACCCTCCGAGCAGCTTTCTGGCAAACTCAACATTCTCAGATGAACAAGACGAATGGCGTGTAAGTACAGTCCAACCTCATTGCAACGAATGACAGGTGGAATGGATTCAATGTTGTGAATCTACTTGACACCAACAATTTGGGTTCAAACCTCAGTGCGATTTATTCAAGGAGTTCAGTTCGGTGAAGCAATGGGAGGCTCACCCAGTTTCTTGGCATGACACCTGCTGATGCAGGCCAGCAGTGCAGCTGTCAAAGCCAGCAATGGAGAACCCCACATTGCTGCAAAGCAAGAAGGTCTGAATGTTCGATCCAGTTCTTCAGTTGGTTCACGTCGCCTCCTGGTGTTCTGTTTCCTTCTGGGAATCGCATTGATGCCTGTCAAACAAGATGGTCTTCCCAACCATCGGAGTCATTTTGCACACGCAGCACCTCTCTCCTGGTTGTGGTCTGAATTTCGTCGCGAGCCCTCCGACCGGAGGCGAACAAGAGAGTCCGGCCGCTGCTCTTTGGTTCAGGACATTTTGTGTCTGTGGCGACACAACATTTCTAAAATATTTGCGTCTTCGCTTGACTGCGTGGAGTCTGCAGCATTTGGGCACCTCGTGTGTGAACCGACCCTGCTGCTCGGGACTAGCAGATGGCAGCGACCACAAAAACACTCCGAAATTGACCCATAAGTGGTTCTTCATCAGCCTATTCCTGCGTGGAAGATGCTCAGCTGGGGCCTGACCTGAAGCTCTCCCGATCAGTGTGTTGATTTACACACCCAGGCTACTACTGCCACCACTGGCATCACCGCCAACATGCACTGTGGGCCCCATTCTCTCTGGTGTTTCAGACAAACAAACACATCATCTTCACATCACGGATGAACTGGTCTGAAAACAGTTGTATTCAATACCTTGTCCTTGGCGCGGTGACCACAGCAAAACAACAGTCACACACAGTTGACTGATTTTTCTCCCTCCAGGCAGAACACACACACGCGTGCACGAAAGCGTCAGTTTTCCATGTGTGCTTGCCTGAGAAAACGACCACTTGTTGGTTTCAAGGACGTGAGATTTACAAAGCCGAAGAGCACATCAAACCAGTGTGTGTGCACCAAACTGCGAAACCAGAAGCGCCTGTTCTGTTCTCGGCGGGGGTGGGGTGGGGGTGGGACAAGGAAACGGCTCTTAGCTAACACCAAAAAACTTGAGCGCGTGCACGTGCACGCTTTTGGTTGAGTCGTGTGACGGAATCGGTACTGCGCACCACACTGCCATGGATCTCAGCTCCGCATAAATTGTCTTGTGGGCTTTTCCAGGTGTTTTCACTAGTTTTTAGAATTTGACATTGGTGAAACAAGGTCCTCCTCGAGGGGTTTCGATTGATAAATCAGATCAAAGGAAAATTCATTTCTTGCGCGGTGATTTGGAATGGAGAAGGTTCCCATCGACAGTGGAGTCATCTCCGGGCCCTGATGTATGTGCTGGTTGATGCCGGCGTCACCGTCAGCATCGTTGCGTGGAATCGGCGTCATTCTCTCGGCTCAATTCAGTCAGAGTCGAGTCGGCGCGCTGTTCTTGACTCAGCGACAAAAAAAAATAAAATAAAATAAAAAAAAACAACAAAATTGGAAACAGGATTTCTGAAGTTGCCGCTTAAGAGCTGCGTACACAACACAAAGACACTGCATGCAGTGCTAATTGCTTCAATCCACGACCACATTGAGCGCACTGTACCAGAATAGAGAGACGAGATCAACACCTTCAGTGCGTAAGAGAGGGAAAACAGAAAAATTTTGGCTTCTGCATTGTTTCAGAGCAAAAGGCACTTTGGTACTGATGGTGACCCACATGCCATATCAATCATACGCTGATACAATGTGTTGATTTCCATTGTTTTCGAGTTGGTGTGAACGCGTACTATATTTTGGCGTTTTCAATCCAGGGAAATTTGGAAACTGCTCTTCACTCTTCTGTGCTGCAATATGTCTGGGGCAAGCATTGAATTCCTTGAATTCTGTTGATGCGGAACTTTTTTTGTGAAAATGTTTGCAGAGCAATTAGATTCTCGTTTCGGAATGCTTGGATGTGGTTCTGTTCAGCTTGTGAGGTCGACTGCGGTGGCCGGACGTTCTATGTTTGTGTGATGCATTTCAAAAGCGAATTTGGTATTGCAGGGCAGTTTTGAATTTTCGCAGAAAGTGACGCTACTTCTGCCCATATTTGACGTCGACTCAGTGCAAGGTGAGAAAAGTTTTCTCGTGTCGCCCAAAACAGCAACATTGAAAACACCAACATTGATGAACACGCTGCCTTCGACGCACGCAAAAAGTTGTCAACAGAAACCGAGAGGAGAAAAACACGACAGGAAAATAAGTAAACAAGTTTTGCAGCAAGATGACACCTGCCGAGTGTAATTTGTCATCTTTTTTCCGAGGCTCAGCGGGGGGAATGAAGGACCTGGGGGCTATTCTTTTTTCTTATTTCTGCGCAGACCTCTGGGTTTTGCTGCGTTTGTCTGCGTCGCCCATAAAAGAATAGAATTCTGCATCGCAAAAAAAAGAACACAATTCTGCGTTTCTTGGCGCCTCATGTCACGTGATCTCTCGAATGGCGGGTTTCTCAGAAGTTGAGAAGAAGACTGTTTTTTCTGCTATTTGTGCTTTAATCGACACATTTGAAGAAGAAGAGGAAGAAGTAGAAAGTTGGTGGAGTGAGAGGAACAAAGTGGTCAAGTCATTGGCATTATTGAGTGTGTGAGTATTGTGTTTTCACTGGGTTCAAAGATGCAGCATCTCGAGTTAGATCTAGTCTAGTCGAAGGATCATGGTTGTAGAAAATTTGTGATGCAAGAAACAGGAGAAACACATGAAGTGTACTGAGTTGAATTCGTGTCTGAATTTATGGACCCCACTTGGGTTGAATTTCTGTCGAAATTTATGGACCCCCCCCCAAACTGGTTGTACTTGGATTCGAAGATGCAGCGTCTCGAGTTAGATCTAGTCTAGTCGAAGGGTCGTAGTTGTAGAAATAACACATGAAGTGTACTGAGTTGAATTTCTGTCAAAATTTATGGACCCCCCCAAAAAAACTGGTTGTACTTGCACAGGTGTCAAGAAGATGTACCCAAGCAAGAAGGATTTGTGGACAGTTTGACAAACTACATGAAATCTCAATGGGTAGAGTTTTTCCACATGGAGGCTTCAACTGCTCAGTGTCTGTTGCAAGAGATTGGTCCATGGTACAAAGAGAAGGCAGGTCAGGGAAGATCTTCTGTTCATCTGCAAGAGCAAGTTCTCATGCTCTTGCATTTTTGTGCTTATCAAGGGAAGTATGGACTCTTGAGTGAAAAGTTTGGGATAACAAGGTCGTGTTACCATCACTGTGTTGATGGTCTTCTTGACATTTGTGTGCAGAACTTGTTGCCCAAGTACATCAAGTGGCCTTCTGCTGAAAGACAGAAGGAAACTGCATTCTACTTCAATGAGAGGTACAGATTCCCGGGGGTCATAGGTGCAATAGATGGCACTCATATCACGTTGACCAAGCCCCCTGGAGATTGTTTCCCGGAGGATTACTTCAGTATAAGAAAGAAGATTTACACAATGTTGCTGCAGGTGAATATTGAGTTGTGTTGCACAAGTTGGTTCATTCAAGTTCGTTGTCAGTTGCAAGTTTGTGTCAAAGAGACAAAAAAAAAATTTACGGACCCCACCCACCACTGAACTGGTACTATTGAGTTTTGTCACTTAACTTACCTTGAATTTCTATCAGAAGTTGCGCCCCCCCTTCTCAACTTTTTGAATGTTGTCAGTGTTCACCATGCATTTCATTTGTTTCAGCTCACTGTTTTGAGGATTTGACAATCACATCAATTGATGTTGGTCAACCCGGCAAAGCCAACGATGCAATGGTTTTCAAAATGTCCAACTTGTGGGTTCCAAGTGGTGGGCATGTGGATCACATCGTGTCAAATCCGGATTTCCATCTGCTTGGAGATGGGGCTTATCCAAGCAAAAGTTACGTCCTGAAGCCTTTCCATGATGCAGGAGATCTCACAAGGTCACAGAGGAAGTACAATTTTGTGCATTCCTCCATCAGAAGTATGGTCGAACGTGGTATCGGCAGGCTGAATGGGAGGTTCAGGTGTTTGCATTTCCTTGATGTGCATATGCCAGACAAGGGAAAAAAATAATTGCTGCTTGTTGTGTACTGCACAACTTTGCCATATTGAAGAAGGATCTGATTGAAGAAGAAGAGCATGATGACAATGATGGTAGAGACCCAGTTGCACCAGAGGATGTTGATGCCACATTCAGTGTGGATAATGCAGGAGTGGACAAACATCAAGCAATTATGAGATCTCTGTCCCAGTAAGATTGGGTTGCAAATGTTTGTTATTGAGTTGCATTCAATGTTCCTTTCGATGTTGACAGGTGGAAATGAAATTTGCGGACCCCCCCCCCCAACCGCCAGTACACACATGACGCACTACCTTATATTCTTCTTTGCTTTTACAGGTGATTCCATCTGTTCGTGTCCAGCCCACAACATGTCTGCAAGAATCACGAATCCTTACCATTGCAAAGTGAGTAGTTTGGCATGACACACACACACACACACAAGGACAAAAAATAAAAAAACAACACAACAAAACAAACCTCCCCCACCAGGGTTCCACGCCTGGCCAGGTTACAGGAGGAACAAACCCCACGCCCACCTCCCTGGGGTTCTGCTTTTTCCAGCACAGGCAAGACCATAGATCAAGGCCAAGTTCAATACTTGGTTCTCAACCGTGAGAACACCGGGACTGATCGCGGTGTCGATACAAGCAAACAACAAAGTGTGCTATGCAACGAATGCAAGTACCAGAGAGGCCTGCCCGGCCAACAGTCAGTACTTGTTGGTGTACTGAAATAGTGGCAGTTGTGATAACTGGCTGTTCCTGGTGTGGCTTGCAAACTTGTAGGACACAATTACAAATGTTTGCAAGACACAAAGGTGAATCATATTTGTGCGCATGACAACAATGACAACTGTGAATTTTCTGGGTTTTTGTAATTCGCAAATTTGTCCCGATTTGTGATTATTGACAGAATTTCATGTCGTGCATGATTTCCTCACATGATGTCCTTCACCTCATTATCATAACAGTTCTGTCTCTGTGAAATTTTCAGTATGTGGATGAAAATGGGATTTGGAGGGATGTTACGAGTAAACCTTTCCCCGATCCCATGGATTGCAAAGTTAGTCCTGTACAGTTACTCCCTGAATCACGTACTCAATGAATTGCAGTCACAAGAAAAAAAATTCAGGTCAATTCTTCATCATCTTGACTTGACAATGTTTCACCTGTCACATTTCAGTACCTATGTCCTTATCGTGTGTGGGTGGATGTCCTCGTGTGGGCTGACTTATGTGACTGCGACGTGCATCTGTCATCAGCTTTGCCAGATGGTGTCACGGAGTGTGTGTGGTGCAAGCCCAAAAGATATTTCCTGACAGATGACAGTTACCTGTCTCATCTCAGGGATCATTATGGGCCACCCTTTCTCAAGAGGACACTGATGGTTCATCATCTCAAGAAGGTGTGTGAGAGGTGTCATAACAAGAAGTGTGTGCGAGGAAATGCATATGCAAATGTGACAAATTTTAATTCTTGTGTTCATTTTTCAGTGAAAATGCTGAAGATGATCGTTGTTGGACCAAGAAAAGAAGAGAATTGTAAGTGTCGGGGCAAATGCGAGGTTCATAGGGTGCGAGGTTCATTTTGTGCTGAACGTCCAGAAAGTCACATTCCTCCTTTTAATTGTCTGTCCATCTTCAATGCAAATAGATAGGGTGCGAGGTTCATTTTGTGCTGAATGTCCACAAAGTTGCATTCCTCCTTTTAATTGTCTGTCCATCTTCAATGCAAATAGATAGGGTGTAAGGTTCATTTTGTGCTGAACGTCCACAAAGTCGCATTCCTCCTTTTAATTGTCTGTCTATCTTGTGTTTCTTTTTCAGAGTTCATGTTGTTTATTGTCCAAGATGTCAAAGCAGAAGAAGCATGTAAGTATTTCAGCTGCATATTCAAACAAGAACAGCAGGGACAATTGTGCAACAGTGTAGATGCGTGCAACCCACTTTTGCCTTTTGTTGACAGCTTTCTGCTCATTTCAGGATACTTACACGGAGATGCAGTTGTTCTCGTCAGAGTGGAAGAAGCATCCGTTGCTCTACAATTCAGAACTCAGAGACAGCAGTTTTCATCGAGATTACAAGAAAACTTTAGAGTATATTCACGATGCTTATGTGGCCATATCCAAGGTGTGCAAGACATCTGTTGCTGATGTGAAGAGGCGCAAGACAAAGTACAGAGACAGTGTGACGAGAGCTGTAGCTCAGTTCAAGAAGGATTTGCAGGATGGAAGTACTGACTTGCCTGTGCCAGCCATCACCAAGCTGCTATGTTTTCCTTGGCTCATGCCGTTTTGTGAACACTTTGACAAGAGTGTCATGGGAGATGCAAACTTCATCATGTACACTGAGAAGTACTTGAGCATGGCATGCAAGAAGGCTGTCAGAGAGAAAGACGCAGAGAAATTGAAGGAATGTGACAAGCTGGAAGATGCATACTTGAAAGTGACTGGCAAGAAGCCATTGGATTTATTCCAAGCGGATGAAGTGGTGTTCTCACCGAACATTTGTCTCCTGCCTAATGGAGAGGCATTGCTTTTCGACACAGAAAGTGCACTGCTTGACATAACTCATGTGGAGGATCAAGTTGGTACAGTTTTGTGTGACAGGCAAGATGATGCATGCATGGTTGATGAACATATGTGTCATGAAGTCAAAGTGCCCCGGATGTCCATCTTACACAAACTGAGGCAAGTGACCATCGCTCGTAATTCTTTGACATCCTGCAAGAAATGTATTGTAGCAAAGCGCTCATCCATGATCGACATTCTTGCTGCACAGTTTGCCTTGATGGAAGCAGGTCGTTTTGTTGGACAGTCCACAAATGTGCAAGAATTTTTGTTGTCGTGCCGTCTCAAAGATGCCGTTGCTGAAACAAAGCCAATTTTGCTTGAGTGTGGCCAATTGGAGGAGCGGTTCAATGTGGTTCGGAACCAGTGTGTAAACATGTTGAAGGCACCTGGCATATTGCACCCATTGCAAGAGTGGTCATGGATTTCAATTGATGACTGGGCATGGCTGTGCAAGCCCAAATATGATGGGACATATTACTTTGAGAAATGCTTCCTGTACAGCATCCAAGATTGATGAAACACTTGTTTGCGATCGTGTGTTGTTGGCTTTGGGGGGGGGGTCCGCAATTCTTGTCATCATTTGAAACAACCGGAAAATTAAGTTTTGACGAAGTACTTGTTCGCATGTTGTTGGTTTTGGGGGGGGATCTGCAATTCTTGTTGTCATTTCAAACAACCGGAAAATTCACTGCTTGCAACTCGTGCATTGACGAAGTACTTGTTCGTGTGTTGTTGGTTTGGGGGCGGATCTGCAATTCTTGTCGTCATTTCAAACATGAGTCAGAAAAGAAACATCACTTGCACTGTTTTAAATAGTGTATTGAGAAAGTATTTCAAAACAGTAACAACAATAAATAAATAATCACCAGCTCGGTTTCTTTGTCAAAACAAAAGACTTGTTTTCTTGTATGTGTCTTGCGCACACAACTACAGGCGTGCCTGCAAATGGGGCCCACATTTGATCTGTGGGTTGTTTCTCTTCAACAAATGCCACTCTTCCAAGCACCATGGACCTGGGTTGCAGTCGAACTCCACAAGCTTGAAGCAGTTGTAAAAAATTTGCTGAGCAAAGAAATCACTCATGACACACTGCAGGAGTAACACATGAAGGTTCGGCATGTGAGTTGTGAATCTCCACATGTCCAAGCTAGACACTGTGCTCACGCCTGTCAAATCAAGTGTGTGCAGCATCATAGCTGGCCTTGTTTCCACACTTGTCACAAAGGAATCAACATCAAACTGGGGGCAATTGCGGAACAAGAGTACCTCCACTTTGGGGGGGGGTGTCACATGAAGTAACAGTACTCAAAATAAGGCGAGGATACAAACAGAAAGCACAGATTGATCATTCTGCTCAGACCACCTTCCGCAAAAGTGACAATGTACGTTGCTGTTCTGCCAGTGTGGTCAAATCTGACTGACTCAATTTTCTCCGCAAATTGTTGCAGGAAGATGAATGTGTCGTTGTGGTATGTCCAGTTGTTGGTCAAACTGATGCTTCTCCAGATGTGCTTGTCATCCACAAAACCCAAGAAGTGTTGATGGGCCATGGCAAAGTTGCGTACTGACCGAGGGTCCAGGAATGTGCAGATTGACACCAACACTTCTCCAGGTAGAGCAAGTATCTGAAATCACAAGTCACAACATGAGTAAAATTCATGACTTATTGTACAACTTTCGAGATGACTTGACAAAAATGCTTTTCACCATCTCATGAATCTTTGCCCATAACTTCGACCTCCTCAGCACTTGCACCAACCATCTGAATGGAAACGTGAACATGTAACACATGTTGAACCATGTGGTATCAACCGAAGTCGAATCTCTGTTGCACATACAATACCTTTGCAAGAAGGCCAATCAATTGCTTCTTGAAAATCTTGTTTTCATTGTGCATTTGAGCTGCAGCTTTGTCCTGCATGGAAGCAACTGGGTTAGTGTTAGTGTTTCAAAGAAAGTGGTGACATGACAATTATTTTCTTTCATATGGGGTGGGGGAGTGACTTACGGAAGACTTGAGATACATCAAGACCTGGTCTGCTTTGCTGCCTTTCCCACTTAGTTTCTTGGTTGCTGAAGGTGCTGAAGGAACAATGGTATCATTTCCTTTGACCTCTGCATCATCAGGTATTGCGTCTGACTTGAAGGATGAAATACTCTGAGGTTGAATCATGGGCCTTCTCCCTGCAAATGTAATGGTACTGTGACATGAGCATGAATGTGAAGGTGACAGACTCTTGCAGTGAGTCACACAATGAATGCACTGACCAATGACTGCAGAGATTCTTGCTTCTAAAGGCCAGTGATGAAGGTCACTGGCACCACTGTGATGTGACAGCTCATGATCCTTGAAGCATCGTTCCATGTGTGTCAGTTTGTTGTCCACATTTTTCCGTGCCACATTCAGGCCGAATTGTTCATCTGTTGAGAGAAAAAATAATTGTCATGAACATCAAAGTGAAACAAAAAATTTTTAGAACATACGTTCGTATGGAAAAGGAAACATTGACTTGGCACTTACTGAATAAGTTTGTGATTTTCTGCAGAACTTGTGGTCGTGTGAAATTTCCCTTCCCATGGTAAAGCTCCTCTTGTAAATCCTCAATGTAAGACCACAATTGGTTGGTTTGTTTGTCTGTCCACTTGTGCCCAACTGGTTCAAGCCCAGCTTCAGCTCTCACTGCATCACCTAAAAGAACAAGTCACAAAGGATTGTGGTCCTTCCAAAAAAAAAAAATTTACAAAGACAAAACCCTTGTACGATGTTAGTACCAGCACCACTTGTGCTTGGTCCATCCTTCAGCATGACGAGTGGACCCTTCTTTTTTTGCTTGGGCTGCTTGGTTGGAGCTATGAATTGGGCATTGGCACTACCTGCAAACATACAAACAAACTGTAATTGTGGACCCCCCCTTTCCATCATTTACAATATTTGCACAATGAAAACCCGGGTCTTACATTTCACCGTTTTCCCTTTTGGTACTGGAATGTTGTGCAAAGAAACCATCACAGTTGCTGCCTCTTGACGATTTTGTTCCTCCTCCATCAGTTCACCTTTCCGAAGTTCAGTCACAGCATGAACCACTTCCTTGCCCGTAACGAAG
>JAAUXT010140256.1_pt1 | contig 10858 bp, 10 predicted proteins | sample 7278171 | NCBI WGS metagenome assembly JAAUXT01 (sample SAMN14350112, study PRJNA611818) | marine sediment metagenome | isolation source: surface marine sediment (1.8m) | place: French Polynesia: Moorea | collected 2018-08 | reverse complement strand
CCGCGGTATAGGTGGCAGCACTGTTCATTCAATAAATACAGAGATTCGCGCCACCGTGGCCAGTCTCACCTGAGATACCCAACTGATCGTTTGTGATATCACTACATGGCAAGCGAGGACGTTTATTCGGGTCTACCTCGTCAACATTGGTGGAGTCATCGCTATTATCACTGTCTGAGTCGATAACTGGACGTGCTTTCTTCTTGTCTGACATGGCAAGTGGCTTCCAAAATCTACGAAAAGGATATTTTCATAATTTCCATTCACTCCGAGTTATCCGTGTGTTTCCCGCAGCTTTGATGAGTAGACTGGTGCCGTCGCGATTCAAAGAGAGGAATATGTCCAGCAGTTCTTGTTTTGTTGTCATTTGGAGATTTGTTTGGCTGAATTCTGTCTTTTTGAGACAAATCAAATCAACAAATTAATAACACGAACAAACTTGCGGCCTGAATTGATGGGGTATGTTGTTTGTCTTGTTCAATTTGTTTTGACTTCTTTTTCATTTTATTTTTATTATTTTTTTACGACAATTGAAATGTCGAAAGAATTATCGGAGTTTGACAGGTCGGACAAGAACGACCTTTACCTTGTGAAGGAACCAATCAGCGCGCGGCTTTTATCTGTTGTCAAGAAGTGTGTGATTCATCAGATCACAAGTGGAAATTTTTGTCTTGCAAAGCAATGATTTCTGAGCTTTATTTGCCACTTTCGACAAAATGCTGCGAGAAAACATGCCGCACACATCAGCAGTCGCCAGCGCCCGCTGACCTGCGGAACACGTGAAATTTTTAAAGCAAACTATGTCTTCGAGAGTGAAGAGAAACCCAAAAGTGATTTCATCGAAGAAATTCTGTGAGGAAAAATTCTCTTGTCGTGGTGAGAAAGTGGAAGCCGAATACGAGTGTGAAGAGTGCAAATCCCTGCAGTGCAAGAATTGTGAAAGTAAACTTCACGAACTTGCCAAATTTGTGTTCCATTCACGCAAACGATTGCAGCCAGCACCGTCGTTCAAGTTGTGTCAGCTGTCATGCGAGGACAGGAATTACGCTGATGTCAAGTGCGAAAACTGTGCCTTGAACTATTGCAACATTTGCTTCGAAAAAATGCATTCCAGCGGGAAAAGGAAAGCACACACCAGGATCCAGCTGACAGACGCCCTGTTGCAGGCTCAGGTTGCTCCAGAGGGCAACCTTTCCCCGCCAACTCCAGAGGAATTCTTCGATGCAGTGAAGCCTTTGTCGCCCATGCATTCACTTGAAACAGAAGGCTTCGTGTCAATGCCACTGGCTGGAGGCGCCCAGGACGAAGAGAGCATCGCTGTCATTCCAGAAACAAATTTGGGAGACACCAGCATGACGAGTGAGAAGTCTGACAGGAGTCGAAGCAGTTTGCCAGACGTCGCTCCGGAATTTGACTTGCTGGAGATAGCTGATCAGTCTCTCACACCCAAGAAAGACAGCGCCAAGACGGATTCACCAAAAACAACAAATTTGGATGAAGAAGCGTACAAGGATTGTCACAGCTTTCTTCTGGTGGACCAGCAAGAACACATTCAGGTACGAGAAACTGTACATGAAAGGAAGTTGAGCGATCCAGTTGATCTTGAGCTTCAACGTCTTTCTCACTGACAAATTGTCTTGATAGATAAAGAAAACACTCAACAGAAACTTACTTGACCATGATCAGTCTTTGTCAGATTTTATCGTTTCAGGCAATAAAGTTGAATAATCTTCCAATCCTGTCTAGATTTTCAAGCGCGCAGTCCGACTCTGCCGATAGAACGCGCTCATTGTAGTCACCATGAGTGTGTGTGTATGTGGTCAATTTTGGTTCAGTTACAGGGGGGGGGGAGACTGAACCATCACAAAAATTCATCAGAATAATTTTTAAGCAACTTTCATTCTTGGGCACATTTCAGTCACCCCCCAGTTACCGCGCGGTTTTCAGGCGACAAGCTTCTTGTTGATACTACACTTCTGTCAAATTTCGTTGGGAGGAGGGACGATACTCGTACTTGGGCAAAGAAAAGCATTCGTTAATTTTTGTGCTCACGATCACGGTTTGTTGACATGCTGACAAAATGCATTTTTGTGGCCAAATTAGCATGTTCATTTCAGATCCGAGATGAAGGACAGTTCACTGACAAACTCGGGTGCGAACCCTCCTCGATGGTGAAAGTTGTTTCCATATTCGGCAACACAGGCGATGGCAAATCGCACACACTCAACCATACTTTCTTCGGCGGCAAAGAAGTGTTCGACACCTCAGCAACTCAGCTGTCGTGCACGGTTGGAGTTTGGGCGGCCTTCGATCCAGTGCACAATGTGGTGATGCTGGACACAGAGGGACTGTTGGGAGTGACAGCCAATCAGAACCAGAGAACCCGTCTCCTGCTCAAAGTGCTCGCTGTGTCAGACGTGGTGATCTATCGCACCCAGGCGGACCGCCTCCACAATGACATGTTCCAATTCCTCGGCGACGCTTCGAAAGCATATCGGAGGCACTTTTCGACAGAACTGAAGGCAGCCTCCAAAAGATGCAACCTGGACATTCCACTGTCCAATATGGGACCAGCCATTGTGATATTTCATGAGACAAGACACACCGATGTGTTGGCAAAAGGTATGAATGATTTTTTTCACTCCCACCAACAGGCGTAAGGTTTTGTAGTCAGTCTTCTATCTGTTCCTGTGAACAACCATAAAAGGTCAGCCCTCAGGAGCGGGTCGACCTGAAACAAACCTCCAGTTTGTACGAGGTTCTATCCAACCAAAGTGAGACTCATCATGGTCAGCGACGAAGCCAATTGGCCTGTCTGCACTAAGAAGGTCAATGGAATCAATTGTCTGGAATCAACCACCCGTGTCCTTCAAGGCTGATCGTGAACATGACCAGTCTCAGAATGGTTGGATAGAACCTCGTAACAAAGGTCAAGCCATATTTTTTGGAACGAGCCTGTTTGGTCCACTGGAAGAGCCGGAGGGATGACGTCCCGGGACGGGTAGAGGGTTGGACCTGCTGATGATGTGCCCCCAGCTACATGACAGGTCCGTGGGAGATAGCACCAACTGAATACGAGGATGAATCACTTGTTCTTGGGATTTATCATGTCTGTGACTGCTCCGATTGTTGCACAACAGACTACAATGCCTGCTGACTCCAAGTAGCAAAAGACATTGAAAATTGTGTCAAATGGCTTCATCATGATCGTCTCTGAAAGCATGCTAAATCCCAAGAACAAGTGATTCATTCTCGTAGGTCTTATCTCCTCTCCCCCCCCCCAGCACCAACCCACCCAACCAATGTAGAAATGTGCGCCGCACTGAAAGCGCTCAACATGCTCCACAACATTTCCACCCAGAAAGGGTTCCATCCTTGTACTCGTATGTCCTGAGGTGGGTCCAGGTTGGTCATCCTCTCGAGGACGTCATACCTCGCGACGCGCCTGTGTTCAAAGCTCTACTTTCCAGTTTTGCTCTTCGCGCGTGCAACGCTCATTTCAGGAGCGACTGTGGTTTTCGAACTTTAAAAAATTCCAGAAAATTATCATAGAATTCGGAGGGGGGCGCTGGTTCTCAGCGTTAAATTGTGTATTCAAGTCCACTTTCCGCGTGGATTCAATGTTCTTATCCCCAATTCACAAGGTGAGGCGGCGGAGACCCACCTGCAGAAGCGCCGTCGGGAGCTCGACCTCAGCATGGACGCTTTCTGCTCGCTGCAGTACGTGGGAACGCGCACTATGCAGCCTCCCACAGACTTCTCCGGGCTGCTCATGGCGGTCAAGGCTCAGCTGAGGAACATCACCGTCAGATCGCCTCGCAGACCCAGCATCATCTTCAGAGCACTCCAGGTACTCGTAGCTGCAAAAATATACAAGGGTGATTTAGTTCTGACGGTCTGTTCCTGTGCGTCGTGATAAATTATTGAATGTCAAGACTAATTTTGTCGTGCTGTCGTTTTGTTGATCAACCTGACGAGCCGACAGTCAGACTTCGTGATAGATAAGTCTGCGAGTATTCGTACGACTTCAGGTTCCAGGATTGCGTCTGAGTGTTCTGTGGAAATTCAGAACGAGATGACATTTGGTGTTTTTCATGCTTGGTCCAGAAGTCGTATTCCGTCGCTATATTTAGGTGCTGAATGAAAAGTTCAGCGGAGACATAGAGAAGTCCGTTCCCAGCACGTTTCCGGATCAGTACTTCACCTGCACGTCCACCTGTCTCTCCTGCGGGTGAGTGTGGCCGTGTGAATGTGACAAGTGCAAATGAAACGGAAGCCACTTGGTAAAAACAAGTTGTAAGAATCTCATCTCGTGATCTTGTGCAGAGCGCGCTGCACACACACCATGAACCACGTCAAGGACAACGTCGCGCACACGTCCCAGCAGCGCTGCAAGTACCAGCACCAGTTCGACAACAAAATCTTCCACTGCAAGGTTCGAACTTTGAAGTTGAACATTGTTTCCAGTCTTGCATGCACACGCTCTTTCTTCAGCGTCTTTTTTTTCTGTCTTGCCAGGCATGTTATGACCGGGGTCAGGATGTGCTTGTGGTTCCAAAAACTTCAGAATCGGCGCAGAGTTCATTGTTGGGTCTGGCTTCGTACGCCTGGTCTGGGTACGTTGGTGATCACGTTTCCAGCTGCGCACGTTTCGAGCACCAGTTTTGTTCCAAACGTGCTCATCTCAAACGCTCTTGTCAGGTATGTGCTGGAGTGTCCAAACTGCGGCGTCATCTACAGAAGTCGTCAGTACTGGTACGGAAACCAGGACCCTGAGAAATCCGTCGTCAGGACAGAGACCGGTCACGTTTGGCCAGGGGTAAGAACCAAGACGAATTCTTCCCTCTCTGCGCAAACCAAGATACGTGGGGCATTCAGGATTTGGTGCTTATTGTTGACTGGGAGTCTTGTTGGCAGGGAAACCCGGTTCTGCAGGGAACACACAACGCTGGTCGGCAGCTGCTGGACACTCTGAACTACGCCACCAGTGCCATCAGCACCGTGTCCGCCAAACCAGCCAGCGCCGTCAGCAAGTGGGTCGCCGACCAGATCGCGCCGTCCTACTGGGTCCCGAATGCACAGATCACGGTGCGCATTATTTTGCTGTGTTTGGCGCTGTGCTCTTCGTTTGGAGTTCTCCGAAACGCTTCGGTGATGCCAGAGGCTCCGGTCAGGGGCGGAGACTGAATCGTTGCTGCACGGCCCTTGCAACTGCTGCGTCACTGAGGCTTTCCGTAAACTTGCATTCAGAACTGTCACGCGTGTCAGACGGACTTCACCGAGGCTCTGAAGATCCACCACTGCCGCGCGTGCGGACGGGGTTTCTGCGACGACTGCTCGCTAAAGCGGAGGCCGGTGCCGGAGCGCGGCTGGGGACCCGACCCCGTCCGCGTCTGCGACTCCTGCTTCACCAAACCCGCGAACGGTGAGCATGCGGACAATCCCTTTCTTCCCGGTGACACACTGGACGATGTTCCTGAACATTTGGTCAACTTTGTCGCTTTTCAGTGAACCGATCTTGTCTTTGTTCAGGAGTAGTAACGTGTCCGTAAAACCTGTGAAGGCAGCTGGTTGTTGGCGTTCCTCCCTGTACCCTGTATGCGTGGTTGTTGTGTACAGCACTAAAGCTGCAACTTGTGTGTCGGTCCTGACGGAACCGGAGGCTGCATAAAATTGTGTTGTGTTTGTTCAGTTGAAGAAGCCGATTTCTGTGAAGATGCAAGAATGCAAGGTACATTACTCACAGACTAGAATTCAGAACTGTTCTTGTCTGCCATCAGATCTGCGCATGAAAACTCGTGTGGAAGAACCTGATGTTGATCCAAAATGTTTTGTTGCCAATTTGCAGTGTTCTGTTGACATTCTTTCTGTTTGGTTTCCACGCGTGACAGTCACTCATTTACCTCGCCCTGCGGACGGTGCTGAGTGGCGGCCACCCGGTGGCGGTTGCGCTCTCAGCAACACGCATGTGTTCAAAGCTCTCTCGTTTTACATTGCAAATCTACCTTGGCCACAAGCACAGACACGTGTTTTTGTTTCGTGAGTTACTTTTCGCCCAGGACAGTTGTGTTTGTGCTGAATTGGGCCCACGCAGTGAATCCAGTTTTCAGGCGCTTTGTTGTAAAATTTGCCATGTGTGTGTGTTTCAGGGGACGTGGTGACTGCATCACCAACCGAGACCAGAGCAAGAAAGTACGGAGAGATGTTGGGTTCCGCCGCGGCATCTGTAGCGAACGTGATCGACTACCCAATGGGTGCGTGTCTCGGAAAGCATTGATTTGTGGTGGGGCGAGCGGGGGTGTCTCTGTTCTTTCCTGTTGGTATTGCGTCAAAACTCACTGGAACGTCACTTTTGCAGAAATATTGCGCGAGTCAGCACGACCCTCGTACTGGGTTTCTGACCAAGACATCAAGACGTGCATCGTCTGCAGCATCGAGTTTGGGCCGAAGGTGTTGATCCACCACTGCAGGGCGTGCGGACAGGGCGTGTGCGACGACTGCTCGCTGGCGCGGCGCGCGGTGCCGTCGCGGGGCTGGGACCACCCCGTGCGGGTTTGCAACACGTGCGACAGCAAGAGCGGAATGCTGTAAAAGCTGTCACGCTGTTGTCAGTTCTGTGCTATTCGAGAAAATGTGCTTTGGGTGACAGTCGACAGTTGCGCGCTGCAACTTTCGTTCGCCGGGCATTTGTTGTCCTGCAAGTTGTTTTGAACATGGGCTGGCTGGTTAACTCAACATGGAAATTTTCAAAATTTTCTGAAATGGCCAAAAAAATCTTTTGCGTGAACGGCGTAAGACCGTTCGCTTTTCAGGCGATAGCCTTCTTGTTTCCAATCTGAATCTAATTTGTAGCTTTGAACCACAAGATGCATTCCAGCCAATCGCATCAAAGCTTCTGGAGGCTGAACAGGCCAGTGTTTGACCAACTTGCACCGTATTTGTCGTTCGTCGGTTCATGTTTTTGCTGTGGAATGAAACTGAAATGTTCACCAGTCTTGTTGTTGACCGACAATGGTCGCGTTGAACGCAGGTGTTTCTGCGCGTGTTCGCAGTATGGACCTGGGTGATGACCCCATCACAGCCCCTGGGAAGACCGCACCGAGGTCACAAGTGTGATGGCCAAAGACGACACAACACCCCAAGAATGGTTCTGACCATCGCCCTCAGCCCGAATGCACGCACCATTCCGGCCACTTCGGGACGCGCCTGTGTCAAGTCAGTGTCGGTCATTGCATTGCCAGAGATTAGGAAAGGACACCCGGGTGGGAGGCGATTCACCCACGATGCGAGATGTGTTGTAATGGGGACCGCGCGGCTTCCACATTTGATAAATACGAGCCTTTTCCGTCGTATTCAACGAATAAACCAATGTTGATTTCAGTTTGCTAACTTCTTTGCACTTGGTCACTTCAATTCAAATCAGTTGGCTGGTGTTGAACAAGACGGAAAAACTTTTGCATTGTTAGTTTTCGGAGCACGTGTCGGTCCTTGGCTCCATATTTGAGAAAACGTACAGTTGGAAAACCGATTTATCACAAACAGGGTTTGTCTTGTTGCGCCTTTTAATCCGATCTATGATGTGAATTTATTACTGTAGAAGTGAATGCTTACATTATTCACTAGGCGAAGTTATCGTTTCTGGTGCTCTACGGAAACTTTCACATTTCAATTGCATTGTTGTTTGGAAATAAAGCTGTTGACATTTTAACACCTGTATTTGTTGTGGGGTTTTTTCAGTTTGATGGTCGAGCTGTATTGTTTCCTGCATCACACATCGTGTCAGAAGCGAACCTCACTTGTCAATTAGACTCTTAGAGCTGTGCGAGTACCACGTGTCATTGGACTCTTCTGTGCGACTACCACGTGTCGGCGACTACCACGTGTCGCTGACTAAAACAGAGTCCAAAAACATGTTGCTCGCTCGAGGATACAACCAGAAAGTCACAAAAAATGGCTGAGAAAATCATTCAGTCCACCGATGTGCACACGACGGCGAGCGACACACGTAATACAACCGCATGCCTTCCTGCAACAAAATGACGCCAAGTTACGCGTGTCTGCTTCGAGATACACAAACCAAGAAAGAACTCACGGAAGCGTCCACTCCGCCATACGTTTTGTCAAAAAAAGCTTTTGATTCTCTACCTAAACAAACCGACAGAAAGACACTCACTTCTGCTCTGACGGACTGGGACTGGAAGAACACAGCATCTTTGTGGTTGCACTTTGGACAAGGATGGTCCTCCGTTCGTGGCAGAGTGGGATCGTGGATGACGTCTGCTATGATCTGGGTCATGGCACTGCAAAACATACAACTCTCAAGCTTTCATCAAAAGCGAAAAGGGAAAGTGCCAATTTCCATTTGCGGACAATGAATTGCAACATCAAGCATCACTCGCAGTGCTGCAAAGTACTCACTCGATTTCATGCTCGATTTTGTTCACGTAGATGCACGGATTGTCTGCTTCCTGTTGGTAGTCACAGTTTCTGCACTGGTGAAAGCAACAAAACGAGACAAGCATGTTATCTGAAATTCAATTTCGCTGTGCTTCATGTCAGTGTTGCACGCGACGACTTTCTGAAGTGTCGGCGAGCATGTTGAAATCGCCACAGTCCAAAAGCTGCAGACACTGTGACCCCTGACCACCTTCTGTTTTGAATGCGGTGACAAAATCAGTGTAATATTTGTCAGGATTTTTTCAGCGTCTTTGGGGGTTTTCAAACTTCAAAGTAAAGTTTGTGTGTGAAAAAAGGCTCGCCACAATTGGCAGCGGTCGGTGCCGTGTTCGTACTGGTGGGTGTTCTTGTTGGTCAAGATGACAGGTGTGTGTGTCCTTTTGTCGAGAAATTTGGGTGCAAATACCGGTTGGCAAGCAACAAGGCAGAGAGTGACAAACCAAAGCTTCGAGGTCTACCCGTACATTTGGGAGGACCTGTCAAAAAGTGTGGGAACTAGCATGTTCGGAGACCGGTGTTGATTTCTTCGGTGCATTTGGCCTCCACTGCAGGTGACCTTGGTCGATTTCGCTCGCCAAACCTGCTGATTCCCACTAAGTTCATTTCGATCGCAGAAACATTCTCACAAACTTACAGCATACAGGAGCACTCTGTTTTCTTTGTCTTCTTTCGGGTACAACATATTGTTGCTGAAAACAAGCAGGAAGATGTTTTCTGAAACAATTCTGCAAGCAGTAGGTTCGAATTGTGATATTTTGATCCATCCAGAGATTTGACTCTGCAGCAAAAAAATAATACCCTCTATTATCGTTCAACAGTGAATTCAACAGGGAACACAAGCTCACCATTCCTGACAAAATCTTATTCCTACAAAACCAGGACCTTCTGGTTGTTCATCATAAATGTCCTCGAGTTCCATGTTGATTTTGCTTTTTGAACAAATGATAAATAACCGAAATTTTCGTGTAACTTGTCTGACGCCCGGCCGTGTGTGTGGTTTGGTTGCAAGACTCTTCCGCTCAGCGGGAATTTTTCCTGCAGAAAGTAGGTCTTATTTATTGCAATCGTTTTCCAATTTTAAACTTCACAAAAGGACAAAAGGACTGTTTTGAAACCACTTCTGCCTAGTTCTGCACTATACTCCAAAATAGCTTTGGTTGAAAGTGAAAATCTCAACCCCATTTTCTGTACAGATTCATTCGCGCTTTCTCCGGCCAACTGCCAGGAAAAGAGTGAAAGTTGACGGGTTGATGACAGGGAGCACCTATTTATTCCCAAATCACACAATTTTCAGTTGATTTCCAGGACGTATCTGTCCCGGATCTTCGAAAATATGAGTACAAATTCAAAGCAGAACACCTCTGCCGAATCGTTGATTTCAAAGTACAGTTTGTCATGTGTTGACAAGAAACGCTACGACATGTGATAGGTCCACGTCATCCAACATAATATCTGCTCCCTGCCCACACACAACCAGCCACAAACAAGCTGAGAGAGATTTCGTTTTTCATTATTCGAAGAGAGAGATTTCGTTTTTCATCACCATAAATTCAAAATGGCAAGCGACAAGAGCGGTGTTTCGAGCTCCAAGTATGACTTGGTGGTGTTCGGAGCGACGGGCTTCACCGGGCAGTTCGTGGTTGAGGAGATAGCGAAGACAATCGACGAAGAGTCCGGCCTTACCTGGGCCGTCGCCGGTCGCAACATGAAGAAGCTGCAAGACGTCCTCGCCAAAGCTGGAGCCAAAACAGGTGCGTTGTCTCACGCAGACTCACAGATCGGTCCGAACCTTGAGAACTTGTCAGTAGCAATAGTTGTGACAGAACAGTTGTCAGCTGGATTCTTGCATTTTCAGCTTGTACTCTTTCAGCGAAAATGTTTCAGGGCGGCTTGTGTAAGGGCGCAAATTTGTGGAGTGACTTACCGATTATTGGCCGGTCGCCACTGACCAGACGACGCGGTTGAAGGTGCGATGTGGGGTTGGCCCCAAATTGAAGTATGCCCCGACTGCCTGGATTACTCTTGGGTGCGTCTGTGGCAGCCCTTGGACAGATGCCTCGAGTGCGAGGCATCGGGCAACGTTCTGCCTCAAAAAGGCAACAATTTCTCTCTCTTCTTGGCCTAAATTTTGCGGGTACGCGCCTCCAGTGGCCATGACAGTCGAAAAGAGAGCGCAGAACCACAAGGGGTCACATGATCAGCCCCTGGGGGGGAGGGATGCTGGGTAGTAACCAGCAAAATAACACAAAACTGATATTAAGCATCTATTCCCTGTCTAATGTACGAGGGTGAAACCAGTTCTGGTGACCAGCATGTCTTGCACTTGGAGTGTTGTTTACAAACATTTTAATTGTCTGTGGTCACTGAAGCGCAGGTTCACAAAGGAAATGGGTCAAATGGG
>JAAUXT010119072.1_pt1 | contig 10858 bp, 13 predicted proteins | sample 7278171 | NCBI WGS metagenome assembly JAAUXT01 (sample SAMN14350112, study PRJNA611818) | marine sediment metagenome | isolation source: surface marine sediment (1.8m) | place: French Polynesia: Moorea | collected 2018-08 | reverse complement strand
CATTGTTGCACTCATAACTGTGTTAACTCCTTCCAATTTTCGGGCAGAAAGGACACAAACCAAAGGTGATACAACATGCAATCGAACGTCAGAATTGCAAGTCTCCTCGTATTGAGATGTACGATAGTACGGCTGATCACAGCAGTAATATAATTTATTTCGTGTCACATCAGAAGGCAAAATGGACATCTCTGTTGCGTCCTCTCAGACCATGACACGCCGAAAACACAAGACGAGACTGCTTTGCATGTGCTGTGGTTTTATTGGTCAACAGTTTTGAAACAACTCAAAAAACAAAAGTACCCAAAAAGGACAGCATAATTTTGACTCAAATACACAAATGGGTGAAAAAAAATTGCGAATGCAATTGGCTCTGTTGTGTTTTGTTTCTTTCCTTCAAAGTCACAAAACCGTCATAGCCTTGGGCAGGCGTCTGGCTGGACTCGTCAGGAATCTGGTCGAAACTCAGTTTTGAAGAAGACAAGCTTCATTGGGTTGGTTGTGCGCGTGTGTGTTTGTGCGTGTTCTTCAGTGTGTCTGTGTCAAGCATAGCAAACACACGTGTGCGTTCAACTAAGGTGCAGAGGAAGAAACACAAGAGTGCCAACTACGAACAATACACACAAGTATGATCACGAAAATGTAAAGCAATTCCACTGCCATGGCAACTGAGAGCGGGAGCTGTGTAACTCAGAAAAGTGCAAGTTTAACTCCAGTTGGAAAGTTGATTCATGAGAAGCTCGAGTGACAAAAGCACGTCGAAGGCAACCCCGAATCTTAAGAGAGCAGAACAACAGATCTGAATCTGAGCAGGTAGGGGTGGGTGGGTCCAGAATTCAACTTTCACACAAAGACGGAAAGTGTTGAATACAGGCGCATTTGCGAGATTTCTGCTGGGGTGCGACTTTCTGCATGAGATTCTGTCTCGGAGTGGAAGGCGAGGCAGGTCCGACCCAAGTTTTGGGAATGCCCTGTTCCTGAGACCTACCTCAGGGTGGGCCTGCCCAACTTTGCGTGGGTGCTCTCCGCTAGGATACCAGTCGATCCTTCCCCCAAGAACGTCAAGCCTCTAGCAAAATTTTGCCACTGCACAATCAAGCATATTCACAAGCTCGCTCCGAAGAACGCGCCTGTGCAAACAATTTTGTTTTGTGAACCAAAAGCAATTGGGCCTGAGCAGGAATTGAGGGCTTTTGAAAGAAATTTTCTGGGGGTCTGGATCTGAGTGGACTTGTGCCAAGCTTTGTCAGCTCATTAGTTTTGTAACAATCACTACACCCATCTTTGTACAAATCCCGTCTATCTGAATATGACATCACAGTTATGTTTGCATATCACTGGTAAACGACGTATCTGCGCGTGAGTTGAGTTTAGGTTGAGACAATGCCCAGAAGAAGCACAAAAAGCTGTTGTTTCAGTGCGTTTCAAGTGCTGTGCGCGCCTGTATCTGAAGCTTCTGCATCACAAAAGCATTGGTGAAGCAGGAAAGCCTGGTTATGTGAGTCCAAGAAAATTTGAGGAATCTGAACGGCTCACGGCTAATTTGGGGCTGATTCAAAGATTTTGGTTTTCGCAGAACACCACACATTTTTGCTTGGAGTCAGTTCATTCGGAGATTTGGTCACCTCAAAGACACCAGGGCCTGTCCAAACTCTTCAAACAAACCAGCAGGGGTGCAGCTGTTTCGAGAACATCTAGAGAAGCAAGTTTCTGTTGCTTTTGGGGTCCTGTCAATCTTGTCTCAGAAAGCCACAAACCATCTCGAAATGGCGATCGTGCCTTCAGAAGGTCAGAGTTCAAACTCAGACATTTTTAGCTCAGCTTAGATTTCTGCGTGCCGTCCTGTGCCGTGCTCCGTTACAGGAAGCAAAGCACCAACAGCAAAACTTCTCCCCTGTTCAAACGAGATCTGGTGAACAAATGTAAAGCAAAACCAAAGCTATTTTCCTTGCTCCGTAAACCAACAAATCGAACTGCTGGCTGCCTTGACCTGTCAGTGTACGAGTAGTTTGGAAACTCAGAACTTTGGCGCCTTTCCCAAACTGAGTCAGAGTTGAAATCTTCATTTCTTTTTGGAAAAGACATCCACTTTACCGTAATCACCCAATTTGTGCGCACTGTTTTGTGCCAAAAGTTTTATATCCAGGAAGGCGTGCGAGGTTCTGTAGTTTCAACATGATTTGCATTCCAATTGGGGGTAAAGTTTCAGGCAAAGTTTTTGGCTATTGACCAGGAGTGCGTGTCACACACGGGTGATTTGGGTAAATCTTACTCGCTGCCGCGCAACCCAGGAAGACATTATCACACTGATCCAAAGCTCTCGTTTCACAGCTTGTCATTTTGCGCGAAGAGTCTTTTTCAGCCTTGTTTCTTGATCGCGAGAATGCAACTAATTTCAGGCAGAGCAAGTGATCTCGGCAAGTTTGTACATGGTGAAATTGACGGTTAGTCGATCGTTTATAACATGACGTGACGTGACGTGACGTGGTCAGGGTTGCGTCACATCCACGAATTACCACTGTTTCCTGAAACAAAAGAACCCCAGGTTCAGTTAACACATCGAAATTTGTGTGGAACAAAGACCGCTGTCTTGTGGTCTCTGTACATGAGAAACATAAATTTTGTCCAAGCGCGCCTGTTCGGTTCAGAATGACTTTGGAAATGTGCGCACAAGGTCTGCTTCTGCGCACGCAAAAAACGACTGCAAAGAGACTTGGCCAAACAAAGACTGCAAAGAACCTTTTCGCGAGCACTCATTCACTCACCCAAACGGGGACCTCACTGGGTCCCAGCGGTGCCCTCCGCGGGTCTCCGGCAGCGAGGACGGGGGTCGCGGCGGGATCGTCGTCTTCTTCAGCGTCACCACGGAGGCGCCCGCCGGGGTGGTGCGCACCGGCGCCGGCCGCTCCCCCCACTCCGACCCGTACCCGACCTTGGGCGCCGTGCGTTCTCCGAGCTCCAGGGCCGGCGGTGAGAACTCGCGGTAAATCGGGCCAGTGGACTGCAAAAAGCGGTCAACACGTAAAACGCTGGTGGTTTGGTGCAGAAAAGTCAAACTTGACTGGAAGCCTTTGGGAATTCAAAAGCAGTGCCGCCCAATATTACTGAAGGTGTATCATTGCGCACTGTCAGCAGAATGCCAAGGTCAGCACTCATGAGGGCAGTCCTTCCACATTCCTCCAAACACATGCTCAGAATCAAGTAAAATTCTCCCCCTGCACACATCAGATGCTATTGCACCGGAACTTCAGTTTCTGACCAGGTCGTCGCCGTTTCCGGTGTAGCGGTCGCGTCCCACGCCGAAGGGGCGCGTCGTGTAGCCGTACACGTCGCTGTCGGCGTCCCCGGCGGCGCTGCTGCCGGCGGCGCCGCCCGCGCGGTCCCACCACCCAGCCGTGTTCATCCGCCGCGCCATGAAGCCCATGCGGCCGGGACGCCGCGGACTCGTGTCGTCCTCCTGCGTCATCGCCTCCTTCCTGCAATCCCATCAAATCTGTTTCTTGCACAGGAGCCGCATTTGGGGCACCCTCCACATGTGTGTGCGCGGATGCCCCTCCAATGAGAAGTCAATGCTGTGAGAGAAGTCTACGAGGGTGCAGCAGGCCGTTCCCCATGGTGCACAAACAGACGTGGTTTTGCAGTTTAATTCGAGACACACCGGACATCTTCTGGCTTGAGCAAGAATTATTTTGAAAACAAAGCAGATTCAGGAAAAGGATCAGAGGGCCCCAGTCTTCAAACAATTTTTCAAGGTGTGTGACTATGGCACACAAATCAAGGGGTAATGTTTTTTTGGTGCGTGTGTGTGTGTGTGTGTGTGCGTGGTGCTTGGCCGCCGAGTCCCAGGACTCCGCGAAAGGACTCGCCCATTTCGGACATCACCACACCGCACTGCACTGCACCCCACCTCACCCCATAACACCCCACCCTCACGCACCCCTTGGTCCTGGTCTCCACGCGTCGCCGCGAACAGACGTAGACGACGACGAGCCCGACGGCGAGCACGAGCACGACGACCGCTGCGACGACGGCGACGATGGCGCCGGTCGACAGAGCGCCGCCACGCCCTCCGGTGGCCAGGTCCTCAGCTTTGCCGATATCCTCCTCCGCTTTAGAGAAACAAGCACGGAGATGAACACTTCAACAGGGACACGGTATTCACCCAGGGAAACAACCCAAGTTCACTCTCTGTTTAAGGGCATCGAGGACCCTCTGAAAGAATTGAAACGACACCAATTCCCGTGTTGCGCACAGACACCCATGTTGCACACCCCCTCCGCGTGGCATACATTCTTGGCGCAAAATACTTGCACTTCGCATGAGTTGGGTACTTGAAGATGAGGTGACGGGAAGTGTGCTTTCGAGTCATGCTGTGTTTGACTCAGCAGAGAACTGTTGAGCTCACTGAGAACCTGTGGTACTCACAGAAGCAGAATGCTTCAACGGCGACCTCTCCCGGCGCGCACGTGCACCGGAAGGGGTACGAGATGTGCTGTTCGCGCATGGCGCGCGCGCTGAGCGGCGTGCACGCGCGCTCCCCGCACGGCTTCTCCAGGCACGGGTCCTCGTAGCGGTCGCACAACTCGCCTGACCCACGAGAATCATAGATCGTAGAATCAACCACGGAAAGCGAGGGGGCAACTTGGCCAAGCCTCAGAGAGGGGGAAAATAGTTGTGGGCAGAGGAGCCAAAGTCAACTTTCAAAATTTTCAATGCAAAAACAAACAACATTGTGCCTGTGGCACATGAACTGGAGGAGATTTATATATCATGGGGCCCCTCACCGGTCCATCCTGGGTCACACACGCAGCTGGCGTTTCTGAGCGCGGAGAAGACGCCACCGGGTGGCGCTGCCGCCGCGTCGCATTTCCCGTTACTCGCGCACGGCGGGCATCGAACGAGCGACACCTGCACCACCTCCGACTTCATGTCGTCTTCGTCCACCGCGACGAATCTGAGAAAAGAAACCAGAGCAGAAACTTCTTTTAAAATCTTGGCGGGATTTCGCGAGACAGATGAAAGATAAACGACAGTCGCGCGTGTGTACGTCAGTGAAAAATAAGTCTTGTTTTCGGGTTGTCAATGAAAGAAATTTCTGTGTTCCGCAAGTACGTGTGTGAGAGGTGTGAGTGCGTGAGTGTTTCTCGTGCTCGTTTGGGACACAAACACAGTACATGTACCTGTGAAATCACACAATGACTTTTTGAGGCCTTTGGTTGAGAAAAAGTTGCGCGTTTGAAGCAAGTGAGAACCCACTTTCTTTGCATGATGGTGGACGTGTTGATTTGGTGGGTACATACGCGAGGTCGCAGTCCCCGATGTTCTCGCCGTCCACGGTGACGGTGAGGCCGTTGATGTCGAAGCAGACGGTGTTGAAGCCCGGGGCCGGCTCGAGGCGCACCCTCCCGGCGCCCCCCTCCACCGACGCCGTGAGCGACGGCGCCTCGCCCCACAGCACCTGCAGCGTCCGCGGTGCCGAGAGCGACGGCGGGTGATGATCTGGCGGAGGGACACGGAAGAGAGAGGTCATCCAGGTGGGTACGTGTTCTCATCCATGGCGTGACCGTGTGGGTGATTACCGTTTCCCGCAAAGCCCACTTTCTGATTTTGCTTCCTAACTCATTCCACTGGTTGCGCGTGTGTGCGTGTGTGCGTGTGCGTACGTGCGTGCGTGTCCCCGTGAGGGTGTGCGCGTGCGTGTGTGTGCATGTGTGTGCATGCGTATATACATGCGTGTGTGTGCGGGTTCACGTGCGCGTACACACTTGTGCATACATGTGTGTGTGTGTGTGTGTGTGTGTGTGTGTGTGTGTGTGTGTGTCTGTGTGCGTTTTTCACTGACTCAGTATGTTGATGCTGTTGTCCATGCCCCTCTCGCCCAGCAGTGTCGCCCGCGCCACGTCCGGGTTGCCCGTCATGTAGTAGTCCCACAGACAGTCCGTGTTCGACGCGTCTGGGAACAACGAGAGCACAGGGATGCACTTTCTGACGGCTCATAGGAGAGAGTCCCCCATAACCTGTGAGGCGCTTTTCCCATTTTGACTTGTTAACTTTCAAAGTTGAAGTCGGGGATGTTTTCGCAGGCTTCAACCATCGATCTGATGGTCACTCAAACAGCAACCCATCTCATTGGTAGGTGCCAATCCAGGTTCATCAAAATGGTTGGGTGTTTTTGATGTCAACCCGTGGTGGTCTGGGTTGACGGGAAAATCGAACGGCCCCGCACATACCTTCGCAGACGGCGAGCGCCTCCTCGGAGGGGGTGGGCAGTTCGAACATCGGGTGGAAGCTCGGGTTGTTGTACGTGTCGAACGACTCTCCGTCCAAGTAGTGGAAGAGCGACGTGTTGGCGTTCTTCCGCCCTGCAACAATACTTACCGTAATCACCCTGCATACCGCGTGTCCTGGGTGCTACCGGATTCACACACGTAAATGCACGCCTTTTTTCCAAAAGTGACGTCACAAGATCGGGTGCGTTTTCTTCGTGTACACTGAGAAACCACACCGAGTACCCCTTCATTTCATTTGACGCCAATGTTTGACACACAAAGTGCGGATTTAAAATGGGTGAATACGGTAGATTTATAAAACAATGCTCTGCGCGTTGTTGATCACTTACACTTCTCGCCGAACTCATAGTGTATGTCTCGCAGGGAGGATGAGGTTCGAATGCTGTTGTCCAGCGGAGGTGGGCGGTACAGGTCATCGTCCTTTTCGCCATTGAATTTGCCTGCAAAATGTTCAAATTCGTTTCATTGCACGCGTTTGCTTTCCAACAGTCGGGAAGAATCACGTGGACTTGTTGCGTCCACCGAAGACGACCCTGGATCTTCTTGCTGTGAGCACTGAGTTCAACAGCCAATAGTGTCGTGTGGAAGATACCGCATCTTCCCACGTGGCAGTTCCAGCTTTCGGTGGTGTGCTGAGTATCTGGGAGAGCTGCTTTGGCAGAGCTGAGCAAAGCCAAAGCTGCTTCATAGGCCAGTAACCCATGCTGGTCTATAAAAGCTGCAACATAGTTCCCCTGCCAGGGGTTTGCGCTACTGGAGTGAGAATAAACAAACACATTCCTTTTTGAGTTCTTCTTCTGGCACAGCTGAGCTGGAACCCACCGCTGCACAACTGTGGTGCCAAAACTTATGGCAACGTGTACGGTTTTCCCAACCGGGGCTACCCGCACAAAACAACAGAGATTCGGCGTTGTAGCGTCGCGCTCGCGAATGTGTCTCAGTGTGGATCCACTGACCCGAGGAGTGGAGCTGGTCGTGTGTGACAGGAACGACTTCGTGTACGATGTTTGACGCGCACATGGCGCCAACGCAAACATTGGCGAGGTTCAGCATGGCTTAATTTTTACACTTGTGGTGCCCAATTGACAGATCAGTGGCACAGATGACTAAAGTTGCAACACATAAGCAGTTGAGAATGAATGACAAGAAAACCAATGGTATGTATCACTGATCTGGCAAATGGGGCGCGTCGGAAAAGGAGCGGACGTGTTTGCTGAACCTCCGTACACTGTATAAGAAAAAGTATGATTTCCATGTTGACGTTGAGGCTGGGATTTTAAAATTTGAACTGCACAATGTCCTGGTGTTGGGCTAAAGTGTGCCGCTTGTGGTGGTGGTGGTGGTGAGTGAGGGTCCAGCGCAAATTTCCAGATGCCCCAGTGCCATTTTGCAACGCATACGAAGGGTGGGTATGACCAGGGGAGGAGGTGGTTCCAGTGGGCCACTTCAACTGGGATATGCTCAACAAGCAATATATGTCGGTCGCCTGTGGTGCAAATAAATTTGTTCCCACAATGACGGTGACGTAGGGTGTTCGTCCCGTGGATCCGCCACTGATGTGGACAAAGGGGACCCAAGTTGCCCTCCTCCGGAACCCCCGTGGTGAGTGAGCGCCGCCTGGCGGCACACCGCTCACCGACAAGTCCGACGATGTTGTCGCGCTGACTCCTCTCGACGCGGAAGTTGAAGAGCATCAGACTGTGGGAGACGGTCACGTCAATCTCGATCCCTGAAACCGTGACACAGAGGAGCTGAAACCATGACAACACAGTGGGCTGGAAACCATGACAACAGGGAGGATCTGAAACCAATCCGTTGTGCCTTCGATCTCACATCTCAGCCTGTTTGGAGCAATTTCACCCCTTTTGGAGTCCGAATTCTGAGGTAAGTGTGTGTACGCGTGTCGTGTGTGTCGTGGTTGTGTTGGTCATGTGTGTGGGAGAGTGTGTGAGAGTGTATGTGTGTGAGTGAATTTTTATGAGTGGTGTGTGTACACGTGCGAATGGACATTGGAAGCGTGTGTATGCGTGCGTGTGTGTGAGGATGTGTGTGTTTGTGTGAGGATGTGTGTGAGCGAGGGTGTTTGCAAGCGTAAGTGTGTGTGTGTGTGTGTGTGCGTGTATAAGTGTGTTCACGGCATATGCACCTCCGAGGATGGAGACTTGGAAATAGTTGGCGTCGACGATATCGACGGTCGTGTTGCCGAGGAACATGTCCCGAGGTACGTCCGTGTCGATCTTCTCACCCCCGATGAACAGCAGGAGACCGGTGTACTCTGCATGCACGCACACGCACACACACGCACACACACACACACACACACACACACACACACACACACACACACAATAAAATGTCAAACTCTTCAGGCATCCGAGGGCCACTGTATTTTGACCGTTGCACATCCTATTCGTGGTACACAGAAACCTCAACGCAATGCCGGGGTGTGAATTGCAGCTGTTTTCATGGCGTCAAGATCTGACCCTCTCCCCACTTTGGCTTTGAAATGTGAACGTGTCAAACATAAAGGGATTCATACAAACACCATGGACACAAAAATCAGGGGCCCCTGGGCCACAATGACCCCACCTGGATCCACCTCTGCGTCCAAAGATGGCTCACTCTGTGGCTCCACCTACCGTCTGTGGAGTCTGCGAGCTGGATCTGGATGTTGGGCGACCCCTGGCGTCGTATGACGACCCCAGAGAAGCGTGTCGCCGGCATCGCCTGGCCCTTCATGTTGACGACGGGCACCAGTCGAACCTGCAGCACCCAACAACAGCGTCAGGCGAAAAAGGACGGGCACCCGTCAACCCTACAGCACCGGGCATGGAACCGTGTGATCATGTATTCGTTTTGTTGCCCGACTGGCCCGTGGAGTATGCGTGATATCTTCGCACCAAGAATCGACTGACAGGAAGGGGGAGGGTACGTCTTCTTTGAAGGGCAACACAAGTCCCAGAAAGTGAAGCCATTTATTTTAGGTGCGTCTTTACACAAAGAACTGGTGAGCACGGACACGCATGTTCACATGGAAGGTGTGATGGACACGGTGTTTGATTCGAGACGACAATAGAAAATCGACTTCTGTTGTCCATTCCAGGGTCCAAGGGACATGTGCACGCCAAGTCTTGAACAGCACAACTGGATCACTCTCGTACGTATTCGTCCCCGCTTATTTGAGGTCTGTGTTCTGCACAACAGGCGCATTGGCCCAGGTGACGCACTGACCCCGGGTCGAATGTAGCGGAAACGACTGCACTCGAGTGTGACCTTTGCATGAATACAGCAGCTGTGTACGGACCTGGATCTCAGTCGTCTCGTCCAGCGTGGCCAGCAGACAGTACTCGCCGAGTCCGTTGAACGTATAGCGGAAGCCGTCGAGCGTGGTGAAGTGGGGGTCTCCCAGCAGAACGGCTGCAGCAACAAGCGTCACTCAGCAGAAAAGTCAAACGATTCAACGGTTTCTCAGACCCCCAAAAGCAACCATAACAACACACCTTAGGCCATCATTGCACGTGCTACGTATTCAAATCCCTTTTACTCTTAGAATTCACAGAGAAGCTGATCAGACCGAGCTGGACTGAACCGAGTTGGGGCGGATGCACGTGAATTCTTCCGACAGGTCGCAAACTCACCGCAGACGTCGGGAAAGTAGCAGCGGCTCGTTGAGATGTGACGGGAGCAGTAGAACTTCTGGCAGTCCGGGGTCACGCTGCCCGTCGTGGACGTGCGGCAGCACGCAGCCTCAGTAATCTGGTCTATTGTTTGGGTCCTGAGAGGGGAAAACCACACACAGGGTCTGTTATGTAATCGAACCGCAATAATCGATCCTTGGCTCGATCCCAAATGTTTAATCCCACACTCCTTTGAAGTTGCACGTCCACAGCTTGAAATCTACCCCCAGCCCGAGTTCAACCAAAAAGGTACAGCATTTGTGACTGTGTCAATGGAGACAGGAGGGATTGGCTCCGGCGATGAGGTGAACGACGTGTATTGAAACAACGAAACAACGACACTCACGATTGGATGTTTGAAAACGTCGAAGTCTGGGCGACGTTGGTGCCGGTTTGAACCATGCTGACGCGAGTCCGTAAGCCCGTGCTGGGCGTGTAGACCCGCACGACGCCCGCGAGGGGCGCCGTCGTGATGAGCGAGCCGCCAGGCGTCCCGGGGGTGATCAGCTGGTTGAGGCGCTGGTTCAGGGTGCTGCACGCCAGAGCTGACTTGGTGTAGCAGCAGATCTGCAGGTCGGTAATTAGACACAGAAGCGCTTCAGGAGTTGCGGTTGTAAGTGTGTGAAGCAAGGTTCAGGTGTGTGTTTGTGTGTGTGTGTGTGTGTGTGTGTGTGTGTTTGTGTGCGCGCGTGTGTGTGGCGAGAGGGAGGGGGCGTGTGGTGTGAGAGAGAATTAGAGTGTGTGTGAGTCTGCGTGAGTGTGTGTGTGGCGGGAACTCAGAGAGAAGAGCCCCCCACTATGGGGCAGAAAATTTTTGGGCGGGAAGGCTTCTGATTGGTCTAGAATTCAAAATACAGCCTTCTGATTGGTCAAAAGGGTCATTTGCCCCAT
>JAAUXT010069674.1_pt1 | contig 10860 bp, 9 predicted proteins | sample 7278171 | NCBI WGS metagenome assembly JAAUXT01 (sample SAMN14350112, study PRJNA611818) | marine sediment metagenome | isolation source: surface marine sediment (1.8m) | place: French Polynesia: Moorea | collected 2018-08 | reverse complement strand
TTCTCATCTTGACTATTGAACTGCTGTACACATACTTTTGGAAGATGCTGCCTGTAGGTGCTCTGATTTGGCTCGCACCGATTTGGCTCACGAGCCCAAATTGCGCAACCCACCTCAAATCACCTAAAAACGAAACCTGTGCGAGCGTCGTGCTGGAATTTTCACGGGAATGCGCACACGGTTAGTCTTCATGTGGGTACTCACTTTCTGCACTTGCTGGTCGAGTGTGGGTCGAAGATATACTTGACGCCGTGGATGGTCGTTTGCTGCGTGAACTGGTTCCAGGTGACGACCGAGTCCGGGCTGCTGACCTGCGGCGGCGGGACGAACGCGCCGCCCTTCGTGTCCGGGACGTTGTAGTCGAACGGCGCCGCCACCCCTGCGCACACGGAGAAGGCTTCGTGACCGGATGGCATGGAGGCGAGCACGGCAGTGAAAACGGAATTTCGTTTCATGTCCTTGTCCAGTGTGTGGCAAAGTTGGCGAGAAAATTTCAAGTTCTTGAAATAAAATGCTTGTTTTGTTGCTGTCAATCAGCGGTTGCGGAGATTTTGTAAAATTTCGTTTTGGTTGTCTTGAAAGGCGAGGAGGGTATTTGAAGCAAGAACAGTCCAAATGGTGTGCAGCATTTTTTACTGTTTTTGGTTTTAGAGATATCGCATCTTGAGCTCACGTGCACTCCGTTGCTTGGCTGTCTCACCTTGAGCCGGAGACCACGCTTCGCTTGGCCTCGGCTTCTTCTCCATACGACTCTGTCAGAATCCAGCAGCCAACTTCAAACTTTAATGGATTCCGCTTTACTTTGTCGACGCTTGGTTGAGTCGTTGACGTCTAACGCTTCGAACAAGGATTGAGTGCCTTTTATTACTCTTTCAGCACGCGGAAAACAACTCCCAACAAAGGGATATTGAAGGGCTTTCCGGCACCGGTTGCTGCAGAATGACACCATTGTCCTTCTGCCTCGTGATACGTACTGCATATCAGCGTGACCAAGGAGACTCGAGCGCCGTTCTGCATGACTGGCTCCTCAAACAATGCGCTCGTACCCTGTGATCTGATACCAAGACCCAAACGCCACAAAAAGTGTCACGCCACAGTGAAGATGTCAACGATGTGAACCGCAACGTCACTTCGCAGCCAGTGTTTGTTCTTAACTGGTCATCAAACATAAAACAACTGGTCATCAAACATAAAACAACTTTTGCGGCAATTTTTTCCCCCAGATTGACAGCATCTTGCCATGGGAAGCTTCAGCCAAGCATCAACTTGAGGTGCCAAACTGAAACGAGTCCTTTGTGTTTCCCGTTGTTTCACAGTGGACTCTCACACGGCGAGTCTCATTGTTGTGTCGCGTGCCGAGACAAATCGCGCGTTGGCGTGTGCGGCTTCTCGTTTGCAAGACGCCCAGCTGAGCGGCCAGCCTCCCCGTGACTGACTCCCGACGAGATCAGCAGCACCAAGCTCACGTCCACCAACGGAAGCTCTGCCAGATCTCAGATTGGGGTGAGGGTGACCCTGACAAGATACAAACAACAAAACTTCCATGCCACAAAAACATTTTCAGAGTCAAGGTCCTTTGCATCCGTACGAGTCGGTTCTCTTTGAACGAACCAAGAAAAGGTTTGAAACCTACAAGTTCGCATCGAAAGAGGTTTCTGACAAAACTGAATCACCTTTTCCATTCAAGTGCCTTGTTGGAAAGTTTGTAACTTTCGTTTCGTTCTCCCATCGTGACGAGTGGCGAGTTTGACCACTTGCTCCTTTCATGTGATTTGAGGAGGTTGCACCATCGTTGAAGGTCGCTCAATTTTGAGCCACCGAAACAAATCACCTACATGCAGATCTATTGGGACAAAAGGCAGCACAAATAGAAAACATGTGAACACCTGTTTCTTGGTAGCGATGAACTTCAAAATTGAATCTTTTGGGTCTTCTTGAGTTTGTTCTGGTCAAGGATAATGCACAAATGAGGAATCTGTCAAGTTTAAATTTTCAGGTTTGTGAGGGCAAATTGTTCAAATTTTGGGGGTTGGAAAATTTTGGACTTCACTTCACAAAGGTGATGTCTCAGAAAGTACAAATATTCGATGAATAATTTTCTTGGTGAAATATATATAGTTTGATTGGGTATTGAACTTGTTTCCTTTGTTGTATTTTTTCGTTTTCAAAACAAACAAATAGTTTTTCGGTGGGATCAAAGATTGGGTTTTAGGAAACTATTTGAAATTTACGAAAGATTTTGGTTACCCCTTATCAAGCAAGAAAAGGTGTAGATAATTTGGGAACATTTGAGTGCATTCTAAAAAATACAAAAATCTACAAGTGCATTCCAGTATGTGTTTGGGTTGCTACGTATGTGTTTCGGTCGCTGTGTGTTTCAGTCGCTCCTCAGATCACCGCGAGCTCCACGGGGCCATTTTTTGTCTTTCTTGAGACAACTTTGGCAGAAAGTAGCGAACGGATTTTTGGAGAAACGGGCTCCTGGTCCCAATGGCTCGCGTGACAAATCTTTCCTGTGTAATTTGCGACACGAGGCCATTTTCGGCACGAAAAAAAGTTGTTCACAGCTGACGTTCGGGTTGGGTTTTCTGCTTTCAGCCACTGCTTTTTGTGTTGTGCCATGGGATGTGCTGTTGTGTGCTTGTGGAATCCATCAAAAGAAAAGAAATATCAAACTTCTGAGGATCAAGCGAAACCAAGACACACGAACAGTTTGTTTGATTCGGCCTTCAGGTTCTGTCCTCTGTTCTGTACACTGCTGTGCACGGACCCAGGGGGCCTCACGTTGAAAACGTCCATCAGCAGTGTGTTCTGACAAGAGCGCACCGACTCGTTGAAAACAGGTTTTTGTAGAAAGGAGGTACATTTTGTGGACAACAAAAGCGCAATGCAAAGTATCGACGACGATGTTTGGCCGATATTTTGCTGCGCACGCAGAAATGAGGATTTGAACCAACGCGCAAGAAGTGTCTCTGGTTTTGTACCAGGGTTTGGATCAAAAACACAAAATTGGACAACACTCCCGTGTCCATTGTCGTGTGTCCGATCAGACAACCCTGTTTACTAATTTACTTCCCTTCATCTATTGCACATCACAATTGATTGACTGTCCTTTGTTCATGAAACAGGAACGTGTTACAGCCATATATCACAGCTCGACAAAAGCAACCACACACGTAGTTGTCCAGGAAAAGAAAAATCAAAGTCAAACAGGTCGGCTCTGTTCACTCGTACAGGTAGCTGTTGTAGTTCATCGCCCTGCTGTTCTGCGGGTTGCCCTGGTTGTTCGCCTGCATCGCGTTGTTCTGGTTGTTAAAGTTCTCGACGGCGGTTTGATGCTTCTTCTTCCTGCAGCCCGCGATGCAGTGCATCACGATGTAGTCGACCAGTTCGCACAACGTGACGATGCTCGCTCCTGCAAAAGTCGGAGCAAAAGCCGTGAGGAGGGAAGCAGCCGGAGTGCGGCAGCGGCGCGCGGAGGTCACCGAGTTGATCGTGTCATGAGGGACCGACACATGGTTTCTCTCGGGGAGGGCGGCGCCGAGGGGCGATGAGCTCAGACTGGTGCGGACCAAGGCAAGTCAACTTCACTGAAGTAACGCCCATCTGGTTATAAACAAATGGCCAAGAAAAAGAATGAGACAATGCGAATGCACAAGAATTGGTAGCGAGCGTTGGTGGCCTGACCGAGCAGCAGCCCGAGGAAGCCTCCGCACTCGCCCTGCAGACTGTTGATGGAGAACGCCTCCTGCTGCTCAATCGTGTCGTAACTCAACTCCTTGTAGTAAATGTCCAGCTGCAGGAAATTTTTCCTGTGATAAAAAACACAAAGACATCAAAAACACTTCAAAAGTTAGCAAGAGCAAAAGACAAGCCGGTGATAGAGTGATGAGCTCGCATACATGTAGAAGTCGGTGTTCATGGAGATCCTGTCCGTGTACTCGCTCATGCTGAAGATGAGGACGTCGAGCTGCGTCGTGAATCTCGTCGCCGTGACGGAGATCCCGTTGAGAACCCCCGTCAGGCCGCTCAGGCCGGTCACGCCGTCCCCGTCCTCCTCGAAGCCCTCCACCGCCGGCACCAGCGCCGTCCAGATGGTCTTCACCGTCAAGTTGGCGTCGGGCGGAAACGCGTTATCGTCCAGAGTCTCTCCTTCCTGCAGATAGTTCCGGATCAGTTCGCGGCCGCCCAGGTTGTCGTACCAGCCCATGAGGTCCTGCAGGAACGTGTAGTTGGCCCTGGTGGAGTCCAGGATGAAGGGGAAGGGCGACGACATCAACTCTCTGTAGAACGTGACGACGTACGGAGGAAACATCTGATACGCCGACGTGAAGTACTTGATGTTCGTCTTGAGGTCATTGTTGAGCGTGCTCAGTTCGGAGATGGACCTCGTCAACGACTGATCCGACAACGTTTCCGCGAGCTGCTTCTTCTCGATGTCCCTGGCGAGGTAAGCCTCCACCTGCTGAACCACTTCCTGCAAGTTGTCCGTGTAGCTCTCCACCATCTTCCCCAGCTGGTCCACAAGAGATGCAAACTTGGTTTTGACGGAGTTGTGCTTCGACGTGATTTTCCCTGACTCTCCAAGGTAGAAGTACCCCCAACCGAAGGGGCGGATCTCCGAAGAATAAATTTCTTCGTACCAGGCGCATTCGTCGATCGAGTGGTCGTCTTCCCGGTGAGGGGGCGGCCCAGAGAAGGGCGAGCTCCAGAAGCCTTGTTCGTCGTCTTCCAGCAAATACGGTCCGAGGCTGTTGTTCACGGTGTCGCGAAGAGAGGTAATCAGATTCTTCGACTCCTGAAGAGTGGACACGTTTTCCAAACCTGAGACGGCGTTGACGAAGCTGATCAAAGTCAGAAGTACGGTGGTCTGGTACGTGCTCAATTTAGACTGACACGCCATGTGGGACGCATTGATAGACGCAGGCAACGTTTCGTTTTCAAATGTCCACTCAATCACAGAGTTGTAGTTGTCCAGGATCGTGAGATCAGTTGTCGCTGTACTGATGATTTCCTCGGCACTCCCAGCTTTCCTGAATATTTCTTCGTCCCAGCGTTCATATTTTTCGAGAAAACAAAAGTCTTCCATGCCAGGTAGGTGGCAGTAGTCAGGCGGTTCAAATGGGGGACCAGGTGCGGGTGGGCCCGGCGGTGGTTCGCAGTGATCTTTCTTCTCTCCGCTCCCGTCGAGTCCTGCATCCAGGCATCCCTGAATCGTGTCGAGAACCACAGAGCTGCCTTCATCGTAACCGAACAAGGGCTCCAGGAGCTCACCCAACTTCCTCTGTGTGTCTTCGAAACTTATTGTCACTCTTTCTGCCTGTCTGGCAACGGTATCAATTCTTTCGGAAACAAAATCTCTGTCTTTTTCAGGCATTTCATTGTCCGCATTCACGATGTCTGGAGTTTTGTAGACGATTGACAACAGTGTTGTGTTCCCGCACAGGAGGAAGGTCGAGTTGAGAGTCTCGATGAGCGTCGACGCCGTGAGAACCAGCGACCTCATCGCGTCTTCGTCTGCAGCTCGGATGGCCTCCACAACGCGCTGCTGCCGCTCCGTCGCCGCCTCAAACTTCACCTTGACGGCGTCTCGTTTCGCCTGTGTCGTCAGGGCCACTTGGTCGATGTTGAATTCGGAGAGGGTCGCGTAGGACAGCGTCGGTTCAAACACGTTCCTCTCGCACGTCATGTTGCAATTGCAGTCATTCTTCTGTCCTCGGATCAACTCTACAAAAAGTGGAACAGGTACTCCGAAACAACGACTGACAGACAATGTTTGTCTGTGGCAAGAGAAAGACCGAGCTGCGTACGTTGACTCACCAACAGCCTCTCTGATGCAGATAAAGGACTCGTTCATGTTGCAGTAGCGTTGTGGTGCTGAAAACGAGGACAGATGAAAGAGCGTGCCTTGGATTGGTCACACAAAGGTTTGGCCAACAGTTGCCTTCAGTGGTACCCACCGTCCTCGAACTGGAGTTCCGACATGTGCATGTCCTTGCAGCCGCACAGCTTGGACACCTTGAGGTTCCGACAGTCGGCCATGCACGTGGCGTACGGCCGGGCGCCGAGGACGCACGTTCCCCACGGAGGCGGCAGCGACGTCACCTGAAAACAGTCCCGCACACTTCAGAATCCATCATGTCAAAGCCTTTTGAAGTTGCAACCCCTGTGTGAGTCAAAGCAACAAAAGTAGGGTTGCCGAGCACGCGCGCGACTTGATACCCTTTTCTGTAGAACGGACACGAGCGTGTGTGTCCCCGGGGCGACGACGAAGCCCTGGTCCGTCATCTCGGGTCTATCGTCTGGATCGTGAAGCAGAACCTGGGAGGAACGGGCGTTGTGTGGATCACGATTTGTCTGTGAGAATCTCAGACACGAGTGAGTGTCGTCTTGCTGACGCGTGCAATTCACCTTGATCCCCGCGTCGTTCTGAGGCCCTCGCATGTACTCGTACTGCTCCACGTTGAGCACGAGGCTGAGGCCCGAGTTTTGCCCGGGCTCCGTCGCGACCCGCTTCTCTCGGTTGTAGGTGTAACACACACCGATCCCAGTGAATATCGCTTTGAAGTCGTTGCTGATCGTGCAGTCTCTCCCGTTCCACGTGCAACTGAAAATCAAACCCAATGTCTAGTCCAGGAAAAGTCCCCTTTTCATGAAGGCTCGTACTTGTTTTACTTGTCTCAACTCTTTCTGTCCATCCAAATTTTTCTCAAGACAGGAATCGCTCAGAAGTGCCCTGCTCTTTCGTGCAGAGTTTCTGTGTGACAGTTTCTGGATGAAAAGTGTATTTTTGAGTGGATATTAAAGTGGATATTAAATTGCTTTGTTGATGTGCGAGATTGGACCCTCCATCTCAACTCCCAAAGGGCAGAGCTGGATTAACAAGCACCTGTCGACAAAGTCTTCTAGTTGGTGAGCCGTCGTACGGACGAACTCAGTCGTGTTCACGTCGCTCCATTCGTGGTCGTCGGGGTTGAAATCTGAGGACGACCATATTCGCAAATGAAGACTGTGAATGTTGTTCAGCACGTGTGGCATATTTCACGAACTGGCAAATGATATCGCGCGCTTCAACCAACGTCTTCCTCACCTGTTGCCTTCGAGAAAATGTCGTTGATGTAATCGTAAAGATGAAAGTTGTCCGTGGCTGTAGTCCTGCAAGCATAGTATCAAATTTTTTGCCGTGAATTGTCTCCAACAGACGCCAGCAAATCTCAAGCAAAGGACAAACGAGCGCGGACCTGAAGTTGTTCTGATTACACAACGTGACGGCAGGAAAAAGAACTTCGCTTGTGTAGATGACCTGCACATCCGTGGTTGTGCTGTGTTTCTGATATTTGAGTATGCTGAGGGTCACTTGCACAATGAAGTATATCATCACAGAAACGCAGATGAAAATCCAGAAGATTCTGAAAGAAGCATGTTGGGCATCAATTGCAATGGGGAAATCCGAAACGTTTTTCGCTGAGGCGGGCTGTCGTGGTGCGAATGAACCCGCCCCACAGGCACAGGCGTCTCCCGCCTTGGGTTGCATTGGGTCCCGACAGTCAACTTCACACCAGCCATGTCCGACTTGCCTCTGGTCCCAAGAGATCAGAGCCTCAGGCCAATTCTGAGCAACAACAGCGTCGGTTTGGACAAAAGGAGAAGATGAAACCCGCAACCCGCCAAACACTCCGGACTGGCGAGAGCAGCAGGGTATTTTTGCCAGAATACGGCCACGGTCAGTTTGCAATCTCCCTCATCTGAAGAGCTTGAACAGGTTCCTGGTTCACGATCAGATTAGAATGTTTCGCAGATCACGGACACGGTTTCTGCGGAATAACGTGCACTCGACAATTTCAATCAACACACGGTAAATAGCAGAACACAACATCTACCTTCTGAACTTGTTGTGTGACGAGGGATCAAAAATATATTTGACACCATGAATGGTTGTTGACTGAGTAAATTCATTCCACGTCGGAACTGCTTCTGGATTGTTTGCTTTAGGCGAGTTGCTCGGGGACTGGTATTCAGGAGGGTCTGCGAAGTACAACAAAAGAAAGCGCTCAGTTAAAATAGAAAGTTTATTGATTTCTTTTCTTTTATTTCAAAACACTGCACCAAATGTTGCTTTCTTTGAAAGTAGAAACCGTTGTTTTGAATCTGGACGCAAGAGCAGTTAATTTGTCATGCTCGTGGTATTTCTTCTGTACAACCCAAACATCGTTCAGGTTTTGTCCGTCAGTAGACAGAGACAAAGAGAAAGAGACAGACCGACAAACAGAAGAAAACTGACAGATTGACAGACCGACAGAAAACTGAAAGATCAGCAGACTGACAGACCAACACATCCCGACAGTGAGTGAGTGAGTGAGTTGAGTGACTGAGTGAGTGACTGAGTGACTGAGTGACTGAGTGACTGACTGACTGACTGACTGACTGACTGACTGAGTGAGTAAATCCAGGTGTTGAATTGTTCGTATCTTTCACCACAACACACAATCGTGCTGGTTATCAGCCTTGGAGCGCGAGAAACATGGGTGGCCATCTTGCGAAAAACAGTGTTTCAACAGTCAATCTGCCGGACGCAAAGATAGAAGTCCCTGGCTTCTGGACAAATTGCCCCAAATTGAAAAAATGTGCAAGACAAACTCACCTTCTTTTGTTTCTGACCACGCTTCACTGGGAGCTCTTTTCTCCAAACTCGATGATTTTGACTGATCTTCCATCGTTGAGTCTGAGGTGCTCGAGAGTCGCAGGCGCACGAAACTCACAGAGTGACATTCACGCACCCACCGAACAGACGTGGATGGCGCCTCCGTTGTTAGTCTCGTCAGTATCGCCAGAAGCGATTCTCATTCTGGAACGTTTCCTGATGAGAACTCTGAACCGAAGTTTTTGTTGTTACATCAATTTGTTTGAACGCACTTTTTTCACCGTCACACTTGACGGGAAACAGAGAATGGAATAACGTCAGTGCAGGTTGACTATCACATCCAGACCAAGGAGAACAACTTTTGTTGTTTGATATTGGCACAAATTTCGTTCATTCAATCAAGGAATTAGATAAGCGAGTAAAAGCAGCGTGTGTGCTGGTAATCACCGGATCAATGCTCACGAGAGACAGTTCGAAAAGCTGCAATTCTGTGCGACAATGGCCAGAATTTGTGTTCTCACTGCAAAGATGAATTATTGATGCTGTGTATAGTTTCCCTCACATTTGTTTCGCATCAGTTGCCTTAGTTTCAAACTCACACGAAACTGATCACACATGAAAACCAAACGGCCGCGAGTGACAACGAACATTGATTTGTAATTTCTCGTGAGCAAATAGTTTTTATCAAACGTGGATGTATCAACAGTAAACGTTCCCGGTGATGGCTGCAGCTTCAGAAAAAACTCTCCCTGCAGGACCCTGTCACCCGCCTGTTTTAGGTCTTTTGCATCGTGCATTTCGAAATGAAACAAGGATTGAATAATTTCAATTGCAAGTTTTATTTGGCAACTTGCCTTTTCTTTTCTTTCGCTCTTTGTTCTTTTCTTTGATTTACATGGATCCAAAGAAGGAGGAACTTGTTCCCAAATAAGAAGAAATACAAAGAGCGAAGAACGGCTGTTGTGAGGTTTTGTTTTGTAGCTTGCTTCTGTTAGGTCAGTTGAAGAAAATAAAAAGTCAAGACACCCGACGTTGTCCCGGCCTCCACGTGTGTGTTTTTTGCTTTTTCGATGAAAGATGTATGGAGTTGTCCGGACTGTTGTTTTTCCCATGCAAAATGTATAACCTCCATGTCACTTGTTTTTCTGCTCAAAGAACATCATATTCTGCAAAGAGAACAAGAACAACACAATCGTCAGTGCCACTAGAGAATTGCGATCTGGCACCTGAGGGACTGTGTTGAGTACTTCGTGAAAGTCTGCACGGTTTATCCTTTCACTCACAATGAGGAAGACGGCCCCAAGAAGGGTTGCTTTCACTCGAACGTCCAAGTCCATCGGAACTGCAAAAGTTTCAGATCAAGTTGGTTGAGCTTTTCGCGTTCATGTCGGAGTCCTCTTTCGGATCGGTGCGAGTTGCGCCCATGGAGGGAGAAACAACTTACAGCTGATTCCAAAGTTGTCAGCATCTGCACAGCACTCCTTCAGCATTCCGCTCCACTGCTTGTTGACCTTTCCGATTTCGTGACCTTCGAGGGTGAGTAGCTGAAAAGTTTGCAACAGTTTGTGATTTGTTTGTTTTTTTCAAAGATGAAAAGTTCAATCGTGACTCGTCGTTGCAGTAAACACTCCAAGACGCTCCTGTAAAACAAACATCACTTCGACTGGAAACTCCTGGACCCCCTGCGAGCGTCACCGTACCAGGAAGTCGAGTTCGACGCAGGGCAGTTCGCACAGGCAGCAGGGACCCTGCAGCCGCAGAATCGTCTCGTGGTTCTCGTCTTTGATCTCGTAGCTCGGCTTCCATGCGCTGCACCTGCAGGAAGGAACGAACACACGCTCGTGTGCGTGGGATTGCTGTGTCAGCCAGCGATCAGAAGGCCAGCCTCGTAGCGCAGCAAAGCAACTGAGAAAGGCAAGCAGAACAGGACGGAATTGGTCGAGGCAAGAACACTACTGTGCTCCACATCCTGCATGAGAAGATCCCGGGGGTGAAAAGTGACAAATTTGCAATTGGACCAGACCAATCGCTTTTCCCAAATGCATCTGAAGGTTTTTCGTGTCTCAACAACCAAACACTTCAGTCTTCAACTGATCATCTGTTGCATAAAAGCAAGTCCACAGATACCCGGGTCACTTGGGCGTGATGATTGAAGTGTCAATTTTTTGTGACAGATTCATGTGGAGGCTTCAAATTTGGTGGGGGCGACATCGCAGTAG
>JAAUXT010090338.1_pt1 | contig 10862 bp, 8 predicted proteins | sample 7278171 | NCBI WGS metagenome assembly JAAUXT01 (sample SAMN14350112, study PRJNA611818) | marine sediment metagenome | isolation source: surface marine sediment (1.8m) | place: French Polynesia: Moorea | collected 2018-08 | reverse complement strand
CCATAGTCTCCTGTTATACATTTATCTTTTTTACAAAACACACATAAAAACACACACACACACACACACACACACACACACACACACACACACACACACCTGTTTTCAGGTCGCCGTCGGTGGTGACGCAAAGCCCTTGGTACGTCCCTCCCATCGACCCGCGCACACATTCAACCCCCCCCCCTCACACACACACACACACACATACCTGTTCTCAGGTCCCCGTCGGTGGTGACGCAGAGCCCGGAGGACATCCCCCCGATCGACCCGCGGGCCGTGCTCGAGCTGGAGATGTGCGCGCGCAGGGTGGCGACGAGCCTCGATGTGATGATGGGCAACCTCAACACCAACCTCCACAAGGTCCGTGTCACTCACGGGGTCGCAGGTTGGACCCGAGGGCCCCTTACCCGGACAAAATGACTGCACTTTCGATAAATTTATTCTTTTTGGCGTTTTTTGTCCGAAAGAAAATACCAGGTTGTGTGAAAATACAGTAGCATTTTGCCTGTTCAGTAGCGAAGTCATTGGCACTCTGCACTGAGGACAAAAGAGTGGGCTGGTCATAGTTGTCTCGAATCAACCACCCGTGTCTTAAAAAGCCGACGGTGAACATCCACAGTGCAACTGTTTGGGTCGGCTCCTTCAGGAGGGTCGGGTTCACTTCCACCAAATCTAGCTTCTGTCCGTCCAAATCCCCTGTTCTTGTGCTGTTTTGGGTGCAACGCAACTTTTTCACGAATAAGTGCAGGGGACAGACAACACTGGAGAATTGCGCTGAAAGCCGCCCGCTCTGCTCTCGCATTGCAGATGTCGCGCATCACGGTCGGCTGCGTCGACTCCTACAAGGACGGCATCGACCACACGTGCGACTCCGTGGACGCCTCCATCAAGGTGCGTCGTGCACGCACACCAGCGCCCACACACGCACAAACTGCAGTGCACACGCACGCTCGAAGTGCAATGCATCACGCGAACACACACACAACACACACACACAACACACACACATACACACACACACAAAGGTCCTGCGCATCCGTGCGTGCTTGCGTGCGCACACTGTATCAGTCAGATGGTCAGTCAGTCAGTCAGTGACACGCACACATACACACACACGCACTTACACATCGTTGAAGCTTCCATCAAACTAATTTTGAAGAAACGGCTCACAATTATCTGTTTTCACTTTTGCTGTTCAGTCCACCCAAGGCCTGACCCTGATCTTTCCACTTTCTTGCATTTCCAGTCCATGTACGCGCTGATGGCGAAGTGTGAGGAGCTGAGTCGCAGCATCAAACCCGTCTACAGGCTCGCAGACCAGATGTGAGTGCGCGTTGCAGCTCATGCAGACTGAAGTGTTCGTCTAAAAGCAATGTTCCAGTCAGGTGCATTTTCCGAGGCACCATGCAGTTGAACAAGAATTTCCAGCAGAATCTCACCACCAGTACACATACAAGCGCGAAATTGAGCACAACACCCGCGCTCAAACACACACACACACACACACACACACACACACACACACACACACACACAAGCGAGAAATTCAGCACAACACGCGCGCTCAAACACAAACACGCACACGCACGCACACGCTGGTCACTGTTTCCTGCAGCTGACCTCGAGTTTTCCACTTCAGACGGGAGATCAAGCGACTCCTGGATTTGTTCGAAGCTCAACTTGCCAAAGATGAGAAGCAGCCTCCGGTGTGAGTGCAACGCTGTTGCTGCAACAACGCCACTGCAGCAACAGCACTGTGCAGCAACAAGCAACAGCGCTGCTGCATCAACAACAACGGCGCTGCAGCATCGCAGCAACAACGCTGAAACAAAGCACCGCTGCAACAACGCTGCTGCAGTACCGTCACAACACCGTCGGAGCAACGCGAGAGCTGCAGCGCAGCAACAACGCTGCAGCAACAGCGACCAGGGGTGGATCCGGAACTCAGCTGAAGGGGGCGATGAATCCACTGTGCGCCACTCAGTCGTGTAAACTGTGAAGCCCTGCAGCGTAAAACCTGAAGGCTACAATTTTGTTGGGTGTCAGTGAGGGTGAGGGAGGCTGCCCCCTGGATCCGCCCATGGTGGTGTCATTTGTTCGGAAGTTGAACGGCAAAAATTGCAATTTTTACTTTTGCACCCTGGTCATTTTGATAGGTTGAACAAATACTCATTTTGTGTACAATTCGATGTTTTGCGAGTCAGCTTGTGTTTTTCGGGGTGTGGCTTGACGATTTCACGAAGAATTCTGTCGCACCATCATTGACTTTTGAAACGCATCACTTTCTCGTCAGAATTGTTTTCTGGGTCGTCTCTGCATTCGCGTTTTGCTCAGGGTTGATATTCAATCGGAAACTAAGAGAGATTTTCCGGTATTTTTTTTGCACCATCGTGCATGTGTGGCTGTGCTGGGGTGGTGTGTGTGTGTATGTGCGTGTGTGTGTGTGTGCGTGCGTGCGTGTGTGTGTGCGTGTGGTCAAACTCAGCATTCCATGAGAAAACGAGTCACAAACGAATACAGTGCGTCATGGCAAATACTCGCGGGTCACAACTACAATCGAATTTTGTTCACTGTGTGAGAAGTGACACAGCAAACCGCTTCCCGTTTGAAATTGAGTGTGAAGACCTTTTTGGGCTGTAGATTTGCTGTAACAGAGAAATTTGTGAGTGTTGACTTGGAGCGGGTGTTTCACGGTGAAAACATTCTGTGGAAGCCTGTCAATCAAGAGAAAGCGACCCCCGCCTCCCCCCTCCCCCCTCCCCCCCCCCCATCCCCTATTGCTGTCGTTTGGTCTGCACCTGTGATACTTTACAAGTTGTGTGTGTTGTGTCTGTTGTCTTGTCGAAAACCACAGTCAGTCAGGGGCATTCCTGCCTCTTCTAAAATCTGGATGTGATGAGTTCTGAGAAAGATCTATCTGTTTCAATCATTCCCGTTGGCATTTGATGATGTTTGGTACAGAATCGATGTTCCAGCTGCGCTGGCATGCGAAATACATTGTGATCGATTGTGTTTTGTGTTGTTGTTGTGTAATCATCAAACTCCACCAATCCCGTGTGTGTCTGTCTATTGGTTGGTCATTCATTCGGTCGGTCGGTCTGGATCTTTTTTATTTTGGCTTCAGATCAATGTTTGGGGAGGCAAAAAACTTCTTCAAGGATTCACCCTTTTTGTGTGACAATGTGCTGCAGACTGGTCCAAATCTTTTTCTCATGCAACAGGACTTCCGTTGACCCAAACAACTGCCAAACACACAGAGTTTGACTCTTCGAAATTGTGTGAAAGTCTGTTTCTGTTTGCGTGGTAGTCAAGTCAGCAACGTTCTCCGCTGCTTGTATGTGGCCGGTTTTGCACTTGATGCGTCAGCGTTGCAGCGTGATAGGTTTTTCACATTGGATGACGCGCGGGCGTTATTTTTTTTTGGGGGGGGGCTGGCGTCAAAAATTCCATCATTGGGTTCAATGTTAAATTTTGACGCCGATGTCAAAAAAAAGAAACGACCGCGCGTCACCAATGTGAAAACCACTTGACGCGTCCAGTGTGAAGCCTGGTGCGTGCTGTTCCCCGCTCTTCAAAACTGTTGTTGTCTTCGTGAACAGTTTGTGTCGGTCTGGTTTTATTCAACATGAACAAAGTTTTTCTTTTTCGTCTGGTGAGGACACAAGTTTGCAGCGCTTGCCGGTGAGGACAATCTGCGTTGTGGAAACTATCATGCAAGCTTGAGTGCCTCCGATGCAAAACTAGTGTTGGCAAAACATGAACATTGAATAAATCTGTTGGTCCATGTGTTGAATATCATTGTCAGTTTGTGAACAAAATATAGCTCCATGGAGCTCGCGGTGATTTGAGAAACCAGAATGCAAGCGACCTGAACACAGCGACCAAACACCAGAGGAGACCAAGTTCCCTCAGAACAGAGAGATTTGTGAAGGAGATTTGGTCATGTTTTGGTATGAAAAGGCTGCAGAATTGCAAACCAACACTGAGAAGTTTTCACGAATGTGGGTAGGTCCAGTGTTTGTGACGCACATTCTGGACAAGACCCACTATCTGCTTTCCAACTGGTTATGAAGGACGGTCCTGGTGGTCTTCCATCGGGACAGGATCAAGCCTTACTGTCTCAGAATGGATGAATCAGCAGTAAACCTTCCTGAGTGAGTTACAAAGACGCGAATGCAAAGACGGTTTCGCCTGTGTACACAGTAAAACTGTACTCAATGTTCATGGAACACGCAAAGCACTTTCTTCTGTCTCTTCCGGCTACGTTCGGGTTCGAGATGGGTCACGTGCGGAGCCTGGTGCATTCGAACAATTGAGGCGTTACGAATCCTGGGGAAATTGTTTTGTTTGGGTTGCACATTTCAAACATTTCTTGTCAATACCCTGGTGAGAAGCCGTCAGGTCCCTGCTTTTGCTGAATAAATGTCAAAGAACAAAAAAAAAGAGACGTAAACTTTTTTGTCAGTGACAAAAACCATCAAAACGAAGTGACAACTCGCGCTAAGAACATGACGTGGCAGCGAAAAAAAAACCAGCATTGTGTTTGCCAATCGGAAAAGAATCTGAGACTGACATATATGCTTTCGTTGGTCCAGTCGCTTGATGCTGAAATTGCCTTCCCCATAGGGGCACACCTTACGAAAAAGGTCAAACAGAAGCCCTTCTGAACACAAGACGCAGCGGTTCCCGCAGAGGACATTTTCAACGAAGACAAAGAAAGTCGACCACAACTGACTTGCAAGAAAGTGCTGGGAAGTGAAAAGAAAATCAAGTGACGTGCCTGGTCAATGGATCTGTTTGTTGTTTGTTCTGGATCACAAAAGCTCAAGGTGACACTTCTTTCTTGTCACATCAATGGAGCGGCGCAACTGCGCTGTCGGCGATTTGCAGCTGATTTGTTCGGTTTCATTAGTCTTATTTGTTGAAAGGAAGACAAATGTTCAGGGTCTGACAGGGTATCCTTTATCGTGCGTGTGTGTGTGTGTGTGTGTGTGTGTGTGTGTGTGTTGTGTGTGTGCGTGTGCGAAGAGAAATGTCACCGCTGAAAAGCAAGCAAGCGCAACGCTGAATTCTCTGCTGCAGGGAAGTTTTGCAAATTGCAAACGTAGACGTGGGCGTGAACGTAGACGTAGAATCTCACCCAGTGGGCTCTTTTGTACTGCAGATTTTCCAATTCCAAGGCAAAAAAAATGACTTGAAATCTATTTGTTTTTATTGCTTTCCTTTTCCTTCATTCTTCCACTAATTTTCAAATACTGTAGAAAAGAAAGACAGACAAAACAGAGAAGCATCTGAGGAGTACTGCGTCCCATAGGGTGAGAATCTACGTCCGCGCTCACGCACACGTCTCCTATTTGCGAAACCTGATGTCTTGTGCGGTTTGGCAACACTTGCAATCTGTCCTCCGACACGATACTTGAGGGGATGCAGGGAGACCCTCACCTTGTGTCTCCACACGACAGACCTGTTTGGTTTCGAGGCACCCTTGTTCAAAACAAATCACTTCATTTAACGCCCATTCACCTGTCAAAAGCAAACGATTGCAGATGAGTAGACTGCAGCTATGGGCTTTCTGTTCCAATTAAGGAGGTGGACGAGACCAACGACAAAACCATAGCAAAATTCATCTTGGCTTTGACTTCTGTCTTCGGCTCTTGCGTCCATCCATTACACGGATCGGTATCGGACTCGCGTCGGCCACGAAGAGAGGCGACACGCGAACACTGGGCTTGTCCAATCATGCATGTCCCTGATGAAGTGAAAAATTGATTCGCAGGTGAGATCGAGGGAGGATGAAGGAATGGCTCAAAGCCTGCTGAACAAATTTCGTTTCTTTACCGTATACCCGAACTGTAATTAGGTGTTCGGGATCTCGAGGAAGAAGACAAAGCTACGACTGTACGAAACAAAAGTTGCTTCTACGCACAACCCACATCAAGAGTTGTTACACACAAGGCGGCGCCAACTTTCTTCGTTTCTTGTGACAGAAAATAAAATAAAGCGTTGACAAATCAGCAAGCGTTTGAACTTTTGGCTGCATCCAAACTTCCTCTCTGTCGTAATGAGATCAAGTATTTGTCAGTGTTTGCTCCAACAGTCTCATCAATTTGTGACATAATCGTGCATTTTTGACAACAAAAGCGTCCAGGGAAGAAAATTGCGTCCTCAGAAGTCGGGCCAAGTGAATCTGTCCTTGTGTACGACAGGCTCGGTGGAACCGTGTGGTCAACTTGGTCCGTCCGCGCGCAAGATTTTTATGGGTCCCAGACAAGACTTTGAACATTTGTCATGCCATGTGCATTTCAAAAATGTCGTTCTTCAAATCAATGACAATGACAAAAAAAGGAAATGTAAAAAAGTTTATCGGGTTGGTACACAGAACCATCAACACAAATCATGTACATCAATGACGATTTCGTCACGAAGCAGGCCTGGCGATTTGTGGGTTCACCTTGCCAAAACGTCTCTGCCTTGGCAATCTAGTTTCTTTGTGAACTTTTAGTACAAATAGATGTTGCGGCGCGAAGAGATCGAATCTCCGAGGAGAGTCACCAAACTGCGAACATGAAGTTGGGAGCGGTGCTCATCTTCGGCCTCTCTGCGCTCCTGCAGGAATGCTTCGGTACGTGCAAGGCTTTCTTACGTTTGAGCCATTGAGAAGTGTTGGACACAACACAGCTGTTTACATTTTACAGAAAATCTGCATTGCATTTTTCTTATTTTGCAGCCCAAAGCAACAATGGTGAGTGAAATTCCATAAAACTTTGCATTGCACCAAAGTTTTGCTGATCACGGAGTCGGTTTCCTTGCATGAACATCAAGTGATGGTTGCGTTCAGACTTGCTCTTCTGGTCAATTTATTTCTATCGTGTGGCAATGTATTTATACATATTTTGCGTTCACGCCTTGAGTCTCAGCAAACGCACTTCTGTTTTCAGGGACAACAGACGCACCACCGACAACAACCGCCGCAGCGCAAGACGACCTCCAGTTGCGTAAGTAGAATCATTCCTTTCTTGGATATCGACAACAAAATTGTCTGCAGCACCACGAAGGACGAACAAAGTGGACTCTTTTTCATTGCTGCTGAGAAGCTTCCCACGCCTTACGGATCTCATCGGCAGACCCAATTGTTTTGTGCTCTCAACTTCTCAACTTTTCGCTGTTGTTGGTTTTGACCGCAAAAAAGCTGCAGCAAAACAACAAAATTTTTGAACAGGAAACACACACGTCGTTTTGTTGTCTGTCTTCATCCAGTTGAATTGCCTTGTGTGTAAGTGCACGCTGTCTCCTCAATGTTTCAGAAAAAGCCCAGGAAGAAGCCGCAGCGTTGCTCAGTAAGACTCCACTTGCTTTGTTGGAGAGAATTTCTCTCTTTCTGTTTTTGTCCAATTCCATTTTAGTCTTTTGAATTGCCTTGTGCACAATGTGTAAGTGCAAGAGCTGCTGTCAACGTTTCAGAAAAAGCCCAGAAAGAAGCCGCAGTGTTGCTCAGTAAGAATCTCTTCTCTTTGTTGGAGAGAATTTCTCTCGAGATTTCTGGGTTTTTTTCCAATTCCACTTTGGTCTTTTGATTGTGTGTGAATGATTGCATGCTGTTCAACTTGCATTTCAGAGGAGACCGAGGCCAAAGCCGCAGAGCTGCTCAGTGAGACATCACATTGTTTTCTTTTCTGAAAACAACAACAAACAAACAAACAAACAAGCCACGATTTTCAGTTAAAAATATTTTTACATCTGCGCACGCAACTGTTGCTGTTCCTTTGCGCTTCAGAAAGTGCAGAGGCTGCCAAGGAAGAGGCTGAAAAGCTGCTCAGTAAGATGAACACCCTTTCAGAAAACAGGCGTCCATTGTCTGAATCCAATCATAAAGTTGTTTTGTGTGGAGCCGCAACTCTCGCTGTTTCCTTTGTGTTTCAGGCAGAGCCAAGGAAGAAGCTGAAGCGATCATCAGTGAGACAACCTTCTTTATTGCAGAAAACACATGCAGTCATCAATTTGTTCTCAATCGACTTCTCAGAAGGTCTCTCAGGCAGAGTAATCTGTTGCTGTTTGTGTTTCAGAAAAAGCGAGTCAATCTATTGCCGAGGAGCTCGGTAAGAAAACAATGCTCTTTTGTTCCAAAGCAGTCCGAATTCAAGAATCTGTCACCTATACTCGTGTTATCACGAGCAGATCCAGGGAAGTGCCAGAAAAAAATTGCCCCTTTTTGTTGCTGAACCATAGAACATCCGGCCACGACAACGGATTCTATTGAATGACCCACCCAAGATTGGTTTGACACGTTGTGACATTGAGTTTTATTTTGGTTTCAGAGCAGGCCAAGTACAAAGCTGAACAGATACTCAGTAAGGCAACTCTGTTCTTCAATCCAAACACCGTCAGACTGTCTTCTTCTAAATTGAAGAAGTAATCCCTATATATGCAACAATGATTCAGCTGATCGTCCGTTTCTTTTGTGTTTCAGAGGAAGCCAATGAAACTGCTGCAAAACAGCTCAGTAAGACACAAATCTGCTTCAAAAAACCACGAAAATCATCGACTCGACGCGCTCTCTCATTCCGTATCGAGCAGTGCATGTTGTGCGTGGTTGAAGTGTTGCCGCATGTTGCTGCTCACCAGTAGAATACATTGTTGTCTCATTATGTGCACATGACTGCAGTGTATGCGATCAAGGCATGTGGTGCACAGATCTATACATATACGAGTATGCTTCTTGAAAGACGCGTTTGTGTTTGAAGGTCAGAGACGCCATCAGGAAGCTGTGCACACCGCACCACGAAAGCACGCTATTTCCGGTTCTGCTGTTTCCTTTTCCGCTTGAGGCGTGCAGCCTCATCATGCATGCAGCAGCACCAAGGGACACACTGAGGTGACAGACAGATGGATCTGAGTGTGTCTCTTTGCACCCGCAGGTTCTTTGGAAGTTCTGTCGACGGAGGCGAAGGTTCCGTACTATCAGCACTGCCATGTGGTGCGCGGATACGGTCCCGTGATCCACAACGAGTGCTGCTTCTACTTCGCCATCAAGTCCAGGTCAGTCCTCGGGTCAAGGTCGACTTGACAAGCCGTTGCTGTCAACGTCAAAGACAGCAGAATTTTGACGTCAACGTCAAAATTTAACCTGACGCCCAATTGGTGGGTGTCAAATTAAATGGTCCAGACCATTCTTTGACATCGTCAAGAAAAGTTGCCGTCGACATCAGAAAAAGCTGACGCCATCATCAACGTGAAATTTAACCCCAAGACAACTGATCTTTCGCGCACACGGACGGAGAGGGGTTGACAAAATAAAACTCTACAAGCAAGCAAGCAATTTTTGGTTTTGGCAACAGCATAGCAACAGGACAGCTTTTCTGGGTTTGATCTGAGCCAGGTTTCACAGGTCTTTTTGCACAGCATGTTTGTCTGCGAGTCCATGATGGCCGTCGTAGCACTCGTTCGGCATTTCGCTTGTGTTTCCGCAGATGTGACGGCTGCTGTCCATTCAAACTGGACTTCGACCCCGTCAGCATGTACCCGAAGACCATCTATCACCCTGGATGCGTTCCTACTTGGTACACGTATTGCAGTACCATTCTGTGGTGTTGTGAGTACATCAAAGGTTTACCGTCAAAAATGACAAAACAGTTAGGTAGTACACCACCTTGCACAAAATGGCAAGTCAAGCCACAATCTTTCCCCTCACGATCATTGATTCAGTTGCACTCTCAGAACGTCTCAAGGCTGTGAAGGATGCAAACCAAAGGCTCGGTAAACTGGTGACAAATTGGAAAGAAAGAACAGGCAGGCGTTTCAGTTTGTTTCGATAAACAGCTGCTCATGCACACAAGGTTTGTTCACAGACTGTGGAAAGCACTGCGGAGGCCGCCCCACCCACCCCAACTACCCCGGCTGGTACTACGAGAGGAAATTCATCTACAAGACCATCACCAGGTGTGACTGTCGCCACAGCACGAACTGGCCGGTGAGGATGTCGAAAATGTGTTGTTCCCAACTCACAAAGACTTTGTTCCTCCCCTCCTCGAATGTTGTTCTTCTCGCCTTGCCTTGACCCTGACCCTGACCCTGACCCAAACCCTGACCCTGACCCTGACCCTGACCCTGACCCTGACCCTTTCCCTAACCCTAACCCTAACCCTGACCCTGACCCTGACCCTTTCCCTAACCCTGACCCTGACCCTAACCCTGACCCTGACCCTTTCCCTAACCCTGACCCTAACCCTGACCCAAACCCCTAACTCTGACCCTAACCCAAGCCCAAATCCTCGAGATTTACCCCACCAAAATGTCAACGCACGATACATACTCAGGTGTGACCTCTACATGTTTCTGAGCTTCAGTCTGAGTTCCTGCAGCCTTGAGCCCGTGGTGGTCTGGGAGGCCACTGGTTCCTTCGGAGTGCCATTGAGAGGGCTTCTGGTTCAGAAGGGCTACTTTATTTACAGAGCCCACATGTTCTTCAGGTGGGCCAATTTGGTGAGGCTACAGTTGCTCTGCCGAAGAACCAGTGACGAAGGGGAGAGTCAAAGTCCCCCCGATGGCCCTCCCAATGAACCAGAAAATTAGCCCCCCCCCATGAACCAGTATAACTCCCACCAAGGACTCAGGACTGAGGTCAGACCTGGGAACCAGAACAAGAAGCAGTGCTCAAGGCAACTGCAGTGCGAAGTCCCTTGCGGCGTCGGTAACGATGTCATCTTCCTTGTTCATCAATTCTTCTTGGTCCTCCTTGTCTTCCACCAGTCATGCTATCTTGGGGGGGGAGGTCTGGCCATGGGGGGTCTGGCCATGGGGGGTCTGGCCGTGGGTGGGGGGTTCCACAGGGGGGAGGGGGTCCCACAGGGGGGGGCAGGGGACAT
>JAAUXT010068326.1_pt1 | contig 10863 bp, 9 predicted proteins | sample 7278171 | NCBI WGS metagenome assembly JAAUXT01 (sample SAMN14350112, study PRJNA611818) | marine sediment metagenome | isolation source: surface marine sediment (1.8m) | place: French Polynesia: Moorea | collected 2018-08 | reverse complement strand
GTGTGTGAGAGAAAGAGAGAGAGAGAGAGAGAGAGAGAGAGAGAGAGAGATCGTTGGGATCAGGGTCCATACACTTCACGACCCCAGAAAGGCGCAGTTCATTGGCAGGACTCACAGACATTGCGCGCTGTTCTTCACTGGATCGTTGCTGTTCAAATCTTTGTTTGAGTCTGTTCGTTTATGTATTTCGATCAAACGAAGATACAATTATTCTCGGCATCTTTGGAGCATAACTCCCACGTAGGTATTGACCGCCAAATGAGCCACCTTTTTTGTTGTTTTTTTTTTGGCAATATTTTTTTCGAAGTCGACCATTTGGGTTTTCTTTCACAAAGAGGGACACTTGAAGCTGCTTGCCTCTGTGGCAAAAAAAAAGATCCATTGGGCAGGCAAACACCAGAAACTGATTCAGAACAGTTCGTAGCTTTGGAATTCTCTCAATGTGGAAGATCTCTTTTTCTTTATGTTGATCAGCAAGCGCCCCCCGCTTTATCTTGTATCTTTGTCTTTGTGATCTCACTTGGGGCAGCCTGGGTAGGAGCACCCATAATTTTGGACTTCGCACATGCCCAAAAGATACAATGTACTCAGTTTTATTGCACCTGCGTCCCTGCAGATAGGTCATGTTTGACCAAGAACTTTGTTCAGATCTGCACCACCACTGGCATGCACAGGCTGGTCAAGAGTCACAGAAGGCATTTCCTGTTTCTGTCCAAAAACGGAAGCGTTGTTTTGCAGGCGTGATGGAAAGGTAAGATACAGGTAAGCACTCCGCCGAACCGGTTTTCTTCTCAAGGACACGAGTTGTTACCGCCGTCCTATGCCATCCCTTGTGATCCCAATGCTATACCGTGCTCAATGAGGTGATTCCAAATGATTCTCCAACTGTGATCACTAAATGTGATCCCTGATCCCTCCAAATGTCACGCTCAAATGTGATGCCCAAGTGGTTTCTCCAAATGTGATCCCACATGTGACGCCCAACTGTGATCCCTCGTGATTCTTTCGCGCTTGTAGATCGATAGCACGTGAAAATTCAAAAACAAACAAACTGTTTGGCTTTGAGTGGGAGATGACCCATGATGTCTTGCCTTGCAGGCCAGAACGGCTCCTTTTTGTTCAATTGTGAACTTTTGACTGACCGAGAAACAAGCTCGGTGATCGTCTTGGTCAATCCTTGAACTGCAGAAAGAATCAGGCCACGTGACAGTGAGTTTCAGTCAAGTCCAACAAATGCGACGTGCGTCATTTTTCCACCGAAAAAACTGCCCGCCTGCGTGCAAGCTGAAAGAAAACATGCAGGATGAAATTTATGTCCTTCTGTTGCTGCGAGTATGGATTGAACTGGTGGAATTTCAACCCACATCTGCTGGTGGGTGGGTACTAAGTACCTGGGTACCTGCCAAGATTTACCACCCACCACCCGCTTCAATCCATACATTTTGCACATCAGAAATTTCTGATGCTTGACAGCTTCTACTCACCCTATAGATTTGGATGGCGGGTACCCATGCCCTGGGTCGGGTAGTTGCTGGTGGGTACCCGGGGTATCAACATGCTACCTGTTTGATCCCTGGCAAATTGTTGTCTCAATCAGCAACAAATGGTTTTCACAGGTGGCTGCCCCAGGTCCGAGCAAGCATTTATCTGACCTGGGGCATGGGTACCCACCAACGAATTATCATCTGTGAAACTATTGACCCACATCTGCTGGCGGGTGGGTGCCAAGTACCCGGTGTAACAGGACCAGACAAGGACCAGGACCAGACAAGGACCACACTCCGAGGTCATTGTGTGGTCCTAAAATTTCAGGACCAGGCTCCAACCTGCCAGGACTGCCAGGCAGGTCAGAACCTGGTCCTGTGAGGACCAGACAACGACGTTGTTGTCTGGACCTGAAATTTCAGTACCACACAACGACGTTGGAGAAATGTTGCGGTCGGGGTCTGGTCATGAGACACCGGGTCACAGCCAGGATTTACTGCCCGCGGGTAAACCGCCACCCGCTTCAATCCCTGCGAGTTGAGGGTCAAAGTCGGTTGGGTGTGTGAGAATTGTGTATCACACATCAACAATATTCCAATCTGTTGTTCATTGTTTCTTCGAGCAAGAGCACTTGGATGAGGGGTGCTTGCCCTTAAATTTGTGCCATGGCGATCACGTCCCTTCGCGCATGTTGTTTTGACGGGAGGGCTGCCCTGTTCCTTTCGACTCTTTCTCAACATTTCAATGTTGCGTTTCAACTCAGATGTCCCACCCCACTCTGTGACATCCAAAAGTGGACAGTGCTCGCCAAGAACTCGACAGCTGACAGGCTCAGTTGATCAAAAATCCACTTCCGCTCGTTTTTGCAAACGGACACAAAATAACCAAACCATGTCTGTTGAGCTTTGATCTTTGGTGTGTTGGAAACATCTCAAGATTGGTTGCCAGGGTAAAATACCTGTTGCCAGATGAAAAGACAGCACCAAATAGAGATGGAGCTTGGATTCTTTGTGTGCTGGAAGCCCCTTCAGAATGCCAATCTGGCTGTGGTATAAAGACTTTTCTGCTTGAGAAACATTCTTTCTTGTGTTCTCAGTGAAAACAGTCAAGGACTTTCAATTCAATTCCTTGAGCAAAGAAACCCTCTTGGGCCTGTCTTCTGGTGGTGTTTTACTCATTGCTTTCTGCGTGCAATGGTAGCCCCTGCAACGTGCTTTTGTGGTCGAGTGGTGTTCGTTTTCCAGGATTTGTTTTGTTTGATTTACTGGCTTGTGTCGCTCATTTATGCAAGGGAAAATATCATATCACAAGGACTTGAAACAGAATGAGGCAACCAGTCACAAAAATTAAAGAACTCGTTCATTCAAACACTCAGGATTATTGGTAAGAACTGAACCCACTTGGTCTCTCCCCCTGGGAGCTGATGTCACAGTCTCCTTTGTCACAAAAGAGCCACATGCTTGGTGTTGAGTGTGCCTCATGCTCTAAAATCGGTTTGTCAGGTGAATGTGTTCTCTTCTGGCCAGAGACACAACCAGTTCATCCTTCAACATCGGCAACAGACACCTTCGATGACCTTCCTTTTTGTGGAGCATGACCTTGGAAAACAGCCAATTTCTCCAGAGGCCTCCTTAAATGTGGACAGGTGGGACTGTCTATTTATGGACGAGGTTTATTTTGTGCCAGGCTGGTCTAACAAGTCCAAAGGGATTGGGCTGGAACTGCCTCCTTTCGGCTCAAGTGAAACAAAGGCGGAGATACGCCTCGTTCCGCCCACAACCGGGAACAAATTTGAGTTGTGTTTTTCTTTTTCGGGTGGGGCGATGCACGAGGAGAAGAAAAACTGCCATGGCATGGAACGTCGGGGAGTGCAGGTGCTCCGTACGCAGCCTCCCTGCATCTGCTGCACCAACCCACACACTTGTGCACCTGAGCGCGATTTCAGCTTCACTCACACACGCTTGTGTGTCGCGGCAAACTTGTGTCAACGTGCTTCTGCAGAGAGGGGAAGAAACTCACCCACTGGAACTTGGGTTGGAATCTTCGCCACCACGATCATCCATGCAGGTGGAAGACAGACAGACAGACAGACACACACACACACACACAGACACACACACACACACACACAGCATGGACCGCAAAGGATCTCATCGAACCATTTTCGACCTGCACAACGAGAGGTATTTAAAATCTGAACCTTCAGAAAAGTGTGTTTGTTCACGGCCGTTGGACTTGTTGAAAGGACGACTGGAAATCTTCCTCTTGGAATCTGTGTGATCGGTGCAAAATCAACGTGTCTCAGCGGCCAACAGGAACTTCAGCAGGAGCTCTTCAGGTCGAGTTTCGGTGTCTTGTGTCCGAAAGTAAAGCCGTGAACGAGCACCGTCTGGAACATCGTTCTTTGGCGATCGTTTTCGTGGGCTGAAAATATCAGTTTGGACAATACTCGTACTCGCATACCTAAACACTCTGTTCACATCTTTTCCAGAACAAGAATGATCAATTGAGCAAAAACTGACAAAGTTTTCCTTTGAGGATTGTTTACCAAATGTGGGATCATTTTTGCACACCGAATCCACCGAGGAAAAAGAATCATTTTGCCACAAAATTAGGCATCAAAAGTTGGGATGCGTCTCACACGCGGGCAGGTCAAAAGGGCATTGATGTTGGACTTTTGTGAAAGGGTCAAAGCCCCTTGAAACTTGAAGCGTGAAGTATGTTCCCTGAGCCTCAATATTTTATACATTTGGCTCTGTGCCTCATACTTTGGGCTTTCGAGCCAGAAAAAAAACACAACTTGAACATTGATTGCTGTTCTTTATCTGGTGATGAAGCCAAAGAACTTTGGGTGGTCTCACACACACACGGGTGTGTTGAAAAAGTACACTGTATTGATTTCAGGGTGAGAAGTCAAAATTGGCCAGTTTGTTTGAAGAATCTGAAAACAACTTGTTCCCATAAATTTGCTTTTGAAAGCCTTCAGACTTACAAGATGGTGTGACATCGCTTTCGGTCGTTTTACGATATTTTTGCGACGGTAGATCTGGGGTGCATCTTTTTCACGGGTGCGACATGTGTTCTGTCGTAGATACGGCAGTTAGTGACTGTGGTGATTCCTTATATTCAACTCAACAACATTTTGTACGAGGTTCTTCGGAAAAGGACAGGACATGTCCGGTTTGTCCCTTGTCACAGAATGTTACTTTGTAGGAACTCTTGACAGAATGACAACGTCAACGTACCCAGCCCTGCGGTGTGGACTCAGTGAAAAGACTGAGCCAAGAGGAGGTTGCCTTCAGCAAGTTTTTGAATTTGCAATTTTGGAGGGTATGGCAATCGCAGAAAACTGGCAATATCTCTGGATCCACTGCTCTGATATTGATGAAACTAGTACCTGCGAAGAGCTGAGACTCTCAGCTTATCATGGACACCAAGATCATCCAGATCAGAGCAGTAGATCCAGAGATCACCAGTTTTGCACAGAGTCTAAATTTTACCAGTTTTGTCAGAGCAAAACCTGGTTCCATACTCTGCATGTCTGTGTGAGACTTTTCACATTTTCCTGTTGGCTGCTGGTGAGTTGGAATGTGACAGGAAAGGGGCAACCAGTCAGCAGATGCAGAGGATGAAGGGGTTGTCTGACATGAAAGCATTACGAGACAGCAGACTGGAAATTCCGGATTTGTTTAACTCACATGAGAACTGCCTCGTACATTTGCATAACATCCGAAATGTCAATTTGAGCACATTTTGGGATTATTTTATTCAGAAAACCTGAGAAAAACACACATCACCAAATTGAAAGTTTTGCTCAACTGTACACAGGTACTCACTCATCCAAAGTAAAATTCAAACAAATTGAATATTCTGCCAAATTTTCAATGCTGAACAATTGGAATGATGACCAAAACATGTGGAATGAACTGATTCAAAATTGTTCTGCTTTTATTGCATTTGACCAAAAACTATTCGGACTCTAACCTGCATGTGTGTTGGGCTTTCGATTGTGGGCAGTTATCTTGGCGGGCGAATTACGTCCGGAGTATCTTTCCTCGTATTTGGAAGTATTCGGAAAAGAAACTGGCAAAGCAGAGGGACGTCATAGCTTCCTTCAAAGCAAAACTGCAAGAAGCAGAGAATGCTCTTGCTGATACCCAAGAATCCAACCAAACCTGAAAGAACGACTCTTCACATTTGTGAAGCTCTGTTGTGAATCCACAGTCAAAATACAAAGGAAACCCAAACATGGAAAGAAAAGGGAAAAGAAGCAAATGCAAAGGACAAATGATAAGAGAACTGGAAACAAAACTACAGAAGGCTGAGAATGATAATGTTGATCTGCAGACAAAAATGGTTGATCTGCCCAACAAGCACAGCAACAGTATTGCATTTGTAAGATGTGGTTGAACCAAGAAAGTGAAAGGAGAGAAAAAAGTCTTGGTGCAGGAACATCAAATGTTCCTCTGTATGAAGCACAAGAGTGGGTGAACTATACTGGAATTGAACAAATGTGAAACATTTGAACGGATACACGAAAATGAGAAATCCAGCATTGAGTCAGACCCAGAGTGCGTTCTCTGCAGGTACACTGGTGAAAGCTCTCAAAGCTCAACTTGTAGAGACAGCATGCAGTTTATGAAAACGAGGCCAACCAACAAGCTTCAGTTGAAGAGCCAGACCAGAAGCAAAGAAGTAGCCAGTTATGTTCAAGCTGTTGTTGACAGTTGCGTCGCAACTTGCTCACAAATTTCACCGAACTAATGCAAAAAGCAGTCTGTTTTCCTGTAGATATCGCACAAAAATTGTTAAGGCCTTGCAGACCAAGGCACCAGGTAGGTGACAAACTGTGCCAAGGCACTGTCCCCAATCATGTTGTGTGCCAATAGATGGTGTCAAAACTAAACAGACAAAATGGGGAGGAGTGTGAACGGGTTGTAAGTTTGACTTTGGACTGTGGGTGGTTATCAGTCTTCACTTCCAGGTGGGGAAGTTCAACATCCAAAAGAACTTCCACGAAACAGATTTTTGGAACACTCTGAATTTTGTTTCTCTGAAGGGGCTCTGACAACACCACACCCAACCACACGTACTTTTGACAGCCAAGAACCGGAGGCTATTTACCTTTTCCTTCTTGTACGCTCTGTGTGTCAGTGTGGTACCGGATGAGGAGAAGGGAGAGTTATCTTGTAATTCCTCAATTGGTATCAGATTCCCTCCTCGTTGTCGTACAAGAAGTGAGTTCGTACGCGCACTGGGAAAATGGGTTCTGTTCAGTCACACTGTGGTCTGTCTCGAGCAAGCTCCAAAAACTGGGCTGCCTCTCCCTCTTTGCACCTGTTTTTCAAAACAAGTGAACTATTACAATGCATGGTCAAAAGAGGGCACTTTCAGACCCAACATGCCAGCTTCGTTGATGGGACTCTATCATCGACGCCAACAAGATGAATTGTGCTCTTGGGGACGTCAAAGGCCCTCTCCAGGCCTGCACAAGAATGCCTGCCGATTGGAACACATCTTTCATTGTAGAAGTGTGACCAAAACAATTATCTTTACGCGTTATCGCATTGAATTTATCACTGTGAGGGTCACCAGAAAAAGAGGCGCTTGCTTTCTCTTTGTCAGGACATTTGCTTTCTGGCCTGGAACTTGGCATGATTGGCAATACTTTCTTCGATGTCATCGATACTTTCGTGACCGGTTGTACATAGTGTTGTTGGCTTGGTCTTCGGACTTCATCAACCCCCTCCGGCTGTTATATTTTGAGCGTCCAGATCTCGGAAAAACACAAGATTTAGCCCCAGGGAAGGAAAGTTGTTTTTCCCACTTCCTTGTCTGATGATGGCTTTTGCTTGATGCCTTTCCAAGGGTACATGTCTTCCTTGTGCATCGCACCCGCCAAAAGGCTGGGCCAATAGCTTCTGCCTCACCTGGTAGAAGGGGACCGTGCACGCTTTGGTCTGGAAGACAGGGTGTCCAGGGAAGGTCTCCCCAACATCCTTGGTAGAAGGGGTCTTCCCATTCCACTTCCACCACCAGGAGGTGGGAAGCTTCTCCACCGGAACATTGGCTTGTCACGAGGTATTTGCATGGTGATGCTTTGTCCACATGCAAGGAGAACTTCCATGAGTGCAGGGAAGTACAGGGGTGTGGTCATTATCTCGTGGCTGCACAGGGGGAGGCATTTCCCCAGGGTAAAAATAGGAGGAGGGGGTATTCTTGTTCGATGAAACAGACGGAAGCGTCAGCAACATACTCGTATCATTAAACTGCAGCCTTGAATTTTGAAATAACAAACACAGTGTCGTTTTGTATGGCAACAATGTGTGTTCCCACTCCACGAAACGAGGATTCACCTCCTCGTGACTGGCTTTCTTTCGCACTGAGCTTCAGGACGTCATTTCCGTCAGCCAACAACGTGACAGACGAAGCGAGCGTGACTGCAGATTTCATTGAAGAAGTTGGTGTGCTGACGTTGAAGAATGCTCAACATATATCCAGAAACGTCAACACCCCCTCCCCCAAAACAGAAGTTCAACAACAACAAAACCGAATCAACAAATAGTTGCGCTGCATGCTTGCGTGGGTTTTTGTTCCAATTCATCACAGAACTGAGCAAACTATATGCGCAGAAAGAATGCGGGATGTGTCTTCAATACCCACACAGTTCAAGACAATACTTTGGCTTGAAAAGGAAAAGTCATTTTAATTGGAAATCCGTCACGTGGAGAGGGCTTGTCTTGTCGGGAATCTCTCCCACTTTGCCTTTTGGCATTTGGAAAACCCAAGACCCACTCGTGTAATCAATGGCAGGAAATGACAGAACTGTGGGATGCAGGTTTTACATCAGCATATTTTCGCACGTGTTGCAAGAGGAGTTTTCCTTCGTCTTCGCACGGACATTCGATTCGGACGTTGAACCCTGCAAGAAGAACTGCATTGGGGCTTTGTTGCACGGAATTGCTGACCAGCTGATTCCTTTCCGGCTTGTATCACTTCCGTTTTGTGGAAAGATTTCCGAAGAAAAATAATTTTATCGTCTGTTCTCGTTTGTAGGAACTCGTGAGGCCTGAAAAGAGAGAGAACGAGGAACGATGTAGCTCGTCCGACTTGTGGATCCTCGACTCGCGAACGGAGCATCTTCGAGAAGCTGGCGTCGCTGCATGCGTCACTGTACGCTGCACACAGAGACGTCTGCACAGTCTCTTGTGCGTGTGACAGTGACAATGCATTGATTGCCCTATCATCAACCTCGACTGGCCAACGCACCTCGGTTCCAGACGGACATGTGCAAACAGTCGTCACGGAACGGACGTCATCACCTCAGGACAGCGGATCGTGGAGGGCAAACATTCCCAATTCTGTCTTCTTTTTTATTGTTTTGTTTTGTCTCGAGATCGTTTCACACGAAAATCTGGGGAAGTTTTTCACTTCACTTCTTGTGAAGAGGGCACTCTCAACACGATGTTTTTCACTTTGCATGAAATGCAAGAGCACAATGACCAAAAGCACGATGTTCGTTGTGAGCTCTGGAGTCCACCTCATGATGAGAGGTTGAAACTGAAGGATTTGTGGGGGTTGTCTCACGTGGTCCCTATTTTAGCTCCTTCGCCAAAGCGAGCAACTCGAGGAAGTTATTGTCTGTCTGAAGATCTGAGTTCATGACATTTGTGGCAAAGGTTATGGACTCGGGGGGCTGGTCAAAATGAAGATCGAAAAGTTCCCGCGTCAGAACAATGGGTAGATATGGGAATGGAAAGGGAATTTTAGGCCTTTGTTTTCCCAGTGTGGAATTCTTTTGAGAACTTTAGCATTGGGTTCCTTTCTTCTCAGTGGCCAAATCAAGGATTGAACCTGACTCCGAACACATTCTGTAATGCCCAGACGCGACGAAAGCTGTTGACATCCGCAAGATGCGCATTCAGTTTTTGTTGCGTCAGCTCGGGAAGAGTGCTGTTCAGTCTCAGGATGCAACTGGACTCCACCACTTCAAACGAGGTGTTCACATGCACGATCCGAAACATACCAGTGCACGTTCAATCCTCGGGTTTGGATCGCAAACAGCGACCACAAGCTGAATCAGTCTTCTGACTGGTACACTAACAGAATAGAAGCGACACAAGTTGCCCAGTAATCCCAGGAGCTGCAGTGGTTGGTTCGTGCATGTGGGAGAAGACTCTCAAATGTCAATTCGCAACGTGAAAAATATCTGTGTCATCAGCGAAACCTGGAAGTCGTGGGTGAAATTCGAATCATAAAAGAGAAGTGGTGTGTCTCCTCGACATGTGCGCAGATGAACGCCCAACATTTGCATGTGGGTGTTCTTTCCTGGATACCTAATTCCTCCTGCGGTGATTGTCCAACCGCTACAAACCCACACAGAAGAGGGATAATCTCAAACGAAAGAAGAAAACATCGGCTTCGCCACGTGATGTTTGACAGAAATTGAACGTTGTACACGAAGCGAACCTTCCGCAGCCGAATCGCGTTTGTGCATTTCGACCGCTGAAAAACAGTCCACGCTGGCCCTTCTGGTGTATTCAGTAGTAAGGGATTCTCCCAAATCCTTCTGGTATTATTCCGGTTTGAGTGAAAATTAAAATTTGATCATTTTACACCAAAGGTGTACCACGTGTAGAGGAACATCACCATGCAACACAAACTGTCATTACAACAATATTATATGAATTATTTACAAAAAAAATATACATGTAACTTATGATGGTAATGTATGGGCACTGTGAGTGACATTTCTAACAGACTAAATTACTAAATATCTGCTTGTGTGCTTGTGCATTTCACACATATATTCATAAACCCCAGTAAAAATTCTGGATCTTCTTTTACAGATTTGGGAACTTCACCTTTTATTTCCTCAGTGTGACATTTGCAGCACCTGCCTGTGCAGAATGGATTTTGTAAAAAAAACAACAATACACAATCAAAATTCATTCCAAACAAGTGTTCAACATCATAATTTATTGTTTCCACCCAATTTGTACCTGTGCAGTCACCAATGGCTGCACAAACCAGCAAGTTCACATGGTGTGCACTTGACCAAACAAGTCAGGATTTGCAAAGTGTTGAGAATGTCAGTGTCAAACCATTTCTCAAAAAAAACTAAAAACTTTAATGAAAATTTAAAGACCCACAATGAAGACCAAACTGCAAATATTGGGTTGAAAGGAGGGCAACAAACACTGATACCGGCTCAAGGAAGGACAAATTTGACAAAGCCGAGGCCGGTATCAGTGTTTGTTGCCCGATCTTTCAACCCAATATTTGGTTTCTTAACCAGACTCAGAAGATAAGGAAAGTCTTGAAAATTTTATTAAAAATCAAAATCTGTCAATACTGAACAGGTTTATCACCTGTAGG
>JAAUXT010013306.1_pt1 | contig 10864 bp, 8 predicted proteins | sample 7278171 | NCBI WGS metagenome assembly JAAUXT01 (sample SAMN14350112, study PRJNA611818) | marine sediment metagenome | isolation source: surface marine sediment (1.8m) | place: French Polynesia: Moorea | collected 2018-08 | reverse complement strand
CCCGCCACCCCCCCCCACCCCCCACCCAGCCGCACATTCGCGTGCTCTTCAGCTCATTCTAGATTCATGACGTTGACTGGAGGTCAGCGGCGTTCTCTTCCGCTCTCTGCCCCACCCCGCCCTACCCCGCCCCACCCCGCCCTACCCCACCCCACCCCGCCCTACCCTGCCCCACCCCGCCCTACCCTACAAGAAATCTGTTACTGTCTGATCTGGTCTTGTTCCAGTCGAGACAAACTCTGTCAAGTCGAATTCAGCTGATTCTAAGGAAATTCAGTGAAAATAAAAACTCCGGTAGAGTGCGCTTCCTTCTCGACGCCGTTCGCTCGGAGACGCTGCGTCGCGTACGATGTTCACGTGACCCGCGAAGTGGGCGCGTTCGATCGCAGCCTCGGGGTCTGCGTGTCAGCCGAAAAACGAACAGAGAACATCCATAATTATTATGGATGAGCTAAAAGCCTTCGACATGCAGAGAGAGAAAGAACAACAGCTATTATCTGCTATTGTTCCAGAAGACACATTATTTCGGCCAGAATTTTGGGGGCATTCAGAAGGAAGGTTTGAAGCAGAATTCTGTACCTTTTGCGCATGCGTCAAAGAGCACCACGTGTTCAGACGTTTTTGCTGCGAATTGGGTCGAGGTATAGACCCTCCTCCCCTGAAGCCTGACACACGTCCTTTTGAGAAGCTGCACCCTACCCCCCCCTCACGCCGAGGAGAGGAACACAAAGGGTTGACAGAGAAAATCAGGCACTGAAACGAAATCCCGCCCAATGTGTTCATGCAAGGATTCGGTGTGAATATTTGGTTTCAGAACGTGGGACGTCCCGTATTTTGAAGGTCGGTGATTGTGTGGAAAGAGAATGACACTGACGTGACGCGTCTCGTTATTTCGTTTCCATGTAGAACGTGGAACTCCGAACCTCGTACGTCTGTCAGAAATTTAATTGGAAATCTGTTTTGGAAAATATCTCATTGCGGAGGTTTTGCGCGACATTACAATCCTCAGAATGGTGACACAGAGTACTGAAGAGGGCATTGAGAGCCAATGGTCAGGAATTAAGTGTGTCACTGTCTGCACCATGGCAATTTGAACACGTCGGAATGGGATCTAATGTGGCTTGCTGAGCCTCTCTATTCTGACAGCTGCAGGGTGCAGGGGAAACATGAGCTGGATGGTAACGTTGGGGACCAGATCATCAGTCGCCCTTCCCCTGAATCTGCCTCCGAACCATCCCTGTGTGTGGAACAGCAGCGCAGAGTGTGGCGGCACAAAGCAGGACAAAACACGATCCTGGGGGGGGGGGGGGCGGGCGGGGCGGGGTGCAACCCAAACTGAGGTGGGCGGACGAGGCGCACTGTGAGGCACGCCAAAGGAACAACCCACGTGCACTCTCCACTCTTGCTTCCAAAAGTTTTGAAATACAATCTTCATACAGAACAAAGGACCAAACTGTCTCCCGGGAACGCAAAATTTACGTGTAGCCAGAACAACAGAATAAATTCTTGTCCAACAGAAAACAAACACTGTTCAGCAACTCCGTCAGCAACTTTTGGTCTTTGCGCACTGTGCGAAAAATCACAAAGAAAACAACAGTCTCAGTGCCTGCAGTCCATGGTTCGTCCCTATGTCACTGGACACCACCATACTCAAGACTATTTTTTTACCCATTGTTCCCTTTGTGCGCACAAAAGATCAAATGTTTTGAAAATTCGTGTTCTTTGATACGCACTCAGCAGTAGACAATAGGTCTCAGTCAACAACAGGGCGTTTTGAGTGGTTTTGCTCTCCGTGGTCACGAAAGTCACATTTAGGCGAGAGTTTTTCTTACGTGGGCAACAAAAGAACAACCCACCTGAGAAAGAATATATTTTTTAGTTTTTTTTTTTGCATGTCATAGCTCAGCAAAACTGAATTCATTTTGCGTTAATTCTTTGGCCACGCAAATTTCAACGCAAAGGTAGAAGGCAATGAGAGTTTTGAGAAGTGTGCAAATGTTGTGTTTCCGTCCTGCGAACTGTTCTGACTGATCTGATCCTCCCAGTGCAACGCAGGACAAAGCGAGTGAAAAACAGCCGCCTCGAGGTTTGTTGCCGTTGTGATGAAGCAAGCGTTGCTCTTTCGCTCTGGAACAAATCTGAAAAAAACAAGAGCTACGTTGAGTTCCTCCAATTTGGTTGGGCTGTCCGTGAATGGGCATCACCGCTGCACACCTCCCTGAGCCCACCCCTCCACCTTGCCCGGACCCACCCCCTGTATTCCACCACCGGACCAAACCCCTCCACTCATCCCCGCCCCCTCGCCCTCTCCCAGCCCCGGCCCCTCCACTCCACCCCTCCCTGGACCCTCCCCTCCCTGGACCTCCCCTCCACCTCTCCCCTCCACCCCTCCCCTCCACCTCACCCCGGACCGTCCTCTCACCTCCCCCCGTCCCCGGACCCTCCCCTCCCCTCCACCCCTCCCCGGACCCACCCCTCCCCGCCCCAGACCCTCCCTTCCACCCCTCCCCGGACCCACCTTTCCTCCAGCACCACACCCCGGATCCGCCCCTGTCCCCCCCCCTGTCTGTGGCGCGTGTGCCGCTGGGTCAGGAAGCTAAGCCTGAGGCGGGCGCAACAACAGCCCAATCAGATTCGCTTTTCTCATGAGAATCTAGCTCGTCCTTTCCTTCCCATGATCTCAAGAAGAAACGCGTTCGTCTTTGCATTTTCTGCAGAGCTGAGTTCGTTGAGAACAGTTGGAAAAAACAAAGCCAAATACAGTGCACTGCATGGCAAATGAACTCAAAAAGAGGCTGCCAACGTCGATGTTTGAAGGTGAAAAAGATTCCACATGAAGGAAAGAAGAGGGTGGGGCAGGGTGCAGAGAAACGCACCCGGAATAGAAGTTCACGCAAACCCATGGGGTCGCAAAATTCTGACCTGAAAAAATAAGAATTGAATGCGAACAAAAAATATTATCTTTCATTATCAGAGGTATTGCTCGTCTTTAGGGGCCCAAGGATCCACTAGTACCGCCCGTTGACTATTGCGCTGCTCTCATCGGTTCAATGCGTCACAAACAAATTCTTCTGACGGGCCACGCGCAACAAGGACGACCACAGCTAAACTCGCCTATTTTCCGCTGTCAGAACGAGGCTTTTCCTCCGCACAACGATCCGTCACGTGACCCGGACGTGTGTGTCCGGGGCTCAGTTAATGAGTGCTGTGACCCGGAACCCCCCTGTACGCTCCGCACCCCACCTGCGTGGAATATAAACAAACACACGTGGATGAGGCATTGGAAACGCACGTGCCCAGCGTGACACTCCAAACGTCTGTTTCAAAATGGATGTCATGCACAGGGGGATCCAGGATTGAGGTCAGGAGGGCCCAACCTGCGGAGCGGGGGATGAAATGGTTCACTGAAGAAGGGGAAGGAACAAGTTAATTTTCCCTTGGTGTGGGGGCAGAGCCATACTCAGATCTGCTCAAGACGCGGGGTTTGTATTGAGGACATGTTTTTGACGCCATGAAGGACGACGTCAAGAAGCACTGCACCGCTGTTTTGACGTTCGTCATCAGGTTATGTGACACTGACGTCATTTAGATGTTGGCGCGAAAACGTTAGCGGCGACGTCACCAACGGGGCAAAGGCCACAGTCGACGGCAAGCCCATCGAGTTCCAGGGGGGTTTCCACATTGAGTGACGCACGGTCGTTTTATGGGCTGACGTCAAAAAATCCACCATTGGGATCCGTGTTAAATTTTGACGCCGACGTCAAAACCAAACGTCCGCGCGGCACTAATGTGAAAACCCCGACAGAAAAGCGACGCGCGACGTATCCAGCGTGACGCCGGTTGCGAAAAAAAAAACGATCACAACGCAGCGTAGATTTTTTCCACTGCAGAAAGAATGTCATCTCATATCAGAGCTGTTTGACAGGCAGCGAATGGGCAATTTGTCACGAATAGAGCGACTCTATTGGCGAAGTAAATGGCTATTAGGATCTCATCAGTCCTTTTCGCGCAATAACGATATTTTCAACAATCTGGCAAGAAACGCTCATCAATTGTTAAACGCGCACAGAATTCCATGAAACTGACAGAACCATAGAAAAAGGTTCGCGCGGGCGTGGGCAGAACGCTACTGTTCTCGCGCATGATATATTCATGCGTACGGTGCAGGAAAGCCAAGCAAAATAAAGTTCAGTGTTGGACTGAACTTTGGCCCATTGAAATAGGGAGTTTTAGCCGTGGTTCAGCGTCCGTGCACCACGGGTGCAACGTCCTGACAGAAAGTTCTTGACAAACGCTTGACAAACTTTGAGATGGGTTGAACCTTTGTTGAACATGTCGCCCAACTGGGTTGGAGGCCTCAACATGACTTGGTCCCTAGCTGTGCAGCACCGCCCAGGTGCTCGCTCAACCCCGCCCTGGCTCCCCCAAGTTGGCGTCTTCTGTCTGCTTGGCTGCCCCTCAGCCGTAGCTGTGTCTGCCCCACCAGAGCTCCCCCTGAACCTGCCCCCCCTCAAGTTCCCCTGCCTCCAGGCCTGAGCCTGCCGCACCTCCGTTCTGGCTCCCCCCTCCCAGGTCCCCCTGCCCCCAGGCCTGAGCCTGCCGCACCTCCGTTCTGGCTCCACCCACAGCTCGGCTTTGCCCTGACTGCCGCCCTGGTCCACCTATACCCTGGATCCAGTCTGTCAGTTCACCCAGCCCTCCCACCCTGGCTTCCCCCCTCTGGCTCACCGCCCTCCCACCCTGGCTCCCCCTCTGGCTCACTGCCCTCCCGCCCTGGCTCCGCCGCGCGATATTCCGGGGGCGTCGCCACTGATCAATTCTCATCGCTTTTATGTTTCAATATGTGCGCCGCGCGCATTGTAACGGGTCCCCGCTCAGAAAAGCTTTCTCTTGTCCCATTGATTGGCCCTGGCGCTTTCATTGCCCTTTGTATTGGGACGTATTACACAGATTGAGTGCTGCGTTTCCGACGAATAATAATTAGCTGAAAAGGTGACAGGGCTACAAATATGAAGAATGGGTTAAACGCGCTGTGAACTTTCAATATGCAGGAGCTGCGTTTCAATGATGTGTGCGTTTCTGATGAGAGGGTGTGGTGGTCCTGTGAGGAGGGTGTGGTGGTGCTGTGAGGAGGATGTGGTGGTACTGTGAGGAGGGTGTGGTGGGGTGTGGTGGTCCTGTGAGGAGGGTGTGATGGTCCTGTGAGGTATAGCGGTCCTGTGAGGAGGGTGTGGTGGTCCTGTAAGGAGGGTGTGGTGGTCCTGTGAGGAGGGTGTGGTGGTCCTGTGAGGAGGGTGTGGTGGTCCTGGTGAGGAGGGTGTGGTGGTCCTGTGAGGAGGGTGTGGTGGTTCTGTCAGGAGGGTGTGGTGTCCCTTCCAGGGTGGCATTGTTTTGTATTCCTCTACTCGTTCTGGCTACTTTCAAAGTTCAGTTCCATCGGCACATGCTTGTGTATATTTCCCAGGAAATGTTGCAAACTTAGAAAAACAGGTTTGCCCCGCAGTGAAGTTGACACAAACCACCAACAAATTGACAATGCAAACAAAACGCGGCATTTTTGGGTGCAAAGAATTGCACAATGGTAAGAATCTGTGCGGATTGACATGCAACCAGCCAAAGTGTTCGTGCCTTGTGCGTTTTGCTCTTTGGGCAGAATCTGTGCTCCTACCTCCTTGTAACACACGCACTAAGCTTCCTTGTTTATCTCTCCTGTAATCTGATGTGACCTCCACGTACGTGTGAGAAAAACATCCCTTTCACCACGTTTTCCTGTTTTTCCATCTCCAACATCAGCCTCGTGACCAAGATCTGCAACCCGAGTCACGATTGTGTTGAGCGCAGTGAAATAGATCCCCTCACTCTCACAAAACTTTCACGCAGGAAGTTTCATCAAGATCGCCAACTTTTTCCGTGGATGAAGATTCAGAGGGGGGATTCAAAGTGAGGTTGATGACACCAGAGGGGGGGGGGGTCTGGGGACCGGGTTGGGGTTTGGGCCCTTGATCATGATTCTAAATCTGCGGGAGTACCACAAGGAAACGCGAATCACAACAGGGAGGTTTAGCAGAGTAAACAAGTCGTTCGTCCGGTGCAACGTCCAGCGTCCGGTGCTTTAATACACAGAAAGTCAGGAAAATGAAATAGCAAGGGACGGCGCATGCCATGTCTTCATCCATTCTTACCTTTTTCACAGCAGACAGGTTGAGCACGACCCCAGTTTTTAAGCGTACGGTGCCCCAATTGCCTGCCAGATTAGTTGTAGAGAAACCAAATTTGCACTGAATTTACACAAAAGCCAATGAAAAGTGACCAAATGACCAATGTCTGTGCCCCCATTGTGGCAATTGCGTCAGAAAAGGAGCCGACAACAAACATGGTTTCAATACGTGGTAAAGTCATTTTAATTTTCTGCCCATTAAAAACAACAGTGATCTCCACGGGTTTTCCCTGCAATCTGAAGAACCTTGTTGCGATGCACAGGGCGGCGCTGGGACGACGTGTCGCGGCTTATCAGCCGTGGGGCCCGGCGGAAGGGGGACAATGCGCGCTGTCCGAGGGGCGCCCTGAGTTACGGGGACACACCGAGCGGAGCGACGGGGCCAGGGGGCGTGGGGGGCGGGAGGGAGGGTTCGGAGCCTGGGCGGGATGTGGGGCGGGGTGTGGGGGCGGGAGCGGGGGTGGGAGCGGGGGGCAGGGCTGTGGGGCCCGGCAGAAGAGGGACAATGCGCGCTGTCCAAGGGGCGCCCTGAGTTATGGGGACACACCAAGCGGGATGACGGGGAACACGGGGGTGTGGGGGCATGGGGGGGGAGGGGTCTGGCAGCGGGGGGGGGGAGGGGACACACCAAGCAAGGCGAGTGGGGCCAGGGGGGTTGCAGCGGGGTGGGGTCAGAATCTGGTGATGGCGAGGGGACATATGATGGGACACAGGAAATGCGGGGGGTGATCGGAATCCAGCAGAAGCGTCACACCCCGGGGAGGGGACACACAGAGGGAGGCCACAGGGGCGCATGGGGCGTCGGGGGGTGGGGGTGGGGGCGGGGGCGGTTGGCTGGGCCACCGGTCTCATAGCGGGGTCAGACCCCGGGGAGGAGGGGACATACTAAGGGACGCGACGGGGCACAAGGGGCGTGTAGCGGGTTCACAGGCCTAGTGTTGGACCATTGCGGGGACACAGGTATGGGGCGGGTCAACACTCTGGTGGCAGGACCAGATTCCCGAAAAGGGGACACCGAGCTGTACAGGGAGACACGGGGGGCACAAGATTGCAGAAGCCAGGGTGCCAGTATCCATGGAAACAGATCTCACTTGGTTTGGTGTGTGAGGACTCCCGGGCCCCTGGCTCCACCCCCGCGGTGTGGGTGGCCCCTGTTAAACCTGCCTGGGACAGGTGCGGGAAACGCCACTTATTGTCAGCATCCTGACAGAACCACATTATCCACAAGATGTCAGCTCAAAAGAAATGGGTAAATGAAACTTTTCACGGAGATTGGGTTACGGTGATGCATGCTGCTTCTTCAAGTGCTGTCGTGAGATTCTGTTGCGCGCGTGACAGTTATGGTTCAGGTTCTGAAAGCCAAAAGTCCCATTGAGTGAAGCCGCCTTCACCTTCAGTACCTCAACCCACGCACAAATGCACACCATACACACATGCCACACATACAGGCAAGCATGCATACCGCTCTGCCCCCTCACACACACACACACAGGCAAGCAGACAGGCACATACATACACATACATACAGACACAGACACAGCCATACGAAGACACACACGCACACTGGCGCACAAACACACGAACACGCACACACACACACACACACACACACACACACACACACACGAGATCACGTGAGGTTCCGCAGGCATTCCTTCACTCAGCATCTCCAGAAGCTTCGCCTTGAACAGAACGAGGTGTCTGTGCTGAACACGAACGTGATTGAATTTGGCTGAATTCCTACAGGGTGCGTCACCATGGGTTGGTGTGCGAGTCTTGTTGCGTGACGCATGAAACGGGCTGCAGTTCCTGTGACACATTCTGTCAGTGCGATGGGTGTGGCAAGGTGCAACCTGCACAATGACGAGGCGCACGACACACCGCGCATGTTTGAGCTCGGAACCTACAGTGTGAACCACGCAGGGTTTGATACACAGAACCAAGGCCAAACGAAGTTGCCGCAGTGGGATTCCACAGTTAAGAATGAAGGGCTCAGAGTGAGCCCAGCCCCATGCGGTGTGAATCAGGGCTCCGCAGTGTGAACCTAGAGGCTTGTTGTGTGAACCAGGCCTCCATACCACGCAGTGTGAACCGTGTCCCCACGCCTGCAGTGTGAACCAGGCCCCTACACTCCCGCTGTGTGAGTGAAGCGACCCTCGGGTCCACACCGCTCTGTTTGTGCGCACTTGACGGCACTTGAGGCACGTCGGGGGAAGCACGCTGCGTGTGACGCCGCCCTTCACTCACGGCTCACAGTCCTCACACTGCGGCGGCGCCCGTGCTCAGGCTTCGGAGCCGTCCGCGGCGTCATGGGAGGGTGTGGTGGTCCTGTAAGGAGGGTGTGGTGGTCCTCTCAGGAGGGTGTGGTGGTCCTGTAAGGAGGGTGTGGTGGACCTGTGAGGAGGGTGTAGTGGTCCTGTCAGGAGGATGTGGTGGTCCTGTCAGGAGGGTGTGGTGGTCCTGTCAGAAGGGTGTGATGGTCCTGCAAGAAGGGTGTGGTGTGACCTGCAGTCTGGGGTGGGACACACACATGCAAGTGTGCATCTACTCAGACTCACCAATCTGTGGATCTTTTATCAAAATTTTCCTGCCTGAAGTCCCCACTGTGCGACCCTGTCCCCCTCGCTGCTGTGAGGACGGCGCCACGCGCTGGCCGCCTGCAGCACAGCGGTGAAGGGAGCCACTCAGCAGGGCCCTGCAGGTGCCCGCAGCGCGCGGAGGAGGCTCCCCGGGGCCCCGCTGCAGTCACCCCGATTACCTCAACACTTCACTCGCACTCAATCCAGCACAACCCGCCGCGGTGGGTGGGGTCACAGTGGGTGCGTCGTGCTTAATGCGTCACCTGACAGTTACGTAGCGCAAGACTGACGCAGCACCCCTTGAACTGTACAAGGCGGGTTCGAGCCTGGATGCGTTGTGCTTGATGCGTAGTGCGTGGCGAGGCGACGTGAGATTGACGTGGCATTTGTGACGGAAAGGTTTGGATGCGTGACGTACAAGCCGCCATCTGTTATAACCTGGAGCGGAGTGTCGTGCGTCACGTGTCATACCACGTGCTTGTTTGTGGGTGTTGCGACATGAGACTGGCGCAGCTGGGAAGAAATGTGCAAAGGACGTCACACACGGAACGTCACGCGACGTGTGGTTTATGCAGCATACAGTCAAGTTGTCTGTTTCCATATAAGTGTCTTCCATATAAGTGGCCGTTCACGAGTACGTCACAGAGCTGTGACGCTGTTATGACGCAGTGGGTTCACGCGAGACTGTTGCTTGCCCCAGCAACGAGAAGCAACGCGTGACGTACCCGTCGTGCACCCGCCCTGCCCTGCCCGGCCCCACCCGACCCTTCAAATTGAGTCCATTTCCTGCACAGCAGTTTGACGTGACGCTCAGCACCTTGAGGGGGAGAAACGTCAGAAAACCGCTGTCGTCACTGACAACCGACGCGCAGAGGGCAAAACGCTTCAGAGTCCCAAGATTGTGCCAATTGTTTTGATTTCAATTCAAAATCATTGAAAATACACAAAAGAGGTGAGTGAATGAAGTGAAGCTGTCTTCACTTCAGAATGGCGGGAATCATGCGGATCCAGAGCGAGATCGAGGCTCCCACCTCGTTTTCGACCGGTGCCCCTCACACTTCTGAGGGGGTGTCGAGGGTAAAGTCATTGGGTCAGAGGCCCCAACTTCTGCAAACATTGTTCAAAACGTAAACTGCACAAGCCCCGAGTGTCATAGATCCATAGTGTATCTGTGTGTGTGTGTGTGTGTGTGTGTGTGTGTGTGTGCGTGTGTGTGTATGTGTGTGTATGTGCGTGTATGTGTGTGAAGGCGGGTGGAGGTCCCCCTACTCCTGGCTCCGTCAGAGGGCGGGCGCGGTGCCGGAAGTGTCGGGTGACGGACGCGTGGGAACCAGAGAGGATAATGGCCGCCTCAGGGGCGCCCGACGGCATTCCTCCCGACGGAAAATCAATGGGGCGAGAACCAACCTGACACGCGCGTGTTCAGAGAGAGAGAAAAAAAAATAGTTCCACGGAACTCGCGTGATTTGCACCTCACACATGACCCCATTGTACTTAAAGGTCAAAAGTCCCAGGCAAGAGCATTTTGGAAAACAGCCAAATCACAAAGCAGCCATTTTGATCAATTTCCTTCCTGGTACCTTATTCTTGACCAAGAACAAATCTATAGACCAAAAATGAACACAATTGAGTACTTTTTTCACAGAGAAACCACTATGTACGGACTTTTGGAAGAGGCTGCCTATATATATGATAGTGCTTTGTGCTTGACCGGTAACGGCGCAAATCACTAAAAACAGTTGAAGGTGGATCGCCATTCATGAATTGGGGAAGAAAGGTTAAAGAGACGCGGAAGGTCGCAAACTAATAGCGCTTTTTTTGCGCGCACACCAAACTTTACACGCACTCACTCTGTTCCAGCGCCCATTTCTCTGTCTCTGCTTTACCGCTCTCCTTCGATGTAAACCTCTCCAAATCCTCTCTGCTGCGTCCTCTCTCTATCCCTGTACCCCTCCCTCTCTCTCTCTCTCTCTCTCTCTCTCTCTCTCTCTCTCTCTCTCTCTCTCTCTCTCTCTCTCTAAACTCTCTCACACACTCACACACCCGCCCACTCTAACTCACTCTCTCT
>JAAUXT010035854.1_pt1 | contig 10865 bp, 5 predicted proteins | sample 7278171 | NCBI WGS metagenome assembly JAAUXT01 (sample SAMN14350112, study PRJNA611818) | marine sediment metagenome | isolation source: surface marine sediment (1.8m) | place: French Polynesia: Moorea | collected 2018-08 | reverse complement strand
TGTCTGAGTTAGGGTAACTCAGACATTGTCCGAGTTATGCCCCCCTGGTTCCATACATTTTCAACTGGGACATTTCCTGACTATGGCATTGGCAGATTGGGACAAGTGCCACCTGCTGATGTACGCTGCCCGCGGCTGATTCTCTACTTGAAAGTCTAGTTTGTGCATTCCACTCATTTACGTGTTCCATGGGGCCATTTTTGGACCAAAGAGACTCGTCGTCAAAGGGTCAGCACCAGTCACGAGCAGAACAAGTGCCACAGTGAGAACCTCGCAGCTCACTGAGTCCACTCCTCCTGAAAACAATTTCCAGGAGGATATGCAGCTCAAATTAAAAGAACTGTCCGGAAAAGTAATTGATATGCTGTGTATTGACAGCTCAGAAGGCGTAATTCCCAAGGAGATTGTTGACGAGACGCAAACACTTCAGCTGAGACAAAATGAATTTATTCTCAATCAACAGTTTTTTTTCACCAAACACCGGGAGAATTAGTTGAATTGAATGTCGGGAAGATTGTCTTCTGAAGCAATGGTTGTTTGTCGTCTTGAATTCAACACTTTTCGCAGATGAACGAAAGGACAACAGACAACCCAGTGTATCCGTACTGACAACCAACACAGAGGGTTTCGGAACCCTGGCACGAGAATTGCACCCACAAGAGTCGCGTAACCTGAGTGGTCACTCGAGGACCCACGTCCACAGCAGTTAACGAGGCGTTCGTGTTTCCGAAACACAGGCTCTAATCACACACGAATGATGCTTTTAAGCACACGTGTTTCCACAGGTGTAGAAGCCTTGACGTTGGCTAAATTAAGAAAGGACGATAATGAGAGGTGCGTGAGACACATCACAGCCTGCGCAGCAGTTCCAAGGCTTCTGTCGGCGGCAGAATTAGCCCCAAGACTTCTAAATTTGAGACTCACTGTTCCCGAGCATGCAGACAAGCGAATGCTGCATTTCTTCATAGTCCAAGGATGAAATGGGTTCAGAACCATTCAGAGCTGGACTTTTGTGGAAAGTGAACGTGCAAGGCGTTTCCAGATGGAGCGAAAAAGTCACTGACCACTCGTGGAAACTGCCCGCAACAACTTGTCGTACATGAGTACCGTAGCCGTAGTGAGGATTGGTACATGTGTTCGCAATGGCAACTGACCGAGAGTGGTTTTTAGAGTGATTTTTTTTTCAAGAGAAGACAGTAGTTTTTGCCCGGTGTGAAAACGCCTCAAAACAACACACGAATTGTTCGTACGCTGTACGCAATCGCTTGTGCCGTGGGTTCATCTGATTGACTTGGTACCCTCCACAACCTTCACAGGTCGGAGTGCGTGCACGGGGTCTGTTTGTTGGAGTGGCCTTCAAAATGCCCCACAGTTTCTTTTTTTGGTTGGACCCCTCTCTTAAAGCTGCCACACAGTCAAGAGATGCCTTCGCATGCTCTCAGTGGGTGTCCCCGTGGTCGCCCAATGTTCAGCGGCGGCCACCAGTCATGTGAAGTGACATAGAACCAAGCCGAAAAAGGGGTTTGTCCACCGACAGTTGAGGTTTACCTTCTTGACACGGATTTGTTTCACGTCCAACATTCAAACACCGTCACAAAAGTGGCGCGAAAAGTTGGAATCAGCATGATATAAACGAAGAAATTGAAAGCGTAGCTGAACAGGGAAAACGCTTCTGAAATACGCTTGGCACTTGTGAGTACAATCTGAGTCGTGGTCAGCGACGTCTTGTCGTGCAAGTCGAACGTACAGTAATACAGAATGGTGTACGGTATCTTGAAGAGGAGAAACACAACCGGGATGGTGAGGAGCATCTTCGTGATCTGCGACTCCCTTGATCTGCTGTTCTGGTGGTGAATCCTGTGGATCTGGTTTCCGCACGAAGAACATAACGATGACATCTCCTGCAGATTTGCCTGACGCAGTCTTTGTGCCTTCCGCAGCACGTTTGTGCAGAGAATGGTGAACAGCAGCATAAGGCCTCCAATTACCGCATCTCCCACCACTCGAACGATGGCAACATCCAGGATCCTGAACACTTCTCGTTGGTCCTTCGCGACGTGGCACAGGGTCTCGCCTTCCACTTGGCTTTGGAGTTTCACGAGGAACGGAGTGTAGAGGACGCACAGGCCCGAAAGGCAGAATGTTGCTGGAATCAAAATTCTGTAGAATCTAGTCTTCTGGAAGAAGCTTCTTCTCAGTGGATGAGCCACGAACAGATATCGTTCTATGGTGATCGTCAGTGTCAGGCTCGCCGACCAGATTCTGGCCGTGTACTTCAGGAAGTAGGTCGTTCTGCAGAGCCAGTCATACTTGTCCAGAAGGAAGTACTCCAGCGGGGGCTCCAGCATCCAGATTGGCACTTCAGAAATTAGCACCAGAATATCAGCAACAGCCAGGAATATAAGATAATGACCAACATTTCCAATCACTATTTTGGTGCATTTCAAAAATTCCACGATGGAGATGGTGTTTCCAAGCAACCCAACGGTGATTATGACAATCTTTGTGCAGAAACACAAGAGTCCAATGATCCTGGCATCGTCTCTGCGCTCCTCAGTGACATTGGTGGAGCCGTTTGCTTGGAACACCTCCGAATAGTTGCTGAAATTGGCGAACGAAGGCACCAAGTGTTGCATGAGAAAAGCGATAGTCGCTGCAGTGACGTTTTTTGAATCCATCTTCGGACTATCCATTTCGGACCCAGACTGCCTCACATGTTTATGGTTTGAATTATCCCGTGTGCCGTTCGTTGAATCCAATTTGATCCCCTAGTAAATCGATTGGCTGATTCATTGACTTTTCCTTCAACGCTTGAAGTGTCAGGCAGACAGCTTACAAGCCGGCAAATTTTTGCGCTTCCATTTCAGTCCTGGAATGTGCAAACAATGTGGTCCAATTGCTTGTGTCCCTTTACTTTGCTAATTATCCCTGTGTTTGGTGCGCATCATTGCGCGTATTGTGGTTCATTTACACACACGGAGAATTCTCTCCCATAAATAAGCTGCTCTGCGCTGTTTTGCGCAGTTTCAGCATGGCCTCCAAAGTTAATTATGCTAAATGTCCCAACTATGTGTAAATCCAACACAACGTGTGGTGTTACATATGAGCACTCCATTCAATCTGCAAATGAAGTGGACCTTTCAGGCGAGCTCCATGTCACTCCATATGGTTGCGTGATCTTGTTACTCAGCGTTTGTTCTAGAGTCGATTTGATTTCGCACATCAAAGGATCTCCCTGAGGAATCCAAACCGGCACGATAATGTCAGTCCGTGAAGACGAAGTCCTGTCCTTCCTTTCCGTGGAATTGGTCATTAAACTCTGACCGAGCGACTGCTTCACAAGGTAAAAACGGCTGAGACTGGGTGGAACAGCTTCATCTGCCGCTCTCTCGTGGCAAGCCAGAAGAATATAATCAAGCACCACAGAGAGGCTTGGCTACTTCTGGTGCACTTGATCAGATGGCTGGGAGTACAATCGAAATTTATCATTCACGTTTTCTCAAATCAGAATGGGAGGAAATACTTGTTTCAGACCACCCACTCCAGACTGCAGTGTGTGGCTGATTGAAAGAAACCAGTTTTGGCTCGTGTTCAGCCAAGATTTATTTTCGTGGTGAAATACAACTGGCGCTCATTGAAGCAAAAGTAATTCTAATAAATTTCGCTGCGTGTTCAGCTGCGAATTGAGCCTGGCCACCTGAACAAAGAAAACCTTGATTCCTTCCGGCCGTTCGGCAGCGTATGATAGATCTGAACTTCAACTGAATTGACAGATCCTTGACCCCTGGTGGATATCCCCACGCCTTCTCTGCAGTCCAAGGTTCCAAGAGCTGCACAACATCGGCAAACTTGATCTCGTCTCAAAGGTGCTTGTTCTCACCAGGACAGCCTTCTTGCGCTGGAATCACAGAACGAGAGTGGAAATGGGTCCACTTTCACATTTTTGACAATGAGAGAAGCTGCAGCGTCGGCTTTCAGAACAACTGCAGGTTTTGCAGCAAGACAATTTGAAACCGAGCAGACAAATGGAACATCCCTTCGAACCTTTCACATGGTGGCTCGAACGGGAACATTTCAGTTGGACCCAACCGACTCAAAATATTCACCCCTGTCTCAAGGCTGTGTTGCCCAAAGTTGGACACAGGGCTCCAACAAAGTACGACGGTATCGTAGATCTCGTACCTCTCAGAAGGCGCAAGCGCACTGAGGGAGTGACAGTGACGTAAAGAGCTCTATGCCAACCAGTACCACCAGAAACCAGATTTCTGCTCATTTTCGAAAACATGGCACAGACCATTTTGACACTGCGTGTAGTCATTCTCACGAGTTGTTTGAGCGTCGTACAAGACGAGAGATGGTGGTCGCACCTGGAATTTTTGGCAGTGTTGCTTTCTTGGGTCAATTTCACTCGGATCGTGCTTGATGTATTTTGAGAAAGCAGTTGGTTGCCAAAGTACAGTCAGTAAACTTCAATCTCGACTGCGGGCAAGATTGACCAGGAAGAATGTGTTGACACTCACATTGCAATGGCTTCCATGCTGGGAAAGATGTCGAGAATTCCTGACTCATTTCAATTTAGACAGTCAACCCGTTTTTCTGTCAGAGCAGCTTGCACCAGACACGCGTGGACCCAACCGACAGCGGAACATTGTGCCGAAAGGAAGTCGTTCTCTCGGCAACTTGTCATATTTGTCATTCTCATCTCGTTCCGGACCTGCTAAGCGGCTCAGACCCTCCATCCGAAGGTGATGAGGGATGCAACTACCAAAATGGCAGATGCTATTGTTATCTGCTCTTGCCGTGTCGCAAATTTATCGCCTTGCCTGAATGTCACGGCAGTAGGAGGCGATTGTATGCGCACAGGAGTGTCCATTACGTCGGAGTGACCTCCCGTTGTTCACTGTGTCTCTGGTTTGCACCATCCGGAAGCGAATCACAGATTCCATAGTCTGCAGGATATGGCTCGTGCGATTTTTATCGCATTTGTCCACAATACCACAGAATGGAGTGTGACTCTGGTCCTTCAAAGAACGTTGATTTGCCTTCCTGACAGATGAAATTTGAATCCCGAATTTCGAACTTACGTCTCGGACAGCTCCGATTCTTTTCCGTGAAAAGGGAATGACAGTGCTTCTTTGTTGCCCAGAAAAAAGTGCGCGCTTCGTCCATGGATGCTGAAGAAATTGACGGATCAATTCGGGCCAACAGCGAATAAGACTGCATAAAACAGAGATCTATACGTGTGCAGAAAGTAATTCCTGACGCTTTTATTCTGAGAGATGCTCGTTCAGTTCTCACGTTTGATTGGATTTCAATGCAGAGGCCCTCGCTTATATCGCACTAATGCGTCTTCTCGTCTTGGCTGAAGTGCAGGCCACAGGCAACGGAATTGGTTTCCAGGGCACGAGTCGATCGCAGCACACCATCAGAACTCTGTGTGAGTGCAACGAGAGGCCCACGTCCCAGGTGAGCCTGGTGAAGACAGTTCTGGAAATGACCGATAGATCAAACTTGCACTTTGTTGGCAGACTGAGGGTGCTGACACGGTGCGTGTCGTGGCAAATTTTGACCCTGAATGACGTGTCCTTCACACTGCCACGGATGTTTTATCTGTTCTTGCAACAAAACTGTTGATTTGCAGTTGAAGACGAAACTGTGAGAATTAAATCTGACCACGAAACAAAAACTACGTCAGAGGTAAACAATGGGTGTGCGGAAGTCCCCCAAGCACCCATTGTTCACCATGCATAAGGCCCCATCTGTGTCATTGTCTGAGTTCTCAATGACCAGGAGGTTATTTTCCTTGATCATCTACTGATTGGCCTTGAGAGTCAAGTACAAAAAGACTCAAGTATTTTAAGTCTTTTGTGTTAAATACTTTGACATGGTTGCAAGTGGAATCTAATACTTTGACATGGAATCAAGTGGAATCTAATGTAAAGAACAAAGAGAATGGTGCTGACGGGGCCTTATTTGTGTTGAACTACTCAAGAGCCTGTCAAGAAAAGGAATGCTTGAGACCAAGATTCTGAGGACAAATAATTTTCACACAGGCCCTTCCTTTGGAGCGAGCCTGTGTTATGCACAATGGCTTGAAGCATGACATTCAGTGGAAGGGCAGGGCCTTGTTGTCTGTCTTACTCACCCCTGGGAAAGAATTTTGGGTCTTGGGGGGGGGCAAGCGAAGGGCCAACGCAAACTTTGGCAGGTCGCAGTGGGGTTGAGTAGCGTCAACCCAAAAGGTCATTGCTCCTGAGGCCTGCCTCCCCTTGAAGTCGGCCTCTGGGGGATCGGGCCTTCCCAGATGTTGTCCTTGGGTGGACTTTTAGGGTTGCACCTACCTCAAACATGTGCAATGCTTTGCGATGCGCCTGTATTCAAAGCTCTGCTTCACTTGTTCTGAGTTGCAGGCTCTGGTCCTCCGTCCACTGGGGAAGGAGCAGGAGGTCTTTCTGGACAAACAAAGCAGGGGGTCTTGGGGGGTCTGGCAGGGGGTCCAGTGCGGGCCGGGGTCTGGCAGGGGGGTCCAGTGCGAGTTGGGGAGGTCTGGTGGGGAGTCCCAGAACTAATTTATTGATGAAAGAACCTTTCATGTCTTCTTGGAGCTGAAACCATCGGGAACCTGCAGTGAAAGGACGAGGATAGACTGAGGTTCGAAGAGGTACAAAGTGGAATTGTCCGTGGTCTGTTTTGAGCCACTCGTGTGCTGTCATTCACTGGGTCCCGTAGAACCACGCAGGCAACCATGCGAGAAGGCCACTTGTTGCACTTTGCTGTGTTGGTGCCGCAAAAAATGCCCCACTGTTCGCTTGTGTTTTGTCGTCTTTCACAACAGCACATCTGTGGCGTTGATAAAAAATCTAGACGTCTACCTGTCATACAGGCAATCCACTCAGCTGTTTCCAATTTGTAAAGCTTGACGTCAGGTTTCAGATGGCAATTTATGCTTTCGTTGTGCACTTTGGCAGCAGACTGTAGACGATAAAGCACGGTTATGACCAGCTCTAAAACCTACACTGTCGGTGAAAAAAGACCTTGCAATCAATTTGCTACGTGTGGAAGATTGTTGTTCATGATGTCCAAAGAGGTCTTGCGTTTGTTGTCGGGAAGATAATTCAGAAAAGCGGCCATACCGAACCTCAAATTGCAATTCTCTGTCTCCGGTAAAATGATGAAGCACAGTGATGCAAATGAGAAAAAGAAAGAGAGGCTGCTTTTGTGTTTATTTTTTTTGCAAACGTGATCAGTGCCTTTTTGTATTTCAAAACAGGTGCGAATGAGAAGAAAGATATTCGCATCAAATCATCAACAGACTCCGCGGGGATACACGTGCTGAGTTTTCGGTGGCGTGAGGCTTCTGATTGGTACGTCCAGCAGTTTGGATGAAGTTGTGGTACTTCAAGTATTTTCAAAACTCTTCGACAAGTACACATCGGCGTGTGGGTCCTCCCAGACTGGCGATGGTCCATCACATCAAGACCCTCCGCTCACACACAGACAGAAATTTTGCTGTGGTACAGAGGTTCTCGCGAACAGCAGCTCCCCTTCTTCTGTGCATGGACAACTGTTCGCAATGTTAGTCACCTCACAGAGCCAAAAGAGGGAGACTCACAAATTCCGGTCGTTATCGGCTGCATCAGATCAGAATGATCGCGTTCAGGGTCAGAACGAAGGGAAGCAGTGCCTCCTGCTCGTCTACGTCAGCCGCGTTATGTGTGTGTCCCTTGCAGGGCGGACAGATGTGCCAAACTCGTCAATGGCGCAGAACTGCCTTGCTCAAGGAATATCTCCGTCTGAAACACAAGGGGGAAGTGCAGGAATTGATCAAAAGACTCACGGAGGTTGGGACGACCTGCACTTTGACACGAAAACACAAGCAGTGTCGCCAGGGTTGTTCGTACAACTGAATGCCTTGCGGCCACCCGACAATGCAACGGGTGGGGAACAAAGAATGGGGGTGGGGCAATGTTTTTATGGATTTTCAGCCCCAGACGAAGTCGCAAAGACCAGACGTGTTTTACGTGTTGTGAGTCATCGCAGAAAGGGCGTCCATTCTCAGCTCTGTCATTGAGAGACTGGCAGCCGGATTGATTGATGAGATGCTGAAACTGCTCTGGTTTCTGGGGACGTCAAGGTGTCGGACCACGTCAAGCGTCAGTCTGTCAGTCTGACGCAAAAGACTCGTCTGCACGAAGGTCTCGCTGCAGAACAGATATCCAAAGAGAGCCAACAAGGGTGCGAACGTTGAGTGCAATGCAGTTGTCCGAGAAACGGTTTCAAGTCCATCTTCAAAAACGAAACAAGGAAACGTGTGAGGGCGCAGGATTCGGTCCAGGAGGCCGGCCAGGAGAGAAGGGTAGCACCCACGAAAAAATAAATTTACTGACTTGGAAACGACACCAGTTCCAAGGCTACTGCAGTCCGCAAGATGTACGTTTCAACTGATTTGGGGCCAGTTCATGCATGTATTGTGCTTCACGAATCCCTGAAGAGTGACAGTGAGACGAACAGACGTTGAATCACGGCTTCGTGGGCCGAGTCCATTCCGGAGCGTTTTCATTTCGTCGCGCATCCAGTTGCTAAATCTGCTGGTCGTGTCATACATGCAACCAGTGTCACGTTCCTGAAAGATTGGAGACGCTTTTGACAACAACTGGACAACACTGAAACGTGCACGTCTTTGGAACAAAGTAAATCTTTGGAAATTGTACATCTTCCCACGGGTGAAGCTGCCAAACACTCGCACTCTCTTCTTCTCTCGTTCCACTCGTTGCGAATGATTGAATGTGAGCAGACGAAAGATGAAGTGGAACTCAGGTCGAGCCCGACAGCCAAGTTTTAACGTTGGATGAAACTTGCGTGCTGCTTCTCACAAGAAGAATTGTGGCCAGCATTAACCCTATCAAACGTTGAAACGGTGTTGCACAAAATCTGAGAAAAAAAGTCTGCGATAAGAATCGTTTGAGAGTGCTTGTTGGTTCTGAGAGACGAGAGGTTTCGATTCGCAGGCAATCTCGAGAATCAGACTGCGTCAAAATCCACGATTCGGAACCCACAGATCAAGACGCCCCTTGTTTGCTTGTGTCGACGGACGAAGAATGCGTGGTGTAGAGATGAAAAGAAGAACAGAAGTGAACGAGCAGGGTCTTAAAGTTTGGTTCTCGTTCTTTATTTTCAAACTGAAACGTTTTGACTTCACGTGAGGAACATGGTATGGACCTCACACATGTCAAAATGAACCACAAAAGAAGATGGAAACTTCATGATCTTTGCTGCAAACTACGATCGGCTTTTTTGTTGGTCTCTTTGGTGCCCAGAAAGCAACCGTTTCAAAGTGGGGCGCCAAGTCTTGCTTGCACAGTCTGAAACAGAGTCTTGCGAACAAACAAAGGTGCACCATGAACAAGGAAGCCGTCAGTTGTCTTCAACAAACAGGTTGACAGGAACTGATTTCCCAAGGTTTATGTGAAGACAGCACACTTCAGTTCTTCAAAGCCAATGATGAAGCTTTTCAGCTCAGCTGTTCAATGAATCCCTCGAATCGTTCATCAGCCAAATCAAACCAATCTGTTGCGATGTGAAAAGAACTGCACCGCACCAGTGTGAGGTGTGTGGAAATCACCTTCTGCATGACTCTGAAAAGTTGTCTCCGAATCCGGACCAAAATCCAACAAGCACATTCTCAACTCTTTCCAAACTTTACCCTTCAGTCAAATGTTTTCTGCAGACCCACGTGGCCCTTTCGAATTGCTGTCACTTCTTCACATCCATTCAGTTTGAGGGTTTTCAGCCAAAATTTTGGTGATGTCTTTGTTTCAACAAGTTTGGGACACACAACACACACACACGCACACACACACACACACACACACACACACACACACACACACACAGTGCACATGGTTCTTTGTGTGCAATTGACGCCTGCACCAAGTTTTTTCTTTCCTTGCAGAGTTACACATCTGACTTAGAAGGTCACGAAGTTGTCATTTGGTTTTCCATTGGAGTGGGGTGTTAAATTATCCAACAAACACCAGACCCAGTCTGAACTCAAAGCTGTATCTGCGTACTCTGTCACCTGAAACAGAGATGCGCTGAAGATCCTTGATAAAGCCATGTCTGAAAGAAGAAAACAATGACCGTCAGCGTATAATTTTTGGGAAATTTTATCCACTTTTTGGAATGACAGCCAAGTCGTTCAGAAGCAGCCAGTTAATTGTCTGACGGGACAACCACGCAGGCTGGCCCCATGCAGAAGCGAGATATCTCGATTCCCCAGGAAAAAGTGACTCACACAAGAGGTACCAATTGCCATTGAACCAATTGCTTTTCTGCCACTTCAAGTCAATTCCCACGTGTGCTCCATGTCTGGTCACACTCTTTTCTGTAGAAAAATGGCCGTCACCACAGGGACACCTGCTGGGGATCTCGTGTTGGGCCAACGGCAAATTCGCAGAGAACGCACAGTTCCTCAACTTCAGATTTCTGACATGGCGTCTTTTCACACAGTGAAAAATTCAACAAAACACTGAAATTTTGTTCGTTTAGAATGCTGTTTGCACAATTGCACAGTCTGACAGAGGAATGTCTCTCATTTCAAAAGGCTCGTTGTCAAGGGAACTTGTTCAAAACAAAAGCATTGCGACCGTGGAGGATTCGCAGTCTCAATTCAAATTTAGAGAAAACGAGCAGAGGTTTTACTTCGCGACGGAAATACAGCTTTTTTCATGAGAAGGACACAAAAACAGCGATACGTCACAAATATTGCACAAATCAGCGTTCAATATGTGTTACAGAATGAACGAGTGCGCAGCACGAGTTCTTTCTTCACATATTGAACACTGATGAGTGAAATAGTTGACTTA
>JAAUXT010010499.1_pt1 | contig 10865 bp, 4 predicted proteins | sample 7278171 | NCBI WGS metagenome assembly JAAUXT01 (sample SAMN14350112, study PRJNA611818) | marine sediment metagenome | isolation source: surface marine sediment (1.8m) | place: French Polynesia: Moorea | collected 2018-08 | reverse complement strand
GGGGGGGGGGGGGGGGGGGGGGGGGGGGGGGGGGGGGGGGGGGGGGGGGGGGGGGGGGGGGGGGGGGGGGGGGGGGGGGGGGGGGGGGGGGGGGGGGGGGGGGGTGGTGTGTGTGTGTGTGAAAAGACAGTTCAGACAAAATCTGAACAAGTGTAACTCTCCTGACAGAAAAAATCTCGCCCGACACTATGCCAGACAGGAATTTGCTGATTTTTTCACAGGAGGGGGTTATCTTTACCATCTTTTCCCAAGCATGAGTGCCAAATATGCCTCGCATTCAGTGTGCCCAAGGCCGAAACACTACAACACTTGGAAAGGCGTCGCACAATTCTCACATGCAGACGAGCAGTCCCTGTTCACCAAGGGAAATTTCTGAAGCGAACAAACTCCCTTTCAAATTCCATGTCGTCGGCGCAGACTGCTGCAGGAATGATGGATGCGCGGTAAGCCTGCAGCGTCCACACCGCAGTTCTTCGCTGACACGGCGTCGCCTTCGGGGTCCAGGGTTCCGACCCGGCAAACACCGATATCAGCCTCATGATGAACAGCATTCTCAGCTTGCTTTTGAAATATGTATGCGCCTTAATTAGTGATTGAACTCCGAGTAGCCTTGAACAGATTAATCATTCGCAGAGTCTCCTAAAACTGTGGAAGAACCTCGCAGAAAATGTAAGCCTCCACAGTCAAATGAGCACATCCATCAGGGACGCACTTACTCCTTTCACGTTTTCAGTAATGAGGCATTAATTTTGAAATTTGGCCTCAGTTTCTTGAAGAGAAGACACAAGCCCAGGGGCAAGTGCTTGTGAAAACTGTCTCAGATTGTTTTCAAAGCAACGGAAGGCAGATACAGGATTTTCTCTTCAAACATCGCCCGAAGACAAATGTGAGCGGGTCAGACAGAAACCTGAGGACTGCATCAACACATTTTATCCATTCAATTGAGGAACGAGTTCAGAATGTGTGATTGTGATCAAGGTGCCTCCAGTACATTTTCAGTCGCTTTGATTTGAACCCGCCTTCTCCCATACCGCCCCCGTGCACACCTACTTCGTGACTAAGTTGGGCTTTGGGTTTGCGAAAAGCACCCCACAAGAGTCTACATTGGGAAAAAGGAGACTTCTCTCACAGAAGAAAAGCCATGTCCGGGATGCATCAAAGTGGAACTGCAACAGTATCTCGTCTTTCACCTCACAGCTGTATTCCGGCCATGAACACTTGCATGCAGAGTAAGGCTCGTGGTGTAAATCCCTCGCACCTCGTGGTGTAATCCTTGCGACAACAAATGTAAGTACAGATGCGCCGATCGTGGCAAAATAACAGACGTGCAGCAGATGTTGAAACCTGCAGCAGGCAACGAGGCGATGCAAGCAGACGCCCAATGTTTTGACACCCAGCTTGTTTACATGGGCGCGCGTAACGTTTCCTGGATGTGTCAAGACTGGTACTGATTTGAACCAATGCTTCTCTTGCTGCTTGTCAGCCAGTTGCCGTTCTCAACACGATGGTTGAACTGAAGCAGAAGCGCAGATGTTCCAACATCTTCAGATATACGGACCCCAGATGTCGGCGGCACACTGCCAGGTGATGCACTCGCTGTACCTCCAATGATCATCTTGTTACGTCGGCCGGCGCGTGGTTTATGTGAGGGCACAATTCCGATCCTCAGGTGAGCGGACAGGAGTTAACCCCTGGAAGTTGGAAATTTTGTCTGCCACACGAACCCAAGATCGACTCACTTGTTTTTTCGAGGAATCTAAAGGTTCCAGGGCTGGATTACATTCGGGGCACAGGTGTTTCAAAAGACCATTTTGTGCAGCCAGCAACCCACTCTTCATGCACGCTGTAATTCTACAAACCGAATCCTTTGCAAACAGCAAGCTGGTGTGCAGCCACCAGGTTCAAAGCAGAACCATGCCAAGGTCTTTTATCTGCTGCAGAAAGCTTCATTCCCAACATCTGTGATCTTGCTCATACATACGGAATCCGTACTCGTGGAGGTCGCACACTTGCTCGGCTTTCTCACTTCCAATAGCCTGTAACGCATGCGTCAAGTGCCATGACAGCAACTGCTCCAACAAAACAAGTAAATTGGCATTATTTGTACCCCACTGGGAAGATACTCGGGAGTTGTTGGACAGTTCATTCCCCCAAACAAGTCAACTGAGAGGCACCAACTGCACTCTACATGACAGGCAGTCAAAGGATCGGAAAGCATTGGCTCCGCACAGTTGACATCTCGGCCTGTAAAAAACCTGGCTGCAGATTGAATCTCATATGGCTCGGGCAGCTGATGTACGGATGACTTTCAACAACCCTCGGTACAAACATCTGCACAGCCTGTGCGGGGAGTTGAAAGAGGATGTATTCCAACAGTTTGCCTCAGGAGGCAATGACACAGAAGTCTTAGAGAAGAACACAGTTGACTTCATGACAGTACTCTGAAACCCAGAGCGACAGAGACAGAACTCGGAAGTCTCTGGCTCCAGGCAACGAGACTGACGAAGCGACCCTGCCGCCTGTCTTTGAATGTGCGCGTACTCGTAGTGTCAAGTTTCGTGGACACCCGGCATTCAGGTTTCACGATTCAGGCGTCACGTCGATTTGAGGCTGCTGTAAAAACAGGTCGCAGCAAAACGAGTTGAAGGAGCCCACAGTCACAAGTCAACAACCATTGCAACAAGCGCTCAAGCGATGGCTTTCAATGAAGCCCAAGTTTTGCGGCTTGTTTGTTCACCGTGTGACCGCGCACAGATCGGCACAGCTTCCGACCCGTGTCCGTGTGGACGAACGTCGACACAAACCAGACACGAGCAACATTCAACGACGACAGCTTGATGAAGAGTGAATTTGCACCTTTCCAAAGAGTGCTGGCCAGATTTTTAAATTTTCATCAAGGCTCTGAGTGGCATTTTCACAAGGCACCTGGCATTTTTCTAGAGACATTGATCAACGCTCGAAGTGGCCTGTGTCTGGACAAAGCAGTCTCGTCGCAAAACACCATTCGACGTCGACCCTCTCGTTGGCGCTTGTCAAAATGTCGCACACGAATTCCCAATGACATGTAACTTTTGACTCATGAACAGACATCAGACTGAACTGAACTCGCGAGATGAAAAGACCGTGAATCACTGTAGTAACACTCAAAGTCACAACCTGGCATAACTGTGTTCACAACAAAAAGCCGGCTTTGGGTTGGGTGTCAAATGTTTCTAGTTGGAGGACCTCAACACGGAGAGGCACCAAAGGGAAAATGGTGATGGCCTGACCACGGCTGCAGTTTCGAAAAGCAGCAGAGATCAAAGCTGAACATGCTTGGGTTTCTTGCAAATGTGGAACTTTATGGTCCCATACAACTCCATTTGTGCTGACAAGGAATGGTAAAGGGACAGTCACAGACTGCAGATTCTTCCAGCTTTCTTTCTTGGCAAGGGAAACTCGGGCAGCATATTGTCGTGTGTAAACACATCAATTTCCAGCAAATGTTGCGAAAAGGGAAACCGGAGAAGGTGCAGGTATACCCACATTCTGCAGCTCAATAAATGTTGCACTCAAGTGAAAGAAAAAGTTCTCATGTTTCTTCCTGGTCTTCTTCAGTAGATTTACGTACAATGAAATATTTATCTTTCTCTTTAGATTCAGCGCTCAATTAATCCTTTCAGCTCACCTGACCAGACGCTTGACTGGTCTGCAGAACGATGCGCGGCTGCTGCATTTGCCAAGGACAGTGTCACTCAAAAACATAAATGAAGTGACGCACAAGGGTTTACCCCTCGAGAGTGTGCGTTTCATCAGGTGCAACACCTCACCCACCCACCCTTCACAAATTCCCCTGACACATTCCCATGGGCAGCACCACACCCCTTCCCGTGTGTCTCCAGGCATGCATCACTGTTCGCCTCATTGTACTCATGTTTGATAGCACAAAACCAGCCCTGCCGCAAAGGCAATCACCCAAAAATTTTGACCAGTCTGCAACTTTGGGTAGAAAGAAGCCGAAAGAAAGTCTCTCGAACCGAGTCCACAGCAGTTGTCAGGCAGTGCAACGCTGAGCGACAACATGCCGGCAAAAATTATGAAACAAAATCCGGCAGACAGCCTGCAAAATAAATCGAATCTCTGCCTGGCCTTTGGTGCGAGTCCCAGCCAGTTCGTACCAGGACACCAAAACCCTTTGCACGGTTTATCAAAATGAGTCCACGGCAGTTCTCAGACAAGGCACCTGTTTCTCATTCTCAGCCTCAGGACAGTCCTGAGTCCCTGGTTCTTCACAGCGTCACTTGGTGCATCAGAGTGCTACCAAAAACGTAGCACTACGAAGAACCAGTTCACTGGAGTGCTACCACTCCCTGGTTGTTCAGAGTCCTGCCTGTTTTCAAAGCATTACCTGATTCATTGGAAGAATATTTTGTTGGCAGCACTCCTCAGAACTGGTTCATTGCCTGGGGTGTTCCTTTGTGGATTCGCCTTACTTTTGCTCCCAAAGTCCCACTCACTTTAGAGTGACAGAGCTATGTCAGTTTATTTTGGGAAGAGCCTAGTATTACATGGAAATTCATTCTCAAAACATTGAAGGACAGAATAAGGCACAAATGCCCTGCCATGTGGTCTGGAGGAAGGGATGGAGAAACAGTTCTTGACTTTTGGTTACATCAGGACCATGCATCTCCTCATGTTTCTGCGAACACTTTGGCCTTCACAGGTGAGTATGGTAAATATCTCTTACCCCATCCCCAGCACTCAACTAATCTGGCACCCTGTGACTTCTTTGTGTCTCCTTTGATCAAGAAGCAACTCCACAGCAAGAGATTCAACCTCCCAATGTCTCCAGGATGCTGTCAAGTCTGTTGTGAAGAACCAGTTATATGACTCCTGAGATGTTCACTTGTGCACGTAGATTGACGGCACTCTGATAGAGTGTTGCTGCTGAGGGGCAGTATTTTGAGGGACACAAGAGGAACCCCCAAGTGAGGTAGAAGTTTCCAACTCGACCTCAGATGGTGTTTTCATGTTTTGAATGAGACTGTGAAAAGACAAAGAGATCTCATGACGTTGTCACATCCTCAATAGAACATTTGTGCCACTTGAGTCTGGATAACAGAGCATTCTTTCTGCAGAAAAGAAATCACGTTCTGGTCAAATATTTCGTCGCAAAAACTCGCAGGGCAGGAAGTGAATGAAAACGCTCCCGTACCCGCGCGCTATCCGAGCCATCCCTTTGGCGAAGACTTGCTTTTCGTGAACTTCAAACTCTTAGACCAACCGCTTCAAGTTATACAAAATAATAAATCTTTCATCGTGCAGTGCTTCGTGCAGTCGTGAAGAGCTGCTGGAAGAACACAAAATGAAACAAGAACTATTGAATACAGTTGACATGAGTTTTGCAACCTGAGTAGGTGTTGTTCTGTCTCAGCATTGTGGGTTTCCCTCACCTATCCCGCCCCCAATTTTGGAGAGTGAGTAGGAAGACAAATACCACACATCAAAACGCCAGCAAAGTCCAGAAAGTCCAGGGAAAAGGTACCTTGCCTTGTAGTTTCAGGAAAACGTCACGAAAGGGTTTGGTTCCGTACTCACAAACTCGAACTTTGTTTGATACTCGGCACGGTAAAATAACAAAAGTACTCCGCCAAATTGCTTCACGTGGCCAAGACTCGAGGTTGCGCAGGACAGCTTTTGGCCCAGATTGGCGCATGAATTATGTGGAGAAACCTTTCATTCCGTCTGCAGAGTAAATACCCCTGTGCTGGACGGCCATAACAGAGCTGTTGCCATCGAGTTTTTGCCATCCTGAAGGATTGTCAGAAGTTGTTGCTTTTTGGGGGAGGGGAAGGGCGGGGGTTGTGTGTTTGTCGTTGTTGTTGTTTTGAATTTTTTGGCGTTCATTGCAAAGAGCTGTTGCTTGCTGCTTGGACACCATTGAAGAGACATCTCAGTCATTTTGTTCTCGTCGCCAGCTCATTTCACGAGGGTTGTGTTGTGGGGTCGGCATTTGTCGACACCACCAAGTGTTCTTGTTGTTTGGTGCTCTGACAATGAGCAAAAGAAAAGCGACCAGGCAGGAAAAAGGAACCAGGTTGATCATGATTGCAACAGATTGATGTGGAAAATATTTTCCAATCGCAGCAAAATGAGCTGTTCTGGACTTTTATGTGTGTGTGTGTGTGTGTGTGTGTGTGTGTGTGTGTGTGTGTGTATGTGTATGTGCATGTGTGTATGCGTGTGTGTGTGTGTGTGTGTGTGTGTGTACATTCTGGACATTGGCAAAAAATGTGCCAAAATACAAAGCCAACATTCAATTTCCGTGATGTAGTGAGGGGGTGACACAGGTTTCTTTCTCAGGGCAGCTCAACCAACTATGATATTGTGAGGGGGGTCACACAGGTATTTTTTCTTCGGGTCGTTCAATTTTTTCATGACACAGGTTTCTTTCTCAGGGTGGCTCAACTTTTCCATGGCATTGTGAGGGGGTCACACAGGTTTCTTTCTTGGGGAAGCTAAGCTTTTCCATGATTAATGAGGAGAGAGTCACACAGGTTTCTTTCTCAGGGCAGCTCAACTTTCCATGATCAGTGAGGAGAGGGTCACACAGGTTTCTTTCTCAGGGCAAGTAAATTTTTCCATGACATTGTCAGGGGGGGGGGTGACACAGGTTTCTTTCTCAGGGTGGCTTAACTTTTCCACAATGTTGTGTTGTGAGCGAGGTCACACAGGTTTCTTTCTCAGGGTGGCTCAACTTTTCCGTGACATTGTCACCACCTCCCCACTTAAACCATCATGGCAACTGAGGTGTGGACAGACAGACAGACAGACAGACAGACAGACAGACAGACAGACAGACAGACAGACAGACAGACAGACAGACAGACAGACAGACACCTATTACTTTAGTTGCGCTCGCGCGACAAAAAAATAAGTGTAGTGTTCAGCTCTGTGAAGGTGAGATGTCCCTCTTCTCAACCGCGTATAGCATTCTGTTGCTGAGCAAACTTTCTTAAATTTCACGCTTCCCTGATCTCAAGAGACACTTCTGCAGTGGGACATGGTCGCCAATACGAGAGTTTTTCTTACTCTTTTGTCCAGATGGAGCTTTGATTGTTGTGTCTCGTGATTCATGCCAAGTCGCTTCGAAACCCACTGTTTTCTGGCTTTTTCATTCAGCAGAACGTTGGCAGCCAACGATGGTTGTTCGCCTGTCCCAAGAGGCCACCGGCCGCCGTATGCGGCGAAAGAACCTGGATTCCAACGCATCGGAGCCACCCACCCGTGTTGTGGTTGCTGTCTCCGTCAACTGTTCCTTTAGAATTCAACTCAGGTGGGCGACAATTAGAGAACTATCAGTCGGTCCGGATTCCCTCTTATTCGCTCTGTCCCTTGTGTGGCTTCTTCCTCTCCCGATCACACATTCTCGACGCTGATCGAGACCCTGTTGCGGGGAAACAGCCAGTGTTCCTGTGTTTCCTGGAGCCAGAAATTGTGGCTTCAGCACGAAGGGAGGTGTACCACAAGAAGGAACAACATCTGCCCTTCGAATTTCCTGCGATAGCTTCTGGATGTTTGTGTGGGTCTCTGACCAAACAGCGTGACCGAAAGTACCAGGTTACTCACAACTGTTGCAGATCTCAAGAAGCAATTTTGCTCACTGAAACAAAGACTTCCTTTTGATGGCCAAGTCAAACAAGTTTTGCACCTTGTTGTGCAACACTTCCCTGATCTGCAATCAGTGCTACTGGTCCTGGTTGCCAACACCTCAGCTCAACAAAACATTCTGGACATTGTCCCACAACAGTCTCAGTGCGAAAATCCCACAAAAACAGCACTGCAAAGGAACATTTGCAATTTGCTGTGGTTTCTCAGTCGACAGCGCTCGATCGTGCACGCATCCTGGAAAGCAATGCAGCCATTGTTCTCGACTCTACAAATTTCAATTCCATTGGAAAGTCAGAAGCAAACACGCGAGGGGTGAATGATGCCCTTCTTTTCCCAAAATAGAGCAACTGGAGCTCCGGTCAAATGTCTGACTTGGGACAGTGACATGTGATGCTCATATTTCACAATTTAGTTACAGATAGAAGTCCAAATAGCATTAGCAGTTGTATAAATCCCCTGGAAATGATGACCCCAGAGTTGGCAATGTTGTATATGGAAACAGTTATCATATATATGGGAGGGCAATTGCCATTGGAGGGAAATTGGATGCTTCCCTGGCTTTTGGCTAATGCTTCCTAGCAAAGCAATATCAGTGCCGTTCGATGTGGATCCAATCCACGTTCACAACGGAAAGGCAATCTTGCTCCTGAGTTAGAGGCCAAATAGCAGTCGCATCGATGGAAGAGCGGCACGATTCTGTCAAACACCAGCGCGTGTCATTACCTACAGGGCGCAGGACACAGTGTTTCTGGAGAGGAAATTTCATCTGTTTCTGGGCGACGGCTTATTCAATTTGCCTGCTTGTTTGAAGTGGTGAAGAAGTCAAAAGTCACAAATCCAGCAACAAAACCCCAATACAGAGTGAAACCGTCGTTCAACGAGGGTATTTCGTGTCGTTACCAACTGGAGCTGCGGACGTGGCGATCAGGGACAAATTGCTCACTGATCCGATTTGTGTAGAATTGGACCAAAACTTCAACAATTCTGAACAGAGATCTGGTGTCTCGTTTCATCATAGCACCTCAGGTGTTCTGTTCGTGTGACGCCTATTTCTCCACAAAATCAGCAAAATGGACACACCACGGAAGTGGTAGAAATGTGGATTGTACTGTACAGTACTGTTTTGTTCTCGGTTGATCGCACATTTTGAGATTTTGTTGAAAGACAATCTGATCCTTGTTTCAAGGGGCAGGCATTCACATCAGAGGGCAGCTGAACCACCCTTGTGACTTGGCCACCGAGAATGCCAGCTGCCCTGAGCTGGTAAAAGCTGGGCCCTTTTGCAATCAGTGTGTAACTCATGGTGCGCTATCGTTGTGAGACCAGTGGTCAGCATGGGCTCCCCCCCCCCCCTTCATCAATGTGAACGCACAGACCACAGCTTGGTGTGTGACGCACGGACAAGTTTCCTCCTACTTCGCCCTTGATTTCCCGTTCCTTGATCCACTCATGTCTTTTTTGTCCGTGGAGCCTTGTTCAGATCAATAAAGAAGAAGCAAGGATGTATTTTTTTCTCTTTCTTGAACTTAAAACGGTTGTTACATCAAAACTACTCTGCTGAAAGCAATTTTGCCCACTCAGAGGTCACTCCACATCAGTTGCAGGTACCACAGTCGCTCGACCAAACAACCATCAGGGAGACGAACTCACATCATTACGTAGCTACACAATTTTAGCTTTGAACTTGGCTCACGTGTCCAGGTGATATGGGTACAATCACGAATAAAACACGGTGTCCTTTAATTTCGTTCTTGGCACCGTCATTTTCAACGATTGGTGAGGACATCCGAGCCTCACTGCGTCTTCACACGCGAGCGTGCACTTGTCCCGCGTCGCTCATTCAACAGCCAAAAGCTGAACGCAACTTGTGATTCCTCTAGTCGACAACGGCAGACGCTGTGACCTTCGCGTTTCTTTTGTCCTGAGCGTGTTGCAACTTTTCAGTCGCACTTTTGATGGTGTGATCGACAAGAATACCTTGAGTAAAGTTGCCAGAATCTATTCAACATGTCAGAATGATAGTCAAACACAACATGAGCGACAAACACCAATTAGAAACCAACATTAAATATGTCAACAACTTCAGTCAGTCGACTGTTTGTCATGGTATTTGACCTTGAAATGTATGCTCTTGACGGTTTTTCCGCCAACCTTGTGAAACATATCATACAATGCGCTCCCTGACATGGAACCAAGACCTTCCTCGTCATCTTTGCCAACCCTTTTTGGTACTTTGGACTTCTCCCCAATTGCTGCATTTTCAGCCTGTTCAAGGACACTGTCAGACATACGTTTGTACGCGTGTACGGCGTCGCTTTTATGACCCGTGCGCTCTTTCACAACCTGTTCTTCGACGCCAGCGTTAAACATCCTGGTCGCCGCTGTCACGCGGAGTGAGTGGTTAGTGAAGCGACCAGGAATGCCAGCCCTTGTCATGAGTGTGTTCACGACCTTTGCGATGGCGTTGATGCCGAGGGGGCGGTCTTGGTACCAAGTGTGGGCAGTGACTTTACCCGGAGGTAGCTCGTACTTGTACAGTGCATTGCATTTTGGATCCGGCAGCAACAGCGACACATATTTGTCGTACAAGAGGACAATGTTTCAACTTGGGTCACTATTTCCAAGCGCTTTCACGACCTTTGGTTGCCACTTTCTGGTTGACAACCCTCCTTGATTACTTTTACTTTGCAAGTCCTCGCGATACTCCAGAAATTTAGTACCATCTGCTCGACTTTGTACTGTTATTTGAGGGTCATACGGAGGACACCTGAGCGACCGCTGCTCCTTCCCCCCCCTCAGAGCGAATGACAGACCGACAAGATACATCACTGTCTCACGTAACTGTTTGGGAGAGTCACTCCCCAGCAACCCTTGTGACCAAAGTTCTTCTTCATTTTCGACAGTTATTGGGTCGAACTTCTTCTCAACACCAACCCGAGAACACGCCCTCTCTTTCATCAAGTTGTCTAAAGTATTTCTCACTGACAAGAATTCTTTGTCATCGAGCAGTTTCCACTCAAGTCTACTCTTTTCGAGATGGAGTTGGATCATTATCAAGAGTGAATACAACATTTTCCCTGGGTACTCAGACCTGTCGGCTCGCTTCACATCGGACAAAAAAGCACAAAGGGCAGTACTCAAGTTCAACTTGTCAAGGCCAGGTTCGTCAACATCAGAATTTATGATCTGAAAGATGTCATTCAACTCTCCACTGT
>JAAUXT010148373.1_pt1 | contig 10866 bp, 13 predicted proteins | sample 7278171 | NCBI WGS metagenome assembly JAAUXT01 (sample SAMN14350112, study PRJNA611818) | marine sediment metagenome | isolation source: surface marine sediment (1.8m) | place: French Polynesia: Moorea | collected 2018-08 | reverse complement strand
GTTGAAATTTGCACCCGGGTGCCAAGCATCAAAAAGCATTTCACCTTGCCCTGGTGTTTGTAAGGCAGCAAAAAGAAAGACAAATTAAAATTTCGTTGAGTGAAGTGGAAAAAAAAACTCGTGTCTCCATCCCTGAAGTGCGTCTCAACACTGATCAGTGTTCTTGTTTCATGAAAAGACGTTGCAGAGGAAAGGACTTTTGTTGAAACAGTGATGAAATAACCCCGTGTGTACAAATGTACAGGTTAGATCTCTTGACTCAGTGGTTTTGGAGCACATGTGCTTGCACGTCAGTTTATTTTCTCTTGTCTGGTTTTCCCTGCGAAACGCGCCACTTGTGGTTGTTTTCCTTTGTGAAACACCATGCACATTCCAGACCGCATGCAGGGTAACGAAGAAAGTGTTGTGGTGGTGCTGTTGATGCCACGCGTTTCTGCCATAATTTTTGAAACCAGCGATAACTGGGGTTTGGGTTTCCGGTGTGGAGACCCCACAGTCACAGAAATTCAGCAGTGACTTGTTTTGAAGTGTTGGCAAAAATTTCATTGTGTTCACGAAACTGGTTTTTTTTTTTTTTTTTTTGAGTTTCTGCTTCTTCTGTGTGACACTGAAGATTTGCAGACTTCTTTCCCGTTTTCTCAAACGAGCAAACAATTCTAGTTCAGCAGTCCTTTCTGTATGCGGGAAAGAACATTTGTCGCGCAAACGCACCGCATTCACGCGGGAAAAGACGCTCCGTTTTGGCTCTGAAATTGAGCATGAAAAGCAGGGTGCCTTACTTTTTTGGCTGTGGCATTTGATTATCTTGTTCTTTGTTGGGGTACGTCTTCTACTTGGGTTCGATACTACCAGCTTGATCTCGTTTGCCGCCCCTGTGACCGAGGGTGCAGAAGGACCAATTGCAACGAATTCGTCTGTGTTTGGAAAGAAACTGTGGTTCAGATGGACGTCGCATCCAAGCGTGACTCCCGAGATTGATCAATTTGCAAGGCTGCGTGCGTGTCTGTTCTCGTTCTTTGAACTCCGAGAACAGCTAGAGATTCAAACCGATACATTCTCAGTGTGGGTAGTTTTGAGTAGCTCGGTTTGTTGTTTGCTGTTCACACAGAATTAGCTGCGAGTATGTGGTCAGAAGTACGATGGATTAGTGTCACACAACACAAATGCAACATCCTAAAAACGTCATACCACCCTGGTTACAGTTGTGAAAAGTGAGACAGGTATTGCAATTTCGGTGCTCAGCAAATGGAGCCACCTGCTATCAGCAGGGTGTTCTTCAATGTAAAACCGAAAATTTGAATGATTTCACTTGAAAGCACCGGTCAATAGTTCTCGCCGCACTGTCACTATGAAACACCAGCTTCACGATACCGGTACTGTTATGTAGGTTCGTAGATTTAGATTTGTGAAAACTTCAGCTTGCATTGCTGTATTTCATGAATTCAGTTTGAAGGAAAAAATGTGGGAAGTGACTTTTGAGTCTTGCGCTGTCCTGCTTTTGTGCCCTTCCTGGGCAACCACAAAAACCTTGTTTCAAAACCTGTGGAAAGTTGTGCAGAAAAGGCACACAGTACATGTGTGAGGAAATATCTTCTGCCTGTATGTGAGCACTCTGCATGGAGGATCACTAAACAGTAGCAAATTGACAATCTTTGGTGTCTTTTTCTGAAACACAAAAAAGTGGCGTATTGCTGCCTCCTGACCTGTTTTTGTTTATCAACATTTGCAAGTAGTTCTTCTAATTGAACTTGTCAGGCATGAGAAACAATCACAAATGTAGATCAACATACACAGAAGAAACAAGTGATAAAACAAGCAAGGCTGAATTTGTGGGGGGGGGGGGTTCGGCAATTTGCTTTTCCCAGACTCCGTACAATCACCATCTGTACGTGTGTCTGTCCACTCTGCCGGAGAGGGGGAGTAGTCTTGCATCTGGCCTCCCTCCCGGAACTTTTTGGCCAAAATCTAAAGTTTTCAGCCAAATGCCAGGTCGAAATTTGTCAGCCAAATGTCATGTGGGCAGTGGTGCCGCAATGCCATCTGCGTGGAACCTCAGGCTTTCCACGCGTGACCTTCGTGTTTGTTGCAAAAGTTATGACCGTGCGGATTTCATTTGGTTTATCGGTACGTCGAGTTTCAAACACGTAGTCGCTGCAAGATACGATTTTTGTCTGCGTGGATTTGGTCAGTTGGGGGCAAAAGCTGTGAACACATGTTGCAAAGTTTGTTGGTTACGACGGGTACACGTCTTGGTCTGGAGACTCAACCTCAGCTCCAACTGTCGTGTGTTCCTTGTGTCTTTTGTTTTGCACGTGTTGAAAAGACATGTATACCGGTAGGTCCTGGAGCAATAACGATTTGATTCAACGGAATTGCAGATGACTTTTGTTGAAGAAAAGGCCTTGTGTTCGCAACATACAGCTGAAAATATCGTAAGACCTCACGCAACTTCAGTTATATTTCAGTGCCCCCGCCCCGAAAGTTTGAAGCTAAATATGAGCTGTTGAGACACTGGTATTCATGCTCACAAATCCAAGATGGCACACCTTGGAATCCAGGATGTCAATTCATTGAATTGTTACAAAAAATCTAACAACAATGCCTTGATGAAATTGATGAATTACGGGAAAAGGGATCCAGCAAAGTCACAACCTGAACATGTTGATGCACTGCTGTGGTTGGATAAATTTATAGAGAATTTCTTCCTTCGTTTGGTGTGAACACTTTTGGGGGTTTCTGGGATTTCCTTGTAAGCCCTGCCCCTTCGGCTATTTTCTGGCCGCACATGTTTTTGTTGCGCAGTGGAAGCAAAGTGCAACTCTGAAATGATCACAATCTGCATGACTTTGGTTTCTTGAAAATATCAACTAAGAATTTTGAAAGAACTCATGTTTTGCAAAGTAATGAACACTTTCATGACACAACTGTTTGAAAAAAAGTGTGCCTTCATTGGTTCTTTTTTGGATGAAGGTGGGCTTTTTGGTTCAAAAGCAACAACCAGTGCTCCTGTTTCTTTTTTGTTTTGTGCGTGTAGAGACGAATGAGAGGAAATTGGTTTTCAAAATACCCAAACTTTCCACATGAATTCAAGAATTAAAGTGTGATAGATCTACATCCCAGCTCAGCTCATTTTGGCATCCTGTTTTTCTCTTTGAATTCACCAAATACTCACAAGCCAAACACATTCCAATACTTTCCCAGTTGGGAGATGCACATCAAAATTTGTCTGTATCAGGCGGAAAACTGAACAGACGATTTCTTTCTGTTGTCATTGACTCGAAAACTGTGGTTCACGTTTTATAAGCACTGGTGAAGAAGACTCCTTTTCTACCCATGGCCTTGATTGACTTCGGCATTGGCCACTGAGACGTTTTGTCGTAGGCACCGGGTCCGGGTGATTTCTGCAGAGTACGCGAGTTCAAGGTTTCGAAGTAAGAAACACGCTCACAAGTTCATGAAGAGGTGGAACCGGAATAAAACATGCATGTACGTGGAGAATGAAAATCCAACGGATCTACGTACCGTGTGGCTGCTGGGGAACCGCGGCGTTCTGGACTTGAAGCAGGAAGAGACCACCACGCCGGAGGTCCTTGGGAGATCGTAGTCTCCTGGACCTGGTATCTGGAAAAATCCAGGCTTGCCTGAACAGAGAGGCGGTTCATCGCGCACGTGATTTTCACGTCTCCGATCTGGCATACTTACTGATGCAAAATACATTGTGGGTGACCTGGACGATTCGGAACTAAATTGCCAGGGACTGCAAAAAGCAATGAAACAGATCACCAATGTACGCATGACCGCAAGAGCACATGCACGATCCTCGAAAACAGAAAATCGTTGACAAACAAGGGAACAGACGTCTACCTTCTGCAGTTCGTAGCTGTTGATAGTGAAAGGTAGCTCTGCAAATTGTATTTATTTGGGGACACCTGTGCAGACTGAAAATAAATGACAAGTTTGTTTTCGGTGCATTCGTTTGTCATATACCTTGCACTGCCTTTTATGTTCATGCAGTGACTCTTGTGCTTGAATTGTCTGTGCACTCCACCTCCACGGTATGCCTTTTGAAGTTTAGCCTCCAAGAGAAGTCCTAAACAAACAGTGCTGATACCTTGTGGTCAAAATATGAGAATATGAGGTAACATCCAAAATAAACCTTTCAGTCGCGATTTTTGCTCCAAAATTTGGTACTTTTTTTCTGAAATTGATGTCTACACTTTTTGTTGTGACTATGGTTGTGTGTATGTGTACAAAGTTTCAGATTGACCAGTGAATATCTATTTTCTAGTTGATCATAGTGTATTGCTTAATTGGCTATGACTCTCACTTTGACCTTGTGAGTAGCTCATTTCCACAGAAGTTTTCAAGATGTTCTTCTGAACATTTCTGTTTGTTGGATTCGTGAATCTTGCTGTACACAAGGAACAACATGCCAACATCAAATTCTGTCAAAAGAATGGTGTATTTGCCAAGCAGAATTTGTCAAACTTTACAGACTGAGAGTCAAACAATGTTCCAAAAGAAACTTTCCTGTACTGAAAAACAATCATAGATTCAATCATAAGCCAAAGTTTACTGTACAACATGGAAGAACAAACCCAAAAGTATTCCATTTGCAAAACAATGCCAAAGAATGTTATTTTGTCAGAGGTGAAATCATGATCGAAAGGTTTCTTTTGGAGGGGACCATGTATTTACTCATTGTCCCTGGGTCAACTGAGAAGAATGAGGTATGCGGGCAACAGGTGAGGTCTGTGGGTAATGTCAGAATCAGTGGTACCCACAGACCTGAGGCCTTCAGGTGAAAGAAGTGAAGTAATCAGAGGTGAATTTTTAGGGATTTTGCTACAGATTGGCAATGGTAACATCACAAACCAATAGATGTGAAATGCTGGATCATCATGCTGTGACTCTGTGATTGATTCCAAGCCAATTATTGGTTATTATGCAATTTCCCATTTGGGAAGAGCACTCAGTGGCTCACCAAAAAAATCCAGTATTTTTGCTGTCAGAGCAAAGATCTCCTGTCCCATCTTGTCCTGTCTATCCCTCCTATGAACAGACTGAATGGACATTTGGGCTGAGGCTTTGCATGTGGGGCTGAATACAGTGTCTCAACAACAATGTCCTCTCAGGCAAGATGTTTTTCCCATCCTGTCCCCAATGGACAGCACAGAAGGAACATTTGGGCTGAGATCCACATTGTCCATGTGGCTGAATACAGTGTCTCAACTGCAATCTCCTATGGCTAATGTAATGGCATGCCATCCCATCCTGTTCCATCCATCACCCCTCCTGTGGACAAGACTGAAATGGTCATATTTCAGCTTCTATTTAAGATAGAGCCTTGATGATTGGTTCATTTGAAAGGTCTTTGAAAGCACTTTCAGGATTTTGTAATTTGGTTGCTGGGTAATAGCATAAATCATCTGCTCTGAATCTCTGATTGATTCTGAGCCAATTACTGGTTGTTGGAAATGTGATGGATCTGACTGGAGGTGATTTTTCAAGGATTTTTTCACAGATTAACAATAGTGATAGTGTGGACACATGGTTGACTGAGTTTTGATCACTTACCATCATTATTCACATGTTTCTGAGCTAACTGTTGGTTATTGGAAATGTATTGGAAATGTATTGGCACGTGATGGACCTGACAAAATGTGATTTGTCCAACAGAATTACAGTGCCAATGGCACAATCCAACAATTAAACCGAAAACTCAATTGCAAACCTGATCTTGAGTCGAAGAACTTCTTGGACTCCTGCCAGTATTTTTGAAACCATATGTAGAAATGTCTTTTCGCAATCTGCAAAAACAAGCGGACATGCAGAAAAAAAACTGTACAGAGTAGCAACAACAAGGACAAAAAACAACACACCCGCACATATTGGAAATTTGCTGTCAAAAATACACAAATATTTAAGTTGAAAGTAATTCTGCAGAACAAAAAGCTGTTGCGAATTATAGAAATAAAAAAAAATGTGTGTGTGTGTGTGTCTGTGTGTGTGTGTGTGCAGCACACTCAGGAATACAAAAATAGAGGAATTTTTGTGACAAAAAATCTTACTCGTCAGTCATGTTTTTGCTATCATACGCTCCTGGCATCAAGTACTGGCCACGTCCAATTTGCGGCACCGGGTCCATCTTTCTCCCCGCGGACTTGAAACTGGAACATTGCTTCTTCTTGCCTTCCTCAACCTCAAAGTTGTCTGCATCATAATGCCCAGGAATCGGGGTGTCCTGAAGCATGCAGGCGTGCAGGTCGTGTTTGAATCTCTTCAAACGACACTCATTTCGTTGCTCAATTGACGCCAAAGGACTGACCATGCATGCATGCATGTGCATGGAGTAGGTCTTTCGGGGTAAATTATTTGACTTTCAGCCAGCAATCGGCACAAAAAGTGGTGAGGTATTTATTCTCATGTGTGTTGAATAGCGTTGCCATTGCCATTGCCATTGCCATTTCTGTGCCAGGTTGCATAACTTCCTGTCACTTCCGGGTCAACCCATCTGTACCATATTGTAGTGTTGCATACATTTTATGTGCAACCCAGCACAGAAAGTCTCTCCTGCATGAATCATATCAGGTTGCATACATTTGATGGTATAGACACATAGGCAACCCGACTCCTTTGTCCTCTCAAAACTTGCGCTTCCTGTACTATGGTTGTAATAGATGGGTTGAACCTATTCAACATAGTGCTGGCATTTCTTTATTGCTTGCTTCCTGTACTAGAGCACTGATACAGTTGTAATAGATGGGTTGAACCTATTCAACATAGTGCTGGCATTTCTTTATTGCTTGCTTCCTGTACTAGAGCACTGATACAGTTGTAATAGATGAGTTGAACCTATTCAACATGGCAAATTTGTCCAAAAAGGAACTTTATTAAAAGATGAACACTGGCTATTTGCATCAGGGTGCACACATGCACCCCTCAGCTCACAAAGGCAATACATCGGCTGTTTGTGTCAGGGTGCACATATGTATGCACCCCTCAGCTCACAAGAATCATGTACGCATGCACAAGCTCCACTTCTTCAAATTCTGATGGGTTGAATATAGGCAACAAGGTCCAAATACTCTCCTCCATTTGTTTTGTCCTGAAAAAATGTTTTTCCTTTCCTTGCTTGCTTGTGCTGTGAGAGACCAGATATGAACAAATCACAGTCATAGCATTTGGCATGATAAAAAACTGCAAAGTATATTGCAGCGCACGAACAAGTACATAACAGATGGGTTGACTACATATGCATACATATGCAACATGGCAACATGGCAGAACAAAACCCTGACAAGAATGACAAGAGAGACAGGTTGCATACATGCGGTTATGCAACATGGCAGAACAAAACCCTGAAAAGAATGACAAGAGAGATGGGTTGCATACATGCGGGTATGCAACACAGCAGAACAAATACAGACCCTGAAAGAAATGACAATCTCAGCTGCAAATAAAACAAACAAGTTGCATATGATCAACACGTCTCATATGCAACATGAACACATTGAGTCCCTGAAACAAAATGACAAGTCTGAGCTGAAATGGAAATGAACGGGTTGCATATAGTCAACACGTCCCATATGCATCACGTCCAAACTGGGTTGCACATGTTCAACACAGTTTGGATGGAAAACTCTGAACATTTTGTACTCATGTCATCTCTCTACAATTTTGATGATCATTTTGAAGATTTGAAGTTTGATAAGCTCATTGGCACTGAGATTCTCATTATGAATTGATAGCAAGGTCTTGAAAGCTTGGAGTGCATGTCCTATCATGTTGTTGAGTAAATCTGCTGCATCAGTCATTCTGTTGGACAGTCACATTGGGGCATAATGGTGGCACCCGTTGTAGAGCAGTACAATTCCAAGATTCCTTGCTAGTAGGCCATCAGTGTTGACACCAACACCCCCTAGGACCAGGTAGTAGCCACTGGCCAGCACAAATTTTCCCTCACAGGCCTGGGCCTGGTAGACTGGTAGTTTTGCCTTCTTCTTGTTTGCCTTGCCTTTTTTCTTATTGGTTGTTGTGGTGGTAGCCTCTCCCCCCCCCACAGTGACTGTACTTGTAGACCCAGTGCCTGGGGCGACAAGGACGAACTGCACCTGTGGTAGAGGTGGGTTGAATATGGTCAACATGGCAGAATAACACAAAAATGTTGGGTTGAATAGGTGATGTATGAATATTCTGTGGAACATGGCAGGCATGAATGAATGGCAGTTACACACAAGTCCAGATGTTGCGGGACATTCGGGTTGAATACATGCAACATGGCATAGGCAGGCAACTTACCTGACAGATTGTGGCCAGTATCCTCAAGAACGGCATGCCTAACATATAATTCTCGTCAGTTATAGAAATCGCCCAATCCACCAGTGATAGGTCAAGGGATATCAGCTCAGCCTCCAGTTCAGAAGACCTGAAAAAGGAAGGTGATGGGTTGAACATATGCAACACGATGTTGATGGACAAGACAGTGCCGGGTTGCATACTGGGCAACACAGCACAAAACTCACCAGTCACACACACAATAATTTTCTTGTAAAGCTTCTAACACTACCATGAGACATATTTCTCTGCATGAAAGATCTTCCAGAACATCTCGAAGTATTGCCAGGATGCTTAGAATCAGGCAGTTGTTGAAAGTGTTTGGTATCTGCAAAATAGATGGGTTGCACATGTGTAACATGGCCATACTGCACTGCAGCGATCAGGTTGAATAGTATGCAATACAGCATACCTCTTGCACTTGTCAGTCAAAGTTGTCCCTGAGGTAGTTTGTCAACTTGGAAGCATCAGAAAATGAAGACATTATGAGCACATGTACCACACTGAGCACTTTCTGCAAGAGAAATTGGTTTCACTGTAAGAAAGGACATTTGTGGACATGAGAAAACTGGGTTGCATATATGTAACATGACTGTCAGCTTTGACGAAGCTGAATCTGTCTGAGGCATCCCACAAACAACAGGTGGTGGACAGGCAGGGTCTACAGCAGCCTCCAAGTCTCCCTGAAAGATGAGTTGGGTATTACATACAACACGGTGCAGCTCACAGGTGGTTCAAAAGCTTGTTCTTTGTTGGGTTGCCTACATGCAACATGGTGCCATCGCACCATGTGTGCCAGGTTGACTATATGTTCAACACAGCAGTCACTTACTCTTCGTATTTGTTGTAGAAGTGCTTGCTTAGCACCCTTGCAGAAAGTCAACAGATCATCCATAGTGACATGCAATCCACTCCAATCGATGCCAAATGTGGCGTTTTCCCTCCCTGCTTTCAGCACATCCTCAGGTATTCTCTCAAATGTATGCATACGCTGGTGAAATGCCGCTGAAACTGGGTTGAACAGATGTTCAATGTATGTAACATGACACAAATGGATGCAAAGAAAAAGCATAGTACTACAAAGGCTGAGAAAATTGGGTTGAACCGGAAGTGACAGGAAGTTATGCAACCCTGTTGATCCTGGATACAGATGGGTTGAATATAATAACATGGTAGCTTTGGCCTATGCAACCCATCAGAATAAAAAAAGTATTCAACATGGCTCCTTGAAACTTTTCCCGACGGGTTGCATACATATGCAACCCATCGGGAACTAAAATTTGAATTCCCAATTTTGAGAAAAAGATTGCAAAACTTCACTGAAATGAAGTGTGGGGATGTGCACAAGACCCAAATGAAGTTTCCTGGTGTGATGCTTTTCAAAATTATCCATTGGTTATGTGGCAAGAATTGAAATGGTACAAATATGAAATGCTAAGACCAAAAGTTTCCAACTCACTTTTCTCCTCAGAAACATAAGTGCAAGTTGAAATATCACTTCCTCCCAATGCCTGGACTATTCATGGATGTATCTGAATAGAATTGAGAAGAGAACTCACCTTCCAAAAGTACTCTTTTTGATTTTAAGATATCAATATTCCACTTCTTGGGTGCTATGTTTCAAACGCTGGTGTGGTCTGCAGCACCCTCTACATCTGATAGTGCTGGGTTGAATAGGTTGCATACATAGGCAACATGGTGCTGCCCTGCTCCATGATGATACAGACGGGTTGCACTGGAAGTGACAGGAAGTTATGCAACCCGTCTCACAGTAAATGTTGAATATATGCAACATGGTGGTGTCAATTTCACTGTGTAGCATAGCAAAATGTGTTCAACCCAGCAGGATGTGCCTGTAATGGGTTGCACACATATTGCTATGCTACACAGTAGTGATAGGTTGTCAGTGCTGGGTTGAATACAGGTCAACCTGGCACTAACAGAGCTGGGTTGACCCGGAAGTGACAGGAAGTTATGCAACCCATCGCAAAATGGCAATGGCAATGGCAATGGCAACGCATTCTGCACGCCTCTTTATTCTCAACATTTCGTCCCTTGAAAAGTTTAATTTTCCGTGTCTCTGTTTTCTGTTATCTTTACTGTAAAATTTTGCCGCTACGTTGTCGGAGTGTCAGAAGGATAGGGTAGTCAAAACTACCTATCAGCACTTTCCACTCGACGGTCGTCCGTGCCAAAACACTCGATGGGTGGTTCTGACCCCATGTGAAAACTCACCGTTCATGTCAGAATGCATTGTTGCACTTTATAGGAACGGTACACTTTCTGCCCTGGATGGTTACATTGTGACACTGGAAATCGCTCCTTATGCACAACACTGGCATTCTGACCCTGAACGGTCAACTTTGGACACGGACATTCGTTCCAAATGGAGCTGTGACATTTTGACCCTGAATGGTACATTTTCAACCCGTGGATGCGGTGACATGGAAACTGGTATGTTTTGACCCTGAATGGGGTAGTTTTCTCCTGCAGATGCACTCATAGCATAAAAGAGACACAATTGTGTTG
>JAAUXT010041191.1_pt1 | contig 10866 bp, 14 predicted proteins | sample 7278171 | NCBI WGS metagenome assembly JAAUXT01 (sample SAMN14350112, study PRJNA611818) | marine sediment metagenome | isolation source: surface marine sediment (1.8m) | place: French Polynesia: Moorea | collected 2018-08 | reverse complement strand
CTTTGGCTGAAAAGTGGGTCCAGGAAAATTTTTTCCAAATGGTAATATCTTGCTTCTCACAAGGATTCAGAGTATGCCCCTCTGATCTTGAAGGTGTTTATGAACTGCGAATGTTTGTATGGACCACACGCTTTTTATGCGTAGCATTCTTGTGTTTTCGGTGCCTGAACAAAAGTCGAAAACAGCGCGTTCGCGTCAAAAAGCGACAGCAGTTTTCTTCAGGAAATCCTGGAATTGGAATGGAAAAATGTGTGGAAAATTGGACAAGGGCTTCTTGTCATCAGTGGCATTGCGTTATTTTGAGGTGCAGAGCATTTACCAGTCCTGACAGTTTTCTTTTTGGAGTACGCAACATTTTCTGAAAGAAAACAAATGTGTCCACACTTTCCTTCTTGGTTGCAAATTTTGTTTTTGTTCGGAGGCAAAAAGCATTGTGTCAAGATATGGTTTCAATCCTGAAGGTAAATTTGAAGAGACCACATTTAGAAGTTTAAGTTTCGTTCCAAATCCAAGCAAAATTATGGAAATTTTGTCCAAACCTTTGAGTAGACCCTGGGTACCCACTGACACAAGGTTTGTGTTCCCCCAGTCACCACAAGATCGAGAAAATTGTGAACAACTTTCCCAGTTTGGAAACTCACCAGTTTGGAGTGGAAAAGCTTTTGTTTCAAAGAGGACAAACATGCAACAAACAGTCAAGGTTCCCAGCTCCACGTCGAAAGAAATTCTTCCGAGTGACTGTCATCTGACTGACTTGTTGGTCGTTGCGTGGCCTGTTGTCGAGTCTGTGTCTCCCAGCTGATGTGTTCTGGTGGAGAAAGCTGCCAGGCTCGTCTTTGCTTGGCGACATTGGTCATCCAAGGGAAAAGATATTCATTCGGTCCAACAGTCCCTTTTCCTGATGCCTGCGAGCTGCAGGTTTCTTGTTGACATGCTCAGCGTCACCAAAGATCATCCAGTGCTTTCTGACTCTGAATTTCCAGCCCGGATGATGAGGATAAGGATGCGAAGATTTATCCCGACGGGTGTCTCTGGAATTTCCCAATCCATCAATACCCCTACAATCGATATTTGGTGTCTGGCGGTCCCCTCTGTTGCTCCGGGGAGAAGAGACTGTGTTCTGCGCACTCGTTTGTCATGATTAGGACGTACAGAGTGGTAAGCCCTGCGAGATCCCTCGTTCTTGCCTCGTGTTCTGTCCGATGACGGGTGGAGCTGCCCTGGCGGCTGCAGCTTTGCTGTTCGTCAGTCTTGTTCGGAGCAGAATTCCTTCGCAGTGACAGTTTTTGCACGCCTCGCAAATTGCTCGCTGCTAATCATGGCCAAAGAAATCAGAGGCAGATTATGAGTCTCACAGCTTCATGTTGTCAGTGCAAACAGATACATTACATTGCAGTCAGGCGAGAAATACGGCGCAGATTCACAGTCGGTGGGAAAAAGCGACCGCCTCAAGGGCTCCGTTCTGCCCGCTTTTGAGGAATTTCCTCAAAGAATGTTGTCTTCCTTTTCGCTTCCCGTGTTTTGCGATACGTTTCCTGCTGCCGCAGCCTTCCAGGTCAAATCGTGTTGAAGAGAAAACTGCAAATGGAACGCTTCTTTTCTTGTTCCCTTCCATTTCCTGACGTGTGTGTGTGTGTGTGTGTGTGTGTGTGTGTGTGTGTGTGTGCGCAGCAAAAACTCTGCACCGTTTTGCTGCTTTCACAACACGGATCTGCACGGACAAAAGGAGCTTTGGTTGAGGCACCAAGATTCTGGTTCCTGACCATGGTACTCTGCTTCGTTTTCTTGAGCAAGGAATCGTTCCAAGCGTAATTATTGAAAGCTAATTGGTGCCAGGAAAATATGGATTTCCCGATGAGACAAAGGGAAATCGTCGAGTATCGAGAAACTGAGCGCCTTCCTACCTGGGTAATGACCTGTCAGGAATGACGGAGCCTCCAAGCAGACCGTTTGAGTCGTTTGTGTAACCAGTGTGCTCTATCTGATTCAGACTTGGCGAGAGAGTACTATGGCAAAACAGAGCGTTTGCGAACTGGTTGTTCTGACACGCGTGTGTGTGGACCAACGAAATATATTTGGCTGGTGTGGACGAGGTTGTTCGTCTCTTTGGTTTGACCCACGTTCACTTTCAGGAGTCTCATCCTGTCTCAGTTGTGTCTGAAAACGTGAACACACGCAGACAGGAACGCAAACTGTTGAAGCAACGCAGATGTTTCTGCAGGAACGTGTGGGCTGATTTTGACCAGTTCGTTTCTCACAATACATTCACTGATTTTGGTTGTTTTCTTATTTTCCAGATAAACGAATTGTCACACATCAATGTTCCGGTGATGTTGATGCCAGACGACTTCAAAGCTCACAGTAAAGTGCGAGTTGACAACCATCTCTTCAACAAGTACGTGATGTGACCGTGACCTTTCCTTGACAACCAAATTTGTCATCTGGGCAATAGCTTTGCCTGATGAACCAAGCACCCTTGTGTTTCTGGAGGGTCTGTTTCGACGGTTTGTTCAAGGACGAGTTCGTGATGCTTCACTCACAATTTCGTTCGCAGGGAGAACATGCCGAGTCACTTCAAGTTCAAAGAGTACTGCCCCATGGTGTTCAGAAACCTGCGCGAGAGATTCAACGTCGACGACGAAGTGTTCATGGTGCGTACGCAACAACTGGGTGCCAGGTTTTTCTCCGCCGGAGTTGACACGAGGTGACAGGGTCGAGCTGCATCTTTTGCGAACCTGTTTCAGAACTCGCTGACCAAGATGGCGCCAATGGACACGGACTCGCCGGGCCGCAGCGGCGCCAGGTTCATGACGTCGTACGACCGCATGTACGTCGTCAAGACCATCATGAGCGAAGAGGTGGCCGAAATGCATCGAATACTCAAGGAATATCACCAGGTACCAAATGATGACCACACACACACACACATACACACACACATATTGCACGTGTTGCGGTGGGTCACTGATTGACATGAATCTGTTATTCTGCAGTACATCGTGGAGCGGCATGCAGAGACTTTGTTACCACAGTATTTGGGAATGTATCGAGTCACTGTGAACGATACAGAAACCTACCTAGTCGTCATGAAGAATGTCTTCAGTCCTCGTCTAAATATTCACAAAAAATATGACCTCAAGGTGAGAACACAATCCTTCATTCCACCTTTTAGAAATCAGATGTTGGAATCTGGAGAGCTGAAATGTTTTCGAAATTTTCGATATCAACGATAATGGCAAGAGTCATCACAACATGTTTGTGTTGTTCAGGGGTCGACAGTCGCCCGCCAAGCCTCTGAGAAGGAAAGAGCCAAAGATCTGCCCACGTACAAAGACAATGACTTCCTGAACGAAGGCGCCATCATTCATATCGGGACCGAGCAGAAGGATAAGCTGATGAATATGCTCCAAGCTGACGTCGAGGTGGGTCGCAATGTCTGAACAGTCGACAGCAGTGTTCGGTGGTGGAATGTGGAGAAATCTTGCATTCTCAGCACCTCGGTCACAAAGCTGCGTGAATAATCTTGGCGTAAATGGAAAGAACTTGTGGCGTTGAAAGTTTTGTCATTCTGAAAGCTTTTGCCCTCTTTGTTTCGCCAGTGAAAATGGAACCACCAAGTGAAGTGTAATGCTGTGTTTTGCAGTTTCTGCAGAGGATGAACCTGATGGACTACTCACTGCTGGTCGGTATCCACGACACGGACAGGGCCGAGGAGGACCTGAACGCGTCCGTCGAGAGCGAAGAGAACGGCGTCGAGGAGGAAGGTGCGACCCGCCCCGCGCGTCACGTCCCACACGTGTTCAGCTGATCGGTGACAGCATGTGCACCACCATATGAGAGGAGAACGAGAGCTGTTTGGCGTCAGATTTTCGACAAAGAAACTTCCAGCCTGCGACACGGAGTGTGATTTGCACGACACCCTGAAGCGTTTCACTTTTGTCGCTCACAACTGATTATTGACGTGTTGTTTTGCCAGCGGGCGGGGAGAGTGACAACAGCCTTAACGCGTCCGGCGGCAACATGGCTGCGGCGTGCCCCACCCCTCCGGACAGCCCGTCCTTCATGCCGCAGTGCCCCTTCTTCACCGGAGAACTCGACACGACGCTCGAACTCTTCGGCATGAAAGCAGCTGAAGGTGAGCGCATGATTGGGTTGTGGAAAAAGATCACTAACGTCACCGAGCCAGTCGGCAGAGTGGAACGTACTGATTTTACCGTTTTGTTTTCTGGTACAGATTGCCCCCGAAAGGAAATCTACTTCATGGCGCTCATCGACATACTCACGCACTACGGGATGAAGAAACGAACGGCGGCTGCCGCCAAGTCAGTCAAGCACGGCGCCAACGCCGAGATCTCCACCGTCAAACCCGAGCAGTACGCCCGCAGGTAGGGAGCGTCTGGTTGGTGCCCACGGGGTCATGCGTGCACCAACCAGGGAACAAACTTTGGTCCTTTGTCGTCTCATCCCTGGGGATTGACCCGTCGGGGTGACCTACCAGTTCAAAAGCCTGTTTCTTGATTTTATCGAGCATTTGTCGTGAAATAGTGTGAGTTTTGTGAAGGTGCAAGCTGCTGCAGAGGCAAGCTTTGCGAAAGTTCTCAAAATTTTCATCGCAGCTACGGCGCGGGAAGAGAGGAAGCTTCGTGACATCAGCCAAAGCGTGAAGTCTTTGGTATCCGTGTTGAACATTCATTGCTTTTTCCTTCTCCAGGTTCATGGATTTCATCTCGAAAGCAGTGGAATGAAGAGTGCTCTGAGGTCTGCGTGGACCCCACCAGGTTTTGCTTGCGTTTGACGACGGCTGCCCGCGACACTCACCCTGCGCTGCTATCGGCCCAAAGGACTTACGACAACTGGGACGTCATTTAGAAACTGAGATATTGCTTACTGTGGCGTCATATTTATGAATTAGCACTTCACGTATGTGTCCGATGCTTTTAACTGTTGCAAGGTGTACATGCACATGATGCTCAATGCGTTGTCTTTTCAAAGGAAAGTATTTCGTTTTGATAATCGTTTTATACGTACATTATATATTTGATATCAACCATTTCTGATACCACGCCCTGTGTTTTGGCTTGCTTTCTCTCGTTAGATTGCAATTTGTCAGAGCATGGTAAGTGTACGAAGATTCAACGCACATTGCAAAACAAATGTGGGTGTCAATCATGACATCAACAAAAGTGATATCTCGGTTTCTATGGCAACTAGATATTGTTTGGTGCTGGAGATTACGTTTTATAATTTTCATTTTCCTTCGATGCAAGAACGTCAAAACGAAACGTGGAAATGGAAATGGGCGCAGATTGCTCGGTGTTGGCTTCGATGTGCAAAACGTTTCTCCCACTCTCCTTTAGAGGAGGACCAAACCGTTGGGGAACGTGGAAAGATGGAAAGCTGTCCCCGAATTCTAAAGAGCACTTAGTGGCAGGTGTCGTAAACTGTTCTGATCTAGTCTGTCAAGTTCTGCTTTACGCTCGTAACAGGTGAATGTTAACACTGGCATAGTCTGTTGCAAGGAACGGAAATCCAGAACTCTCACGAGTGTCTTGTGTTCATCTTTGTCGTGTCTCGGTTGTTCATGGCTGCGTTGTGCAGTTGAAACAGTGAAAAACCTGACCGGACATGTCCAACAGGATATGTTCAGTTGTCATGTATCCCTGTGTTCCTTCGTCGAGGCAGGCCGAATGAGACGTGTGTCAAGGGTCAAGACTTTGCGAGGGAACCGCATCGATCTGACTTGCAAATCCCGCTGGAATCACTGAACAATGCAAGAACTTCTGATGTGCTTCATTCGGGAGTTACTGTCTCTGCCTCCTGAGTCAACTGAGCGCAGACTTCAAATCGCGGGAGAACAAAATATGTGTCGGAATATGTGCATAATCACCACAAAGAAACAGGCTAACGTCTTGGGTTTCTTTGTGGTTCTCGTGTGCGTGCGTGCGCAGTCGTTCGTCAGTGTTATATCACCAAGTGTGTGTCGTTTTGTTTCGGGCTGAAAAACGAAGTCAATTTTGTTGAATTGCCAGGAATGCATGGGAGTTAGCGATTTGTACACAAAAGACCTCCGAAATGAGCGTGTGGCGTGATTTTCGTGTTTCTTGAGTTCTTCGACAGTGTCGCTTGCCAGGGAATGGCAAGAAGTTTACGCACAGACAATATTGTCGGTCGCCAAGCTTGTGTGTGCACTGCTTATGTCGGCCCTTCTTCACGAACGAAAACTGTTTTTTTCACAGGAGTTTTTTTCGGTGTTCACTTTCTTCAGTGAAAACCCAAAAGGAAAAAATGTATTGATTGCCATGATTTGTTCACTCGGCATGCAACCCTTCAGATGTCAACTTCCAGAAGTTTGTCCAGGAGCTCGGCGGCGAAAAACATACTCGAATGACGGTTGTGTTTGACAGAGTAATTTGACGCAAGATGTTGGTGCAAAATTGTGGATGATTGGCAGCTGAAGTTGGTTGGATGTGTGTGTTCTGTGTTGTGATAGATTTACTGTTCTAATTTTGCAAGGCGATTTGAATGAAAAGGCAACTTGTGATGCTCATTTTCCAAAACGTGAGTTTTGTCTCACATCGGCAAAAGAATGGACGCACGATTGAAATGACTGAATGCAAGGCTCATTTGGTGTTTCCTGTGAGGTCGTTTGGACGTCACGGCTGTTCAAACGATCAGGTTCTGTGTGTCAACATTGCAAGTTCAACGCGTCACATTGCAGTCTGGTCTGAAGAAAAATGAAAAAAGGGAAGAGCGAACCTCATTTAGAACTGACGTGAAAAGCTGACATCTCCAACAAGATCTTGGTGTCACGGGTTGACAACCAAGCTGGGATTTTATGTGCTGCGCGTTTCGTGAGAATCATTCCAATTTCTTCACAAGACAACAGCCATACGTGTTTTAACACGTGTTGGCAGATTCTGGACTTGCCAAGGTGTTTCTGTTCAGCTTTTGACAAATTCCAGCTTTATTTCTGGCTTCTGTTGACTTGAGCCTGCAGTGCTGATTGGCCAGTTGATTGCGGTACTCTTCTGTGAAGAAGAGAAATGTATGTGGTGACTAGTCACAAATTCCACATCTCAACAAAAGTAACTGTCAACTTGACCTTCTGAGCGTGAGTGTGGGGTCTCTCTGACAGTGTCTTGCACTGTGTGTGCGATGAAACGAACAATCAAAAAACTGGGTACGGTGGGACGAACCCTCCTCTGCGCATCATCATTCAGCAGGTTGTACTGTAATATCTCACGTTTCGGCTTTTGCGCACAAAGTCTGGATTGCCAAACAATTTTGGAATGGACGGAGATTGTAACAACTGTTGAAAGGTTTTGCGCTCAGTCGAATTTGAAGATTTGTGAACGAGAAATACGTGAATTCTTGTTTTGCCTTGTGCGTCGCCGACAATTCCGCAAGAAATTCCCTGTTCTCTGAATTGCAAAGCCAAGTGGACGGCATATCTGCGTGTGGTGTCGACGATCGGTCCACAACTCGAGACAATTCAGGTCCCTCGAGGGAATATTTTGAAAGGTCATTGTACATTTTCTCGCAAATTCCAGTGGCCGGGTGCAACCGATTAGGTGGTCAACGCGTCGGAGTGCGTAGCTGTGTAAGCCATGTTCCATGTTATTTCCAGGTGTTTCATTTTGTTTATTTCTTTCTTTTGTGAAATGTTGACTGTTCTCTGTCATAGATGAGCATAAATAAATGTTACTTGTACATACATTGCCACACCAAACGAGTTGCCGTTTGTGATAAACCCGAACAATGTTTCAAAAATTTGAAAGAAAACCTGCAGCAAACACACCAGCTGAGATCACGAAAGGCGTCTACATCATGCTGTTTCCCTCGAAAGGTCTGCGCCGGTCGGACTTGAAGTAGGCGGCCAGGTTGGGTCTCTGCGACATGCGGTCGACGAACGCTTTGAGGAGCGGGACGGCGTCGTTGGCGGCCCACGCCTCCGGGAACTGCGACGCCGTCGCGCGCAGCACGTGCAGCAGCGCCAGGTCCACGTAGGTCAGCTTCTTGCCCACCACAAACCTGCAGACACAATTCCGTGCTGGACATTCGATGTTGATAAGAACTGGCTCGACCAGCAAACTTGAGCAGTTGAACGATCTTGTGAGATTCCTGACTTGGTTGATCCCATTTGCGCCAACTCACCCTTTCCCGCCGTCGTTCTGAGCGAGGACGGCCTCGAGGTGCGCGAGCCACCTCTGGTTGAGCCGGTTGTCCAGAAACCACTTGATGTAAGGCTTCGTCTCCTCTTTCTGCGTGTAGTACGACTCCGTGAAGCACCGACCGTGGAACACCAACCGACCTGCCCGCGAAACATCGGGACATGGAGTCGCCGACGAAACAAGAAAGCAACACCAGCGCGTGAGAAGGCTTCAGCAATTTTCGAGTTAGGTGGTCAGTGCAAAGGGTGCCCTGAAAATTCTATCCTTGGGAAGGGGATGGGACCCACCCCTCTGAGGGTACTCAGATTTTGAGTCGAGACAATGACTTACAATGTCCCCAAATTCTCGAGGACCTTCCCCATTTTGAGGAAGGCACAAGTACCCCGTTGGATACAGTCAGGATTCTGTCTTCTGTGGGGAGGTCCTACTCCCAAGGTCCGATCCTGTCCAGGGACCTTCTGGTTCCACTGGCCACCAAGAAGAAGCCTCACCTTCGGCGATGAAGTCGTGGATGGTACTGTTGACCTGGTCGGCGTGCCACTCGTCCTCCTCGTTGTCCGGGTACAGACCGAACTGCTTGCCCAGGTACTTGCAGATGACAGGGGCCTGAGACAGGATAAGGTCACCTGCAAGAACAAAGAGTTTGGCACACGTGCAGAATCAATTGCAGTTGGGGTTTCACCGCCCACAAAAACAACAGGCCCCAAAGATTGTACCGCGATTGTTTTGCTTCTGTCGTGCTGAACTGTAGCAAACCAGTCTCATCGATTTTGTTGTTGAATCAGAAGCATTTTATCACTATACAAACAATTATGATAACGTAATGGTTTGTGTTGTGATTCGAAACACTTCAATTCATCGTCACATTGACCTCACGGGATGACAAAGGTCTTACCTGTTTGTTGGCAAGTTTGTCAATGATACAGACAGTTCCAAGAGACAGGCTCTGCGCATTGCAGATGCAGATCCAGGGAACAGCAATTTGCCCCCTCCCCCCCCCCCCCAGCCCCGCTACTTCCACCCTGACCGCGGATATTTTTGATGGTCGCGTAGCCGGCCATCTAGGTGCCGCTGACGGCTTAAAAACCAGTAGCATTCATGTGTGTGTCTGTCCACACTTTGGAATGTAACCTCCCCCCACCCACCCACCCACCCACCCACCCAGCCAGACCCCCCCACACCTGGCCAGACCCCCACCCACCCGGCCAGACAAGACAGTAGAAGGTTTGGAGGTGAAGAACACAAGCAAATTTTTATTGTCTCTGCAAGTGTGCACTGAGAACATGCAGACCTGTGAGTTGTTGACAAGAGCGGAGCCATTGGTGAACCAAGGATCTGGACAAGGGACCCCGACTCAAGCCCCCCCCCCCCAACTTTGGGCTATTTCGTACAAATGACACAAAATTTGACCAAAAAAAAAAAAAATGAGGGAATACATGTCCTTTTCTGGGGCTTCGGATTCCCAACCTGGATCCGCCCCTGCGCCCTGAAAATGGATGTTGCACGAGTGCAAGTGTTCGGGTACCTTTCTTCAGCACCGGTGGGGCGAAACTGGGAAATCCTGGTCTCTGGTTTTTGATGCAAAACTCAAACACGGCTTGCTGGTCGTTGGTTTCCTTGAATTTCACTCCAACTTCCTCGAATATGATCCTGGCGAACTCTGCCCGACCAGCCAGCCCCCAGTAGTACAACTCGTACTGTTCACCAGACATACTTGCGATGGTGCGCCAATCTGCAGTTGAAAAGATGAACCCCATTGGACCGCAATCGTGGTTGGTCTTCAAATGTCACGGTTAACGGTGTTCGTGCAGGTCAAACGCCAAATTTTGTCCAGAATCGGGTACAGGCAGCGGATTGAAGGGGGACTGGGTATGCGATTGGTGTCACAACACACAGCCCTGATGTGTGAGACCGAATAACTTCACCCGTCGGAACCCACCAATTTGTGCTGGGTAAACGGCACCTTCGTTGCTTAAATATTGAAAAAGCCACGTACATTTCTTGCCAGCAGTGCAACTTGCGTCAATCATGAAAGCTAATAGCTCTGATCATTCGCCAGAACATGCACACAACTGTCAGACGAAATTCTTCAAGCTCTGGTGAACAAAACTTGAACTGTACCTTTCTTCAGCTACCGCCGTTCAACTGATCTGCCAGGGGTACTCAAAAGGATTTCCGCCGCATGCACGCACACACGGGGGAGGCAAATTCAAACATAAATTTGGGCTGGTTCTTGGATCCGCGCACACACGCACACTTGACCGCCCTTTGCTAGTCTATTCAGGATCGAAAGTTTTTGAGTTTCGTTTTGCTTTTGCAATTTTACTTTCAGAAAGACCAGTGGCAGATGCAAAATGCAATTTCCAATTTCAAAACACATCTGTGCGTATGCAAGTCTTCACACGCAAAATTTGAAATGTGACACAAAATGTGACACTCAACCAGTGAAACACAAACTTGTTTCGGTCATTAGAGAGTTTAAACTGGGCGTTTGAGCGCGAACTTCAAACGTCAAACGCCAACGTCGCCCCTGGATCTGTGACGTCACGGCAGAATTCCCCTCAGAGCAACGCGGCGCGAAATGTCAAAAAGCGAGTTTGGACGTTTGAATTTCAATTCAAAAATACACTATGGCAGATGCGGGGAGAAAGAACCAGGTTGTTATTAACATACTATTTGGACATTTCTGATCTTT
>JAAUXT010118870.1_pt1 | contig 10869 bp, 8 predicted proteins | sample 7278171 | NCBI WGS metagenome assembly JAAUXT01 (sample SAMN14350112, study PRJNA611818) | marine sediment metagenome | isolation source: surface marine sediment (1.8m) | place: French Polynesia: Moorea | collected 2018-08 | reverse complement strand
TGGCTTCAGCCAATTAATTATATTCTGAATATTTTTATATTAAATTATTACATACATTAGACAGGGAATAGACGCTTAATATCAATTTTGTGCTATTTTGCTGGAAATTACCCAGCATTCCTCCCCCTCATGAGGTGATCACGTTGTTGCGGGGTTTTCCCACTCTCTCAGATCTGAAAAATGGACGTGGTGGAACTTGAGGCGTGGAATTTTCTCAAACAACAGATCATTAGGAGAATCTATTATGTCTCAACACGGATGGGGTTGCAGCCCCTCTCGACGCCAGTGATTGACAATTGTTTTTAAATGATTTATTGCTAACCATCATAGTACAGCTCGCACATTCATACAAAACAAAAAAATAATTAATATAAAAAGGAAGATGGATACCTTGGAGCCAATTGTCTAATCTTTAGGATTTATTTAATGATTTTTTATGTAAGTATGTTTACCTGTAGTGGCAATATATAATTTAACAAATTGATAAATATTTTTGTATATATTGTAATCTATATTTGGAGTTTTTTGGCCTTCTATTATACCTATTAGTTGTCTATTAGTTAAATTTTGGAAATTTGGGTGAATCATACTAATATTTTGTTTTAACATCTCTCTGTGTTGAATATATTTTTTACAATCCATAAAATAATGATGTATTGTTTCTTGTTTATTTTTATTACATTGAGCACATTTTGAGTTGTCTATAAAATTAAATTTGTATTGATCTGCTTTTAAATGACTACAATGAAATCTCAATTTCATGTAAATATTATCTAATTCTGTATCATAATGAAATAAGTTGATAGTTTTGTACTCATGAATGCAGTATTTCAAATGCATACATTGTAAAAAATCTGAATAAGTATTCTTATTTCTAGTGTCTGATTGACAATGTCGTGGCTTATTTCTCTATCGGGTCGCCTGTATCGAACATTTGTTTGCGGACAATGGTCATCAGACTGGCGTTCAACATTCACGTCGCGCCATATCAGTCATAAGGTGAGTGGTTCGCAAGTCACACCACATCGCAAAACTTTTCAAGAGTGTGTATTATCGCCCACACGACAACTGACACCTCTGTCCCACTGCCGCTTCAACCTCACGTTCTGGTGGTAAAACTTGTCCCTGTGCAACATAAACACACCTTATTGTAACAGTTGCTTTGGCCATCTTCAATTGATTGTGCAAATCAATTTCATTTGGTTTCCGAAAAAAATCCGCCCCTCCGACAGAGCTGCCATCTGCATCTGAGGTCAGGGTCACGTCCTACAACAAACATGGCGTCGTCGTCGGTGTTAAAGCACACGGCAAAATTCGCTGGTGCTCTCCGAGCAGAGCAACTGAAAACAATGTCCCGTAAGTTACAATTTAACTCCAAGTTATTGTGCTCGAAATCTATGGCCTCCAAGGCCGCAATCGCCAACTTTTGTTCCCAAATTTGGGTTTCAACTCCGATCCGAGAGGTGACGGTTTCTACAAATTTCTCGATCAAGTTTCAGACCTTCACAGGCAAATCCAGCCCGGCCAAATCTGTAAATCTGCTCTTCTGTTTGTTCTTACAATCCAAGATTCATAGACAAACAGGATTTGTAACTCAGAATCGGAGACCCCCCCCCCCCCCTGCAGCATTCTCTCAGATTCTGACAATTCTCTGGTCTCTTTATCAATTTTGTCATTCAAGAACCCGACACTTGTGAAGAAACTGGCAAAAGCCACAACTTTGTGACACAAATGTTTCCACGTGAATCGCGTGCGTTCGGTTCCAGCTCGGGCGCATGTCTGCACTCACAGGCGTTCTTGTTCTCTTCCAGCCATGCGCAAGTCGTATGAAAAATGGTGCGTCCGCGCCAACTACTATGGCCAGATAGGTGAGTAACTCACACACCCTCTCTCTCACACACGCGCGCACACGCACAAGCTAACACACACACACACACACAGTCTCCCCCCCCCTCCCTTTTCGGTGAATCCAAGAGGTGGCCGTAGCGCCCAGTGTGCCCCCCCTCACAACCGTCCCCCTCACACACATACACACACACACACACACACACACACACACACAAGTTGAGCCTCTGATGGTCAGTCTTTGGCTGAGGCCAAACACACACACACACACACACACACACACCGGACCAGGGACCCCGGAGGTTCCAAGGCGTCCGCAAAATATTTGGGTCGTTTTCGCGCATTCCACATCAGTTCAGACCTGGCTCGTCGCGTGACGTCCTCACCACCTTTTTGCCCTGAAATTCAGCCTGAGTCTCAGTGGTACCTCAACACCACAAATCAATGGTTCACTTTGGTGCGTCTTGCACTTGGCGTAACTGAACGTTGCTTTGTGACAGGTTTACTGACTGACGACATGCACCGGGAGGAGAACGCCGACGTGAAGGAGGCGGTTCGTCGCCTTCCGGAGACGCTGGCCAATGAGAGGCAGTTCCGCCTGGCACGTGCCATCGTCCAGTCAATGAAGAAGACGTTGCTGCCCAAAGAGGAGTGGCTCACCGTGGAAACGGTATGTGTGGGTGTCACTGACACGCACACCTCATTCACACACTCACACACAACACCCCAAAGTCGCTGGTGAAACGGTACGTTGTTGGAGTGTGAAAAGGGCACCCAGAGTCCAAAGCACACTTCTCAGATTCTTTTCACTCTGCGTGTCGTCCATGTTGAGAGGTACCTTCTGACCGAGTCACAAGGGACCTTTTTGTGTGGAGAGGTACCACCCACGCATCAGAATGATCCTTGGTACCTTTTCACAAGACGATCGCAGAGTGAAAAGTGTCCTGTACCCTTTTGAGGGGGTTGTACTTTTTCTGACACGCTAATAACGTGGCTCGCTCTGATTTTGTGTCCCTGCGGGTTCATTCAGCCCCCCCCCCCCGGCCCCAAATAAATAACCCCTTTCTGTGCCACAGGCGCAAGATTTTTCTCGCGCTGAAATGTTCAAGATTGGAGTGTCCACCCCCCCCCACACACACACACACACGCACACACAACCCCGGGTCAACGTGGGACGAGACGAGGGTGCAACATCTTCACGAGACGCGTTGCCACGGGGCCTGAGGAAGACGTTACAAGAACACGTGTCCCTGTTATGCACGTGTTGCACCTGGTTCCCGGTGCACACGTGACACACTGGTTCCCGGTGCACACGTGACGCAGCCATTGTTCGTTTGCAGGATTACCCTTACCTGCAGCCGTTCCTCGCAGAAGTGCGCGCCGAAATGAAGGAGAGGCAGGAGTGGGAGGCGAAGTAACAGACGCGCCCGCCTCGCGACGTCAACGAACGAACGCGGCCACTGAACGGCATTCAACTGAACAGTGGGGGTGGGGGGAGAAGCCGGGAGGATAAACAATGAAGATTACAAATTGTGCATTGAGTGACACAAGGATTCGTGGTGTGGTGCCCAGTGAACCGGATGTAAACCTAAGCACACCGGAAGTGACCAGAAACGCACCGGAAGTGACCTGGAACATGACGGGTGGCGTCGTTGTACACTACAGCGCGATTTGAACCGTCGGTTACTCGGTGTTTGTCAAACCAGTGAATAAATGGTTTGGAAACTTGCGTAATTCTTCTCTGACGTCTGTGCGTAGACAAATCGGGAGAGTACCCCCTCCGCCACCACTCGAGACAGCCCCCCTCACTCAGGATGGCAATGAAACATAAGTATGCATCAACTGGAGTAGGTTCACACACGCCAAGCTAAGTGAGACTGGCAGTCCCCATTATCAGAGGTGAAGCCTCGAGTGGTGTGATCTGCCCAACTTCCCTTCAAGTGTGTGAATAGACTTCAACCACTGTTGAGACTTCGAAGCGTGAAAGTTTTGAGGCCAATTATTGTTTGGCACGATTTTACGAAATTTCTGGAGGTCGCATCCATCCACTTTCCGTGCCCCTGAATTTTTCACGCAATCTTTCCCTGGCCTGCCCCCTTCCATCGAGCGATATTTCCGGTTGTTCGTGCTTTATCCTGCCGCACATAAAACGAAAGCGCTAACGTTTTCTTTTCAGCATTTTATTTCTCATTGTCCGAATTCAGTTTCTAAACAAAATAGCAGAGACAACCAATTCATTCGTCGCCACGTCGCCACGCGAGCGAATTTTTAACTTAGGCACGCGCCACAAAAACCTGTACAATCAGCCATCGAAGTTGCTAGGATACGATTGTCGGTTTTTTCCTCCGAAATTCCTTGCGATGGATTTTTGACCTAAGCAACCAAACTGACAAGTAGAACAGAATGAGGAAAGAGGTAAAACGAGTCACTACGAGTTTCAGCTGCGGTTGCCTGGGCAACATTCCCCTGAACCCGAAGCGTCTGTGCGAAGACTTGGTGCTCTGGTCTCGACAGTGGTCTAACTTGAGGGTGTTACAGTAGTGATGCGGACACCGATAGAGCGCGTTGCTGCTGCAGCTAACTATGAACGGTTCCTCCGTGTGAGACTTACTCTCGTGGTCGATATGGACATGTCCGATGATCTTACTTCTACGCGTTAGTACTTCAGGGCTGAACAACGATATTTCTTCCATGTTTTTATCTTCAATGATGGTTTCTTCAGCGATGTAACTGTGCTGGTCGGTGATTGATGGAGGACGGTGGTCTTCCCCCATGACGTCATCACACGCCGACGCGGCGTTCCACGACCTTCACTTCTTCTTGCCCTGCGCCTTCTGGGCGGCCTTGGTGACCTTGCCGCCGGTCGGGTCCTTCTTGACGACGCTCTTGATGACGCCCACGGCGACGGTCTGACGCATGTCGCGCACAGCGAAGCGTCCCAGCGGCGGGTACTCGCTGAACGCCTCGACGCACATCGGCTTCTGCGGCTTCATGTCGACCATGGCGGCGTCGCCCGACTTGACGAACTTGGGCGCGTCCTCGAGCTTCTTGCCCGAGCGGCGGTCGATCTTCTCCTGCAGCTCGACGAACTTGCAGGCGATGTGCGCCGTGTGGCAGTCGAGCACGGGCGCGTATCCGGCCGCGATCTGACCAGGGTGGTTCAGGATGATCACCTGCAACAGGAAGAGGGCGTCATAGTCACGTCGAGCTGTACCGTACTCATCCGTCCAGAGGACGTTTGAAATTGACCCATATTTCTGTTCCAGCAAGTTCTACATTTTAGTTGTCCCGTTCCTTAAGTGTCCAAATGGGCGCGTGTGCACGAGTTGCTTTGCCAGACATTTCAGTCATGTTTTCATGCGAAAACAATTTCGTTTGCATTTGACCTAAGATCGCAAGAGTTCACGCTCGTCGTTTCCAAATTGGCTTGCGAGTCATCCGAGCCTGAAAACGAACGGCACCGCGTGCCCAGAGTCCCGTACCTGAGCGAGGAAGGTGTCGGCGCCCTTGGGCGGGTCGTTCTTGGAGTCTCCGCACACGTTGCCACGGCGGATGTCCTTGACGCTCACGTTCTTCACGTTAAATCCGACGTTGTCTCCGGGGTTGGCCTCCTCGAGCGCCTGGTGGTGCATCTCGACCGACTTGACCTCGGTCGTCACGTTGGGCGGGGCGAAGGTCACGACGACGCCCGGCTTGAGGACGCCCGTCTCGACACGGCCCACGGGAACCGTCCCGATACCTGCGGGAACAGCAGACTGAGCGATGCGCACCCCAAAGCTCCGCTCACCACTGGGCGGACATCACACTATCTCGACCCCACAGAAATTAGACAAATTTGAAATACTGTTTCGTTGAGCACGCTCCTGGCAGCGTTTTCTGGTGTGTGCGTGCGCGTGTCTAGCCTGAAGGCCCATGACAAGTCTTCTATTTGAGCCCCCAGCCGGTGTGTGTGTGTGTTGGGGTGTGTGTTGTGTGCTCACCTCCGATCTTGTACACGTCCTGCAGGGGCAGACGCAGCGGCTTGTCGGTCGGGCGCTTGGGCGGGTCGATGTTGTCGAGCGCGTCCAGGAGACACTTGCCGGTGAACTCCTTCTTGTCCTTGCCCTTCTTGACGGACCACTGCTTGAACCACGTCATGTTGTCGGACGGCTCCAGCATGTTGTCTCCATGCCAACCCGAGATGGGCACGAAGGGCACGGTGTCGGGGTTGTACCCGATCTTCTTGATGTAGGTCGACACTTCCTTCTGGATCTCGTTGAAACGATCCTGCAAGCAGAGACAACACGAATGGTCAGTGCCAAGGGACGTGGGAACACACTTTCACAATCTCTTCAGTTTCGAGTCACTTTCAACTTGACAAATTTTCAGTCTCGACCACCTCGACGCTACGTCCAGGATGGCAGCCCAGACGCGCGTCCACGCCGGCACACGTTCTCGTTACTCACCTGGGAGTACTTGGGCTCGGTCGAGTCCATCTTGTTGACGCCGACGATGAGCTGCTTCACGCCGAGGGTGTAGGCGAGCAGGGCGTGCTCACGGGTCTGTCCGTTCTTGGAGATTCCAGCCTCGAACTCTCCGGTTCCGGCGGCCACGATTAGCACGGCGCAGTCAGCCTGCAACATCGAACTCGTCACTCCATGCCCAGCATGCATTGCAGGACGGACTCCCAGCACAACAGAACGACACGAGCACAGTCGCATTTCAAATCAAGAACAGCGTTTGTCGCTCTTGTGTGCTTGCAGAGTACATATTTTGAGAAGCAGCACATATTTTTCGAAGCCGCCTGGTCTTATTCTTCTGAGATATTTTTTTGCGGCAAATGCCAGCGACACTGCTGTCAAAACACTCGCACAGCTCGTCTGTCTGAACGCGCGCCCCACTCACCTGCGAGGTTCCGGTGATCATGTTCTTGATGAAATCACGATGCCCGGGGGCGTCGATGATGGTCACGTAGTACTTGGACGTCTCAAACTTCCAGAGCGCGATGTCGATGGTGATACCGCGCTCGCGCTCCGCCTTCAGCTTGTCCAACACCCACGCGTACTTGAAGGAGCCCTTCCCCATCTGTCGAGCAAAATATGGACACCACATGAACAACGCTGGAAAATCTTCGCGCGTCTTTGCGACAAGGTGTGTTTCAACGACAATGTCAGGGTTTTTCAAAGGGGGGGGGGCGCCTTCGTAGGAAAGATGCATGAGGGGGGGGGGTCCATTGGCCAAAATTTTGCCCATTTTGGGGTGCCCATGTTCCTGGCATGATCTTTGCAACAAACAAGCGAATCGTGTTGCTTTGGGGACGCAACACGCAAGGGGAAACTTTCGGGTCGTAAAAGGTGGTCGTCACTGACAATCGACAAGTTTGTTCTGGTTGGCGAAACCACGTGGCCACAAGCGTCAAGTTGAGCTTCGGACAGAGTTTATCGCAAAGTGCACATCAAGTTTTTTTCTCTCCTTGGCCTGTGGTAATGCTGCACTTTGTTGCGCAAAATGCCACTTTTTTCGTCGTTACTCTGCACAAAGCCCCCCCCCCCCACGACGGACTGACTCCATCCCCACGCTCCCCCTGAACTGTAGCGCTCACCTGTTGACCTCGAGCCCCAACCGTATCCATCCTGCTCGCCCTTCCACCACTTCTCAGCCTCACCACCTGGCCGCTTTACTTTGCTCCCCCCCTCCCAACTCCTGGCCATACTCATTCCGCACACCCCCACCACGATCCTTCCCTGTTCCCCCCCCCTACTCACCTCCTGGGCCTCCTTCTCGAACTTCTCGATGGTTCGCTTGTCGATCCCTCCGCACTTGTAGATGAGGTGACCGGTGGTGGTCGACTTCCCGGAGTCGACGTGACCGATCACCACGATGTTGATGTGGGTCTTCTCCGAAGGCGCCATTGTTCTCTTCTACTCGTATTGTTCAGCCACTGAACTGAAATGTGAAAGAAAAGTGACATCCAGACGGTATGTTTGTGTCAGACGCGGAGGTTTCGATGTGTTGAACACGTTTTGCACCCCCCCCCCCCAGTTTTTTCCAGTTGTTGATTCTGAAACACGTGGATGATAAAGTTACTGCTTCCCACATGTTGTGGGAGCCACACGTGGGTTCATGTCAAGATGGCTGAGCAGACGGTTGCACAACAAGTCGGAACATTTCGTTCCCCTTTCACCAAATCACGACCTCCCACAAACCAATGTCCACTCTTGACTCAAACTTCAGACAATCAGTACACATTATGAAGGTAAATTTCAGCCAATACAACTGAAGAATACAAGTGGAATTGTTTCATCATGAATTGTGTCACTGCGATACCCGAAAGCGGAAGACACCAGCCATGTTGTTCATCGCTGAAGCCGGCACAAAAATCCAGACTGAAAATCAGCCGACATCGCGAACAATTCAGCGCCCAACTTCACAAAACAACACAAACCACACAATAAACACCCAAAGGAACTTGTCTACCCACAATTTTTGTCCAATCCGTGTGTAATTTCTTTCCCACAGTTGAAACGTGGCACGCAAAAAATCCCAGACGCGAAATGAATGAAAGTTTGCGCCACGATTTGAAGTCCAAAAGTACGCCTGTTTTATCCAATGTTCTCTCACATACGACTGATGCCCAGTTTCCTGAAGTCTTCCTGAATTCTTAACAATGCTTATGACAAACTTACGTTTGGTGAAAACACAAGAAAAGGACCGGTTTCCAAGAGCAAAATGCACACTAACCTACTCACAGCCACGATGGTGGAAAAAGGACCGAGCATGCGCAGCCGTCCGCTATTTGTAGCGCTTGATGACGTCATTCGCCTAAACAGGATTTCTCCAGATTTCAACATTACTCAGCAATGATTTCATCAACAAACATTAATATAAATGAAATCAATACAAATATTTCTTAAACGCCATGACATAATGTCGAAAAACCATTTGGAAACATTTTTCTTTCCAAGTTTTGAACGGTGGCGAGACTTCCCTCGCCGCGTCCCAGGAAAATGTCCACAGGATCACGTGATGCCCGCCAAATGGCCGTCCGGAGAAAAGACAAAAAATTTCTTTCCAAATTCACACGTCTATTTCAGTTCAGCGAATCGAGTGGTTTATCTGAGAGTGGTCAGTGAGGGTGGGGCAGGGTGTGGGTGAGGCAGAGTGTGAGTGGCGGGGGGGGGGGGGGTTGCACAGGCTGCTAGTGAGGCAGGGTGAGTGGGGTGGGGCGCATGTTTGGCGGGGTGCGAGTGGGGCAGGGTGCGGATCCGTGGGGCTGTGGCACAATGATCTTCATCCCCCAGGTTTTTGTCGAAGAGAACTTCAGAAAAGAATCTGAGTGAACCCTGCTGACCCAGACCTGCGGACAGGTTCTTCCAGAGAAAACCCCAACACTGCCAAGTGTCAGTTTGCAACGTTCGTTGATTTGGTGTGGACACCAAAGCTGTGGGCAATCGGGCCTCCATGCCATGAGGGGGGGGGGTGTCCACGTGCTCATTTTCAGACTTGGAAGAGGATTCAGCTGCAGGTCCCAGTCTGGCGTCTGGATCTTCCTTGTACGGGCTCAAGTGATGACGTTTGTTTGTCTTTCACTTTGGGTCTTGCTCCCGACAGATCTGGTCCTCCTGGTCTGATCCTGATGCTGCAGGAGTTTTGTTTCCACTGCCACAATGGTTCATTCTGTCCTGTCTCACCTCTTTGGAGTCTCACTCCTTGCCTTCCCAGTTCAAATGCAACCAGAACTCACTCACCCGCAAAGGTTCCCTCAATGATTGCCTTTTTTCAAGAACAGCACTGACATTTTCGTCCAGCCTGTAGAAATGGGAGCAACCTGACCTTGCTTCAGTGAAAACAATTGCTTGATTTGTTTGTGTTGTTTGATTGTCGGCAAAGGTCGAGCTCTGGCTTGTTTTCCAAGATTGTCTGTTTTCGGTCTTTTATTTGCAGGTCAACAAACCTGCAAAATTTCTTTGAGGTACATGTGCATGTACCCTCTTGTACATGTCGGGTATGCACAAAGCACTCTTGTCTCTCAGGGTTTTGAGACGAAATTGTGAGGACACCACAGACATGGACAGGACAATCAGACAAACTTCTGCAGGATTGGTGGGTGGGGGTGACAGAAAACTGAAAAAAAAAACCAGTTCTGTTCGAATTGCAAATTTTGCCCTCACTTGATTGACAAGCCCCTGGGATGCTTGATGTTTCAAAGACTGACCACCATTCTCATCAACAAGTGCAGCCTGATGCACCAAGTGATATATATCCCCATCAGACAATGGTTCAGCATCCTCGATGGGCTGAACATCAAGCTTGAAAAATTGTTCAAGAACGAAAAAAAGAATTTTTGCACCTGCACCACCAAATTTGTGTGCAGTATTTTGCGCTGTTAGTTTGGGAGTCAGCGGCCGTACCAACGATTCGCCTCTGACAATGATGGCAAAAAGATGGCCAAGAATTATGTGTGTAAATTTGCCCTGCATCTTACCCACAAGGAAACAGACAATGACAAATTCGGGCCCAATTACACAGAGTTTGGTTTTTCGGTTGAGAGCCCCGCCTGCTTCCAGCTTTGCAGATACAGTTCCGCTTAGTTGGCTTAATTATGCAGCCGCCTTTCGGAGCCTCATTTCAAACCACGTGACACTTTCTCAATCAGCTGCTGGACCTGAACAGCATCTCACATCGCAGCGGTGGACAGCTGAGATTTTTCACTCAACCAGAGAGGTGAGGACGTTCCTGCTGTTTCAGTGTATTTGCACGACGATTTGAATTTTATCTGATGCGGACTGTGGATGGTTTGGAGCTGTTGGTTGAGGCGACAGGACGTTCGGTCAGTTGTCTGTAACTGAAGGATGAATTGACGCAGCCGTCGTGGGAAAAAAATATCGTCTGGAGGGACGATCTCAGGTGTGAGCGCTGTCACTCAAGGAATTCTCAGGTGAAACAAATTTCGACTTTATCCAGGTGGGGGGCGGATCGAGGATCAGGGGGGGGGGGGGGGGCGGCCCCGGGTTGGGGCAGCTTTATGTTGTCAGGAGGGGGTGT
>JAAUXT010078477.1_pt1 | contig 10869 bp, 8 predicted proteins | sample 7278171 | NCBI WGS metagenome assembly JAAUXT01 (sample SAMN14350112, study PRJNA611818) | marine sediment metagenome | isolation source: surface marine sediment (1.8m) | place: French Polynesia: Moorea | collected 2018-08 | reverse complement strand
TCCCCTCCCCTTTGCCACACCCCCTCCCCTCTGCCAGTACCCTTCACCCTGTGCTGGATTTCCCACTCCCCTGTGCCAGACCCCCCCTCCCCTGTGCCAGACCCCCTCCTCCCTGTGCCAGACCCCCCACCACCACCACATGATAATATGGTGCATGACCATCGGGTCCCCACTGCTGGGACTTCTTGTTGAAAAAGCCACTAAAATGGTAGCAACTGAAACTGCCAGGAAGGATTTTGTGAACTTTGAATTTTTAAGTTCTTTAGGTCAAAAAGTTTGAATATAAATGTGCAGAAAATATATGTGGTATGAGTGTAGAAATAGGTCTGGACCTCAGAAAGTATAAATATTTGGTGAAAGAAGTATATTGATGAAATATAGTATTGTTGTGTGGGTATTCCACCCTGTTCCTACAGGTGTACCCATAGGTATCTAGTAGTCACCATAACCTAACCCCAAACCTCTTTACAATACAAACATGCTCCCACACTAGTACAATCAAACAAACAAGTTATGGAGAAGAATCTTCAAACTGCTGGTTCAATTATTTACCAGCTCCATCAGCAAGAATGTATATAAAACAACAACCCCAAGCTACTCACAGGCCAGCTTTTTATACCCAAGCTACTCTTGGGTATGCTTGCAGGTGAAGCTGTCCCACAGCTTCAAGCAGGGCAGGTGGGAAGATTCAATTGTGGGTGAAAACATGCAGTTTCACACACAACAGTATATTGCATGGGCATTTGTGAGGTAGTATTCAATTTTGAATTTTTGAAAATTTGAAAATACTTTTTAGGTGGGGTCAAAGGTGGGGTGGAAAAGTCATTTTGAATGAAAAATTAAAAAATGGATATCAGACAAATCTTTTGGTTAATATGTGGATATTCATGTGAAACAATGCCAAAAAGTTCTATTTTGTCAGTTTCATTCTATTTGGGTGTGTGCTAAATGAGTTCCAAAGTTGTGAATGTTGAGTAATATGGCAAGAATTTTGAGAAAAGAAAAGTGGCTGAGATCAGAGCAACCGAAATCAGAGCAACCAATATCAAAGCAACCGAAATCATCAAAATCACGGCGAGCTCCATACATGCCCTTGGCATTCCACCAAGCCGCGGGTTTGGTGCAATCGTTACGGTGGTGTTGCGTGCGCGTGCGTGTAAGTGTGCTTGTGTATACGTGTGTGCGAAAGCCTCGTGCAGTCCTCTGTTGTTGATGTTCACATGTGCTGCAGTTGCAACCTCAGAATTTTGAAGATGTGCTTGTGAGGACGGCACTTCGACAGCATGGATGCGGTCGTGATCCAATGACCACAGCGACGATTCGCCTCGGGCCAAGTTGTAGTGCAATTTGGAAGGCTAATGACTTTTCTGATGTGATCATTAACACCAACGGCAGAATGCAGTTGCGACAGCCCTTTTCTGACGATTCAGAATTACCACAGGAAGAGCAATTCATATCTCGAAAACCGTCCCGTACTTGGGTTGCAAACTTGAAGCTGGTGCATGCAGAGACAATAATTTTGTGTGGAAGTGTTTTCCACACAATCAAGAGACGTCCAAGGTGTACGTAGATGGATGCTCCAGGAAAGAATCCAGAGCCTTTGAATTTTCCTTTTTTCTCTCCTGATTTCGTGCATACGAGGCAGTTCTCCTGTGAAGCGGTTTCTTTTCCATAACTCGCAGTTGGATCAGTGCAATTTTCTAGTTCCTTCACACATCATCACCATCTCCTTGATGATCACTGTGATCATTGGACAACTGTCAGAACTTGATCCTTTGACCCATAACAAGGTTGGTAAGGTCAACAAGTTTGAGACTTTGACTCTATTATGATATTTAAAATTCTTATTTTATCATTGATTGGTCATTCTTCTGTACATTTCCTAACTTTTTTGTTGAAAACTTTATGGGCATAAACTCCTGACTTGAGTAAAGCATCTTTATAGATAATAAAGACTGAATAATTGTCATAACACACCAGCACTGAGACAGTCAATCCACCAGAAAAGTATGTTTTTGAGCATGCTTTTTAACTGCTGTATTGTAATTTTGAAAACTTTGTTATATAACATATTGTTCTTCTGTTCCTTGTTGACAATTGCAATTCAACAAAATTGTTGTTGACAGCAACAATTGTGACTTATGAAAGAGAAAGTGTTTCATTTGAGAACTGCCTCGTACATGTTCGCCAGCAAAAACAAATTTCTCAGAAACTGTCACGGCGCGCAAAGCACGGTCGCTAAAACGCTGTTTTGGTGTTACTCGCCCTGAAAGGGCCTTTTCCACCTTATAGTTTTCTTGCTTCATGCATATATTTCCCCTCGAGTCCAAGATCTCAGTGGCGATGTTTGTGCACGGGGTACATTTCGGAGAGCGCGGCAGCGGATGGCACACGTGCACGCATGGGCTGTGTGACCCAAAAAGACCCACAGCCAGCTTCAAAGGGGAACAAGTTACTTCCGACATTTGTTCACGTCTTTGTTTCATCTTGACATCTTCTTGCGTGTTAGTTTCAGAGAATGTGTCCAAACCACGGGTATATCGCTGCAGTTTCATGAAAGCGTTTCGCCATCTGACGATCAATTGCAGAAGCTTAAACCTCGTGGAGCTGTGACTGGCTGCGTGCACGGCAGTCTGTGTTTTCTTTTCGCCTCACCATTGTGCCCTCACCTGCCGCCCGACGTGTCGAGCACTGGCCCCGAACATTTTTGACTTCTCGCCAAGCTGAATTCGTGTCAGAGCTCATGTTGCTTTCTGAGTTGTTTGGGAGTAAACTGGTCGCAGAACAAATGTGGACACCTGTTGCAGTGATCTTTCACCATGCAGGTGAACAGTCCAACATGCAGTCAATGTGGACACGTTGAACAAATGAGCAGGCTCGTTCAGAAATGTACTTTTTTTTTGTTTCCTGCTCGTCACATGTTAGTGACACGAAGTTTCGTGCCCGTGGTTGCTGCAAAAACGACGATCGAATTTGCTCGATGATCCGGTAATCGCACAATTTATCGCTGCTCTGTGATAATATGAAACAAATGGACGGGTCTGAGAGAAAAAAATCAATCTGGCTTCACTGCAAGAAAGATTCCACTTGACTGAACACACGCACAACCCCACGCGCAACAACGTGTGACAACAACTGACTGTCGTTCCGTTCTTTCTGTTGGGATATTTTCACCTGCTGCTGTTCACATGACGCTTCCACAAGATCCAATGCCAGATCCGCCTACGAATGTGTTTGATTTACGAACCAGAAGGAACCAGAACCAGAGAATCCTGTTTCCTGATTGGTTCTGGCATGTTGCCAACCAAAAGGTGGACAAAATTTTCTTGTTCTGGTCCCTCCTGGTTCGTAGTAGAACACGGCCAACGTGACATTGCCCAGAATTGAGGTGTGTCCACGTACAGTTCCAGGGACGGAACCTCTGTAGCGACCTTGGATTCCCCCCGAACAAAATGAAACTTGAACTTCGTTTTAGATATTCACGCATGCACACCGTCAAGAAAAGCACTTGTGCAGAGAAATTTGACGAGACTCTCCACTTCTTCCTGCACTTTGGTTGTTGGACAATGTTCCCAACGAAAACTGTGGACACAAATTCTTGCAAATGTTCAGCAAATTGTTGCCTGATCGTCGCAGAACAACTTTGGCGCAACACAAGCCCTTCAAAATTCCAGTTGTATCGACTTCAGTTTGTGTTGTTCATTTGTCCAAGATCCCGTGCAAAAGGTGTGTCTATTTGACGCGTAGAGACTTGTTGCCGGCGCAGCTCTCGTCTCCCCGACCCAGACCAAGGCGCTGTCCACATGACATGTGATCTCGTGTGTGCATGGCTCGGGGGGACCAACTCCTTCGTTCCGCTTGTCTTGAGTGCCATGCAGTCCCTTTTCACCACGCTTTTCAGTCCCAGTCCCTCTGCAACGAGTCCCTCTGAGACAGCTCATCCCTTCTGAAAACCATGAGAGTCAGAATGCCATTTGGTGGGGTTGACTGTTTGCTTTTACTGAGCCCAAGTCGATGCCTGTGCAGCTCAGATCGGCAGGGGTGCCACACCTTGTGCAGTGTGCAAGGGAAAGCAGTTGTGCCCACTGTGCAGGGAAAAACCCCAGTCAGGTTGGGTCCTGTTTTTCTGCACCACATATTTTATGTGTCCTTGGCCTCTCCAAGAGGAGCAGAAGCATATGGTGGATAATAGTATCACTACGGATGCAAGTGTTGGCCTCCTTCCTTCCAGCAACTTGTACTCGTTCTTATGCATGACATCTGCAGAATTTTGGGAGGCGGAAGGTGAGTAATAGAGAAAGGGTTGTGAGCACCAACAATTCTGACAACCTCTCCCGTACACCATCTCTCCTTTTGGTGGGTTTGGACAGGTTTGAGTCCACATGGATCAGATTCAAGCCAAACCTTTCCTAACCAGACCCCTCGTGCAGATTGAGCCTCAGTTTCAGAATCAGAACTTTCAAGGTTGTGCGGAGGACCACAATGATGGATCCAGGATTTGTTTCAACGTGCAATTTCCTGCAGTGGTTTTTTGGTGATTTGAACAGGCGCCAATTCTGGTTGCTTCAGCACACACGAACAAGCGACTGGAACAAATCACCGCGGGGCATCGTGTTCAAATTTCTTGTGCGTGCTCTAGTGGTCAGGTTTGTGGTCAAAGTATGTGCTTCAGTGGTCTATTTGTTGTGTTTTGAGGTCTCAAAAGAACAACACAGACAGTGCCTCTGGTATATCAAAAGAGGGGTGCCCACAAGGACTTTGCCAGATGAAATGGTGCCAACGATGGACCCCTGCTTTATGTGCAGTGTACATCTTTCAAAATAAATGACATAAATGGTTTTCTGGCTCAAAAGCAACGTACACATTGACCAGTGCCAGACAGCTCCAATTTTTGGGAAACAAGTTCATCACCACTGAGAACCATGATGCCTCATCCCAAGAATGATCCTGATCCTCGCAACATGCCTGGTGCACCAATTCCTTTCATCCCTGGCCCTGAAATGGACTGGGTAGTAGATAATGGCCTGCACCATTGTTTCCAAATGTGGGAAGATTAGGTACAATCTCATTCTTGACTGCAGTGGTTTCACCCAAGCGATCAGTGTGAGGAAAATAAGCATTCAGCTCTTATGGTCTGGAGAGTTGAAAAAATAAAAATACAGTCCTGAAATAAGGAACCAGAAGAATTGATTCTAATTTTCCTCCAGGCTTTGAGGTCCATTGCAAGTTACAATCGTCTGAGTTGCAAACCCACAACTTGCTCATGAAATTGAAGCCGAATTGCAGTTCATGCAATGAATGGTTCACTGTTTCACAACCAATTGAACTTGTGTAACTGTGATGCTGTGATGACCAATGCTTTTTGGCACAATCTGTTCAGTCTGTCCAAAATCATCAGCAATGAAGCAATGACAATCACAACTGAACTCTGCTGGAAGTTGAAGAACTTGGCATCTGAACCAGCAAACAGCTGAGTAGAAAAGGTGCCAACAGTGCTCAACAAAGTCTGCAAGTCAGCTTTGCATCCAGCCAAAGAAGCCCTCCCATTGAAACCACAACCAGCCAGAGTTCACGAAAGGCTGGTGGAACCAGCCATAACAGTCAATGGTTACAACAGCCAGCAGTAGAAACACAAACCGCGAACAAATAATGGGCAAGCATGGAAGAAATTCTTCCAGTACAATGCACACTAACACAACCTACAATCACAGCAGCAGCAAGGCACACTGGCTGACCAACTGGATATGTGTTATTGGTTTGGAGACACAAAATATGACCCTGGGTTCAACCACAAAACTGCATATGGACAGAAAAATACAAAACCCCACAAAAGTGTGATTACTTCGCCTTGAAATGCCTTTACAAGAAGTCTCAGCAAGTGAATGCTTTCAATACCACTTCATGCAACCCAATCAACAAAGAAATGGAGGAGTGATACCCAAGAACTGCCAGGCGATCTGTGGATGACCAACTTTTTGTCGTTCTTCTCACCCAAGGTGGGTGATTTGCACGAACTATGACTTCATCAACTCATGCACAAAGTTCTGAGTCCCATGAAACTAGGGTCCAAAGCTTACTGAAGAATTTGATGCCCCAGAAGCTGAGACCAGTAAAGCACCAACCCTTCAATACGTTGATCCAGAAAAGCCCCAAACATAACTGTGTTGCCATTGAGCTTAAGTTCTGACAGAAGAATGGGCAACGGAATTCGATATCGCTAAATTCAATTTCCCGAATAAATCGCTCTGATAATCCGATGACCGCTCAATTGGATCAAACAAATTGGTATATTTTAGTTTGAATAAAGTGGGATCAACTGTGTGGCAAACAGTTCACTCTGACCACAAGCCATTGGCCACCATCCAAAACCAAATCTTCCCAGATACATCACCTTGAACACAGTGTACTCCTTGAAAGACAATTTCCCCTGTGACATGGACATTCAAGACACCAAAAGCACAACAATAACCATTGCTGATTGCTTATCATGAGCACCAGCCTCTGCAGAGCAGATCCAATTTCCCACCTTTCAGGTACACTGAGTAACAGCAAAATTCCTGCCTTGGAAGACAAGCTACAACAGCTTTGAGAAGCTGTTGCTCAGGGTGATACTCCGTTACATGTACTTCTGAACAAAATTGTGATTGAAGGACAGTTGGAGAAATGAACCGATTTGCTACCAAGGCTCACTTTACTTCCAAGCCACAATGGAAGATGATCTTCCAAAACGCATCATCACTCCTGAACCCAAATGAAGTGATGTTCTGAAGAAGCTCTATGAAAAACGCATTACGGTGAAGTTTCCCGGAGTGACTACACTCTGCATGGCCACCAGAGCTGATGAACCTGATCATCAACTGCAAGACGTGCGTCAAGAACCCAACCTTGAATTGAAATGATTCAACGAAGATTGGAGTTTCAGTTGCACCAAACTTGCCGGTGACATTTCACCTTTGAGAACAAGAACTGTCTCATTGTCTTTGACCACACCACCCACTCCTTCTGCGTGTCAGTTGCAAAGCACAACAACCCAGACTGTCACTGCTCACCTCTTTTGCTTCTTTGGAAAACATACCGTAAAAACTTGTGTGCAATGTGAATTTCTCACATTTCTGCTTTTGAACAAGGGGTGTCACACTCTTGGTACAAAATTTTCATGATAAAAACCAATTTGGCTGAAAGGTATTTCTTTGACACAACTGAAAGGACATCAAAGTACAATAGAAACTCAAAGGTGTGAATAGCACTGAGTCTTATTCCTGAGAAAATCCCAAAGCGAGAAAGGTGCGTCCAGTGAAAATGTGTGAAAGCTGGCCTCTGGAAACCCAAAGTGTGAAAAGGCTAGCCTCTGGACTCTCACAAATTGGAATAATAATGGCATTGATAGCTGCACAGAGCCAGACTTCTTTCACCTTCCAAATGGAGAAGAAGAAAAGAAGAACAAGACAAAGAGCCAGCAGAAGAAGAGGGAGAAGAAAAGCAAGAGACTGACTCAGGATCTGACTTTGAAGAATTTTAATTTGTAATTGGCTGTAAAGTGGGGGACAGCATCGTACATGAAAAAAAGTTGTGCTCAATTTGTGGTCTCATACTTGAGGGTTACAACACCCATGAATTGTATCACACGTGGGATTTTATGGCAGTGACCCGACCAGCGTGATCACTGATCACGGTCCTTGTTACCACAGTGGTAAATTCAAGGAAGAAATAAAGAAACATACCATCAATCACACCGTCACCTCACCATACTTTAACTAGAATAATGGACCAGCTGAGAGATAATGGACCAGCTGAGAGATATTTACGGTACATCAAGTCACCATGGACAAAAAATCGAGAAGAAAGAGCTGACCCACAGATTTCTCTTGCAATCTATTGCCAGATACCTCTCAGCAGTGAGCTTCCCTCTCCATAAGAGATGTTGTTCAATGAGGAACCATTGATTGGTCTCCCACAGGTCTCACAAGAATACGATATCAATGGCAAAATACTTTGCAAGATTGTTAAAAACCCTGATATGTGAAGATCTCTGCTTGCTCACTGTCACATTTGTGATATTCTACAGACCCCAACAGAAGAGTTGGCACCCAGCCATCTTAGAATACACCATTTTTTGATTCTATAAAATTAAGCCTTGAAACCTGTCAGTTTCCAAACAATCAAAGGAGCAAACCCAAGAGACACCACCTGTCCAAACTCCTGCTTCTCATGAAAGCCACTTGACTTGTGAAGTGAAATTGTGGAAAGAAGTGAATATCAAAACTATCCCTTGTTTGTGATACTGCCAGTACAGTAGATTGTGCCTGTTGTAATTTGTGTGTTCATTCTGTTCAGAGACTAAATCACAGGAGTCAAACTCTTGTTTCAGAAAGAATTCTGCCACAGGCAATGAATACAATTAGACTGAGCTTGTGCACAGGTTTCTTTGTTTTTTGTTGCAAGTACCTGATCTACACTGACTTTTTGAGAAGATTTCCATTCGTGTGCCTGTTTGTCAATTTTCAGACACACAAATCTACTGCAGTGAAATGCACTTGCATTTCAAATTTTATACATCGTTTTGCAACTCACTCCTCTTTGTGCTTTCACAAGTGGGAGATTAGGTTGAAGGAAAAGTCCCTCTGCTGCATGGGGTTATCAATTACACCTGTTGCAATTTCTGGTGTGTGAGCAGGGATACACACCGTACAGTAGAGGTTTGCATGAATATTGTACACTCACCATCTATCAGACAATAACCCAAGCAGTTCTGCACTAAGCAAAATGAAGCCAACACAGTTTTGCTCAGTGAAATTTTGTTTCATCACAGACAGCCCAAAAGAAAGGAAGACTCCAAGTGAAACAAGCGTTGTGTCGTGGGCACAAATCGTTCGATACTCGTATTTCTTCAAAAAATTTCTTGGCTGCCTGACAAAGATGTGAACACTGTTGATGGTGTTCTGTGCTTGTGGTGGAGACGTGCCTGCATGGACCTGTTCCTCAGTCTCAGTTCAGATGTGAACACTGTTGATGGTGTTCTGTGCTTGTGGTGGAGACGTGCCTGCATGGACCTGTTCCTCAGTCTCAGTTCAGTTCTGAGTCTCTGGCTCTTCCGGGCACTACTTAGCTCTTCCAAGCACCACATTTTTCGGTGGTGATCGAAGAGTTGGTTCTTCCAAGTGCGACTTGGTGGCTCTTCCAAGTGCTACTGCGACCTCACCAGAGGCCAGTTTGGGTAGCACTCGGGGTGGTGCTCGGAAGAGCCAGGTAGCAAGTGAACTGAAATGAGAATGAGAAGAGGTCGAGGTAGCACATCATGTGGTGTTATACATTTTGTGTCCAGACTATTCACAACTCCACGGCAAAGTGAAGAAGGCCTCACCTCGAAATGATGCAGTTCTGTGACACATGAGAGAGGGGGAAGGCTTCACAGGTACACAGCTGGGTGAGGACTCACACACATAAACTTGTTCGACTGAACGCTCCGACGATCTGGACCTCCCCCCATCACCCTCTGCCATCTTGTCCCTTTGGACAGAGGCGGGGCCTTTCTTCCCTTGGGGTCTGAGAGCTTGACCGGTGTGGCAACATTTTCACTGGAACGCACGTGAGGGATAATGTTTATGCTGGGACCAAGAGTGCACGGGAGCTGCTGGAGTCACCTGCTGGTCTTTGAAAACCATTGTCAGGCAAAAAGAGCAGGATGTGAGAACACACGTCGTGTGGTTTCTGCATGAAATCAAGTTTCAACAAAGAATTCACGACACATTTCGGACTTTTGGTCTGTGTCGGGAAGACGATCCACTGTCAGGTCAGGAGGGACCAACCCCCACCAGAGGAGGATTTCAACTTCAAACACTGGGGTCAGGCTGTGCCCTCTGGATGTGTTCCTGGAAGATGAATGGATGGTGAACAGAACAAAGGTGAACAGCTTTTGCTTGTGTTTTCACGTTTGGCCGGTTGTGGCAGCACCTCCCAGAGAATCGTTCACTTCCCAGTGATGGAGGATTGTTGCTTCAACTCGGTCTTTGGTATCTTTCCACAAGACGACTGCTGAAACCACCTTGTACCCTTTTGACACGGGTACCTTCTGACTCGCCAACACCATTGACGGTTCCAGGATCGGGAAGGGGCCTCGGTCTCGGTTCAAACATCAAGAGCTTCATTTTGTTTTGGCGGTCATGAACGAAGTGAAAAAATGCCTCCAAAATGGACGCAGGGGTGATTTCAGGGGCGTCCTTGTTTCCCGGTGACGTCAAAATGTTGGGTTGTCTGTTTTGAAACTGCATCTCTCAGGAGTCTCCATTGCACTCATTTTAAACACACCCAAAGGAACGGAAATTCACAAGAATGAAAGATCAAATGACACCAGTCCAACACCCAACTTATATACTACATTTCATAAACACACATTCTTCATCAAATATTTGTACTTTCTGTGATATCACCCACTTTGTTCAATAAAGTCCAGAATTGAATCACCCTAAAAATTTAACCTTTTTCCCCTCATAAGCTGAGAAATTCCTTCCTCCCACATTATCCTTGACCCAAAAAATTCAAAAAGACCCAGAATATCAAAAATTAATCCAATCTGAAAAAAAATAGATCGAAGATCTCTCGGTGATTTGTCAAATCAAATGGAACATGCCTGAGTGATAATTGGGGCCGCCAGCAACAAGCACACAAAAAACAACAGAACACCAACTCCAACAACACAATTTTTCCTTTTTTCAACTTGCACAATGTTTTGACAAATAAAACATTCCAAATGAGTGCAAAAAGGGTACTGGAAACAAACAACCAAAGAAAATCCCCCAATCTCAACAAATCAAGTTCCTTCATGAGATTAGCATAAAAAACCAAAACTCTTTGTCCAAATATTTTTCCCAC
>JAAUXT010064752.1_pt1 | contig 10871 bp, 7 predicted proteins | sample 7278171 | NCBI WGS metagenome assembly JAAUXT01 (sample SAMN14350112, study PRJNA611818) | marine sediment metagenome | isolation source: surface marine sediment (1.8m) | place: French Polynesia: Moorea | collected 2018-08 | reverse complement strand
TCAGGATTTAGCCATTTGCATCTCATTGCTGGGGTGTTTTGCATCTGATTGCTGGGGAAGTTGTCATGGACATTCTTTTGAAACTCAACTGCAAACTACTTTCAAATACATTTCATATGAGCTACAGATCAAGCCTCTGTCACAAAAAGAACCTGAGATTTAGCTATTTGCATCTGGTTGCTAGGGAGTTTTGCATCTGGTTGCCAGGGAAGTTGCCATTGACAATCTTTTGAAACTTGACTGCAAACTACTTTCAAACACCTTTCATATGAGCCATATATATTATGTCTCTATCATAAAAAGAACCTGAGATTTGGCCATCTGCATCTGGTTGCTAAGGAGTTTTGCATCTGGTTGCTAGGGAGGTTGCCATGGAGATTCCATTTTTCAAAAATTGAAATGTGGATTCAAAGACCTTTCCAATGAGCCCTAGATCAAGTCTGTACCTTCAGCGGTTGCTGAGATAGGCCACCAATAGCCCTTGATAGGGGGGGATGTGACATGATGTGACATGACGTGATGGGACATAATCCCAAAAGTGGCATGTATACAAAAAATATTTTCGGCACACTGCTAAGTGCTCTTCCCTAAAGGGACATCGCACAATGATCCAGTGGAGGCTCCCCTGGATTCAGAGTGAGGAGAAACACACGAGAAGCAGGGCTCAATGCAACTGGGGGTGCCTTTTGCCAGAAATGCAAACAGAGGCAGAATTGAAGCTGTGAGTTTTTCGTGGATATTTTCCTGAGGAGGGGGAGGTGGAACAGGGTGCTGGAACACCGGGGGTTGGTGCATGGGGTTGGTACATGTGGTGGTGTTACCCATTGGAGATTGGTACATAAAGGGGCAGGAACTCGTACATGACCACTTTTCCCCACACAACATTGGAAAGGTGGATCCTGCAAGAGTAGGGATGGATTCAAGTGGCCCAGTGGACACAGAGGCAGATTCAGAGGGTTGCCCTCTGTATTTGTTGTTCCAGGAGACGACATATATATCGAAACCCGAAACCTGTCCTCGTTCACCACCCGCAGTCTGCGATCCTGTCTGACCAAGGAGAGCCTTCAAGTCGGTTCGGCTGACACAATGGACACTTGAGACATTGTGAAGTGTGAGAATGGTGTGTGAAGTGTGAGAAAGGTGCCCTTTCAACAACAGACCGTCTTTCCCCGTCCCTTGGATCAGAACGAGGCTGGGGACACGAGACACGAAACACACTTGGAACACAGAGATTTTAGTTATTCTGAGGAGGACTCTGAGTCTGATTATTCCACAGAGCAGTTCTTAAAACTGGAGTGAGCCCTCCTTCCACCTCATCTGAATTTTGGCTCTGCTTGGGATGTCGCTTCTGCCCCTCCAAAACCAAATTGTGGGTCAACGCCTTCTGCCATTTGGTCAATGGGAGGCCTGACCGCCATCGAAGGGACAATTTCAACATCCTCACACACCATATCCCTGTAAAAACGACACGTATACGCAGCACAAATTGAGCCGAGAGGACTTTGATGCTGTCAGGGTGCGGACACACTGAATGTTGCGTCGTGCTGCCCCGTTGTGCTGCCCGCTCGTGCTGTAGCATCGCCCCATTGGGTTTGTATGAGTATGGAGGCTGCTGTTGCATCATCTCAACCGCTCCGAGAATGGTTGGGGCGACGTAAATGCAGCCCAATACAAACCCAATGGAGCACGACAGGGCAGCACGACGCTGGTTGCTGCGTCGCTGGGAGTGTATTCCCAGCCTTAGCGAAGGGTACTCCTCCTCGCCTTGGCTCCGTCAGAACCTACCTTGAAGATCGATGCGCACCGAGGGCACTTGAGGGAGCGGGAGGTGCTCGGTAGGTGTGAGGGAGGTGGGCCCCACCCAGCTGTCCCCGTCTTTTCGCACTCCTTGAGGCTGCCCGCTTCATCGCCCAATTACCTGCAGGAATATTGCAGGTGCTTTACAAAACTTCACAAAAGGCAGCGACTTCTTCTCAATGTGCATGCTTCTCAAAATCACCAAATACAGCTTTCGCAAATTGTGGGACGAAATGCGGCTTCTTCCTGTATGAGAGGCTGGGGACACACACACACGCAAACACACACACACACACACACACACACACACACACACACACACACACACACACACACAGCGGGTAAATGCGCTTGACACCAAAGGAAACTCAGCTTTTGGTCCAACACGCGTCAAGCTGACCATTACTGCCCCGTTCTTCCCAGTATAATTTTTGCATTTGTGGTTGAACATAGGCCCACACGTAGCCTCAGTATTCAAGCTATGGACTAGCAGGCCTTGCGCACCTGGTTGAAATTGGCAGTGTGGGGTTGGTATCCCCTTGATGGGTTTGAGCTCTTGACTGGACGGACTTGACTTGAGCCCTGGATTTGAGCCAAAAAATAGGGTATCCAACTTGGGCCACGTTACTGTGACAACACATTTGCCAAAAAGCATTGAACAAAGAACACTGCTGCCATCAAAAGTCGTATCAGCTCACGAACAATTTCCACCCACCGACTGGGTCAACCTGGAGCAGATGACAACCCTGCTTCCCCTCCACACACAGACACAACTTCACTCCACCTCCTCTCGGTTGTGTGGGGGGAGGGGGATGACAGTGGCTACTCCTCCCAGCAATTTGTTCTCAAGAAGTGTCTGGCTTGAGATTCCAAATTTGTCATTCATATTGGCACAAAAAGTTTGAAAAAGCAGTTCAGAAAGACCTCCTACCGTTTATGCACCATTTTTGTCAAGCTTTTGCCTGTCAATACACAAGGCCCGTGGGATCGAAGTGATTTGAACTGCTTGTTCCGGTCGCTCATCCAGGTCGCTCATTTGCAAATTTTGAAAATGCATCTCCACAACTGAGTACAGCTGATACTTTTCACATCTCTTTTGACCACACCAAGTCAGCAACAATCCTGTCATACCAGGAACAGGAACAATTTTGCAATGAGTTGGGCCACCGGCCAAACTTTGATACTTTTGCTCAAAAAATAAAAATTCCTTGCACAAATAACCAATCTGATTTCAACATCAAAATGATTGTCTCCACACGTATTTTGTCATACTGATGCAGAACAAGCTATGAAACTCTCCAAACAAGTGTGAAAAGTCACATTCAAAACCATTTTTTTTGCGAAGTTTGACTTTGATCTTCATGTGCAAAGCAAACAAAATTCTAAATCATGCACATTATTTGCCACTAATTCTCAATTCAAGTCACAAGGTTTTTCTTGACCAAATATTTTTGTATGATATGCCTGGTGACACATTCTGATGCAAACCCCTGAAGTTCAAATTTTCAAATTCATCCACCTAAAAAGGACCAAAAATTTGCATCACAGGAACACAACACCTGCTTGACCTGCAAGTCCATCTAATGTCATCAAAATGTCATAAAAACGGCAACATTGACCAAATATTATTCAGTTTCAAGGCCCAGCCAAAATTACAATCCCCATGTTCACAATTTTGGAATTTCTTAATTGGAACTCCTCGCGCTAAAAAGAATTGAGAATGTTCTATTTTGTTCCCTTGAGACATTGGGTTCTCTTTAGGAAATAAACATAACAAATGGAGCAGAGAATCAAAAATATTGTCCAAATATGCGACCACTGGCTCTCATGCCACATATTTGAATACACTGTCTGCAGTTGATTTTCAAATCATCTAAAAACACAAGTGTTTCCCAAAAGGCTTCAGTGTCCAAAACAAAAGACTGCAGGTGAAACACCAAAACCCCAAGTCACTGCTTCTGCCATCCTGATTTCTACGTTGAGCAAAGATAGAAATGTTGAAGAAAATAACCACAATTTTGTTGGACAAAGAATGGTCAGGGTCACTTTCTGCTGAACAAAAGAAAAGGATAAATCAGAGCATTGATGGTAATGATACAAAACAAGGTCCAAGTTATCAGTTCATATTTGATTTCACCATCTTTCTGCGGCAAAACACATGTGTGAAGAATCATGAAGGATGAAGGAAACCATGTTAAAACATGACTGAGACCTGCAGTTAAGCTTCTGACAATAGTTGCAGGTTTCAGACTGGAAGCTGCTTGCTGAGTCATTGGTGGATTTTTCAACCTCCACAACATCAGAATGATTATAACAGCTTCCACAAGAGGGAAGGTGATGCCAAATGTAACAAACACAACATTAATTACATACGAAATGTGCACATAACTTCCAAAAGGTATGCAGAACCAGTGAATGTCTTGTGTCTCCAAAAAGGAGAATTTTAGCACAGTTGAAGCAGTGGAAAAAGCCACAATGACACCAAAACTGACAGCAAATAATCTTGAGACAAAGTTTGAATCTTTGAAGTTTGTGTGCAATGGATCAGCCACAATTTTGTACCTGGAAATGTTGATCAACATAAGAACAAAAAAGCTGTGAAAAAATGAAAAAGTTGCTGAGAAATAGTTGACTTGACACCAAAATGACATATGCCACTTGCCCCATGTCAAGACAAACTCATCACGAAATGAAGCATGTTTGACTAATAACGATAACAAAACAGCACTGTGAGACAGAGGAGGAACACAATAGTTCCTTACAATCACCTGAAAAGCTTTCTTTGTTTCCTTTGTTGCAATGGGTATGTTGGTGTTTCTCCCTTTCCAAGCAACAGACAACAGTAGCAATGCGTTTAAGAGCAAACAAGATATTCCAAATAGCCACCCTGTAAATTCCTTAGTGATGTGTTTGAGCAATGGTTTACAAATAGATTTTGTTTCCACAGGACCTGAACATTGAAGTGTCTGGTCAAAGCAGAACATTGCTACATTTGATGTGTTCAAACAAATGTTTTCAACAGGAAAGATAATTTTGTCAAATGATTTGATGTCATTTTGAGACATGCTTACATATTTAAGTTTCCGCAGACAGGAAAAGAAGCATGTTTTCATGGTGATTAGCCTGTTTTCTGACAAAATTAGCACTTCTGTTTCGTACATCCCAAGGAAGGTTTCACAATAAAGTTCTGATATGTTGTTCTTTTGAAATGTCAGGAAGGTCACATTGGGAAAATGTGTCAAACATTTTTGTCCAAGGGTTTCTATGTTATTGCTTGGAAGGGCCAAAAACATTAAATTGAGAAACATTGATCTTGAAAGGTCACAAATAGTTGGAAATCGATTGTTTGTCAAATGCAGAATTTGCAGGTTTTCAAAGTGGCCAAGAAAGGTCTGAATTCCATCTGAGGTACTGACATTGAAAACTACCAAATTTTTGTGCACAAAATCTGGAAAATGGGTCACTTCAAAGAATTTTGTTATGCAACACAGCATGGTAAAACCTATGCACAGACAGTCTGTTGGGCACTTGGAATATTTCAGTTGGCACAGTGTTTCATCAATGCCATCTGGACAATCCAAAAAACTGTCACACACACTTTGTAGTGAAATGAAAATCAAAGTTCCAGAACAGTGAAAAAATCCTGGTTTAATATTGGAAGAATAACAATGTGATTCATCATACCCACCAGGGCAATCCCAATACCCATCACAGACATATCTCCATGAAACACAATAATAATTGAGGCATTTGAAGGACTCATCACAGGTTTCATCTTCACAGTGATCCAAGTGCTTTCCACTTGAGCAAGGAAAAACAGATCGATCAGTTTGTCTGTCTTTAATGTTATACATACATTTTGGACATTTTTCAAAGCAAAATTTATTCCCACAAGAAGGTTTTGCTTTTCTCTCTTCTTTGATTGAGTGACTTGTCAAATTCTGATCAATGCAAACTATCCTTGGATTTTGAAGTGTATGTTTGTTTGGCATTGAAAGTGTGGGAGCAACACAGATTAATAAATTATAAAATTTCCTTTCATAGAGTGTAGAGTTACAAATTGTCTCATCATCACCATGTTCACAATCTCTTATCCCATTACAAAGCTTGACAGTTGAAACATATTTTCCAGTCTCACACTGGAAATAGTTTACTACTCTTGTTGTTGAATGTCTTGTTGTTACAGTCCATGTATCCTGATTGTCAACAAACATTTCTTTTGGTGGATTCATCTTTCTTCCGGCGCAGTAGACGCTTCTTCTGTCAAGAACTCTCTGATCACAGGGAATTTTCAGCCACTGCAGGTAACTTTTGTTCCAAATTAAGAGAAGGGTACATGTTGCATTTTCTGAAGACAATGCAAAAAATCTTTTCATGACTGTGTTGATAGTTATTGCTTTCTGAAAAAATCCACTGTCTTTCTTTTCAAAACGTAAATAAGTTCTCAGAGTTTTCAGATAAAATTTCCAAGAATAAGCCAAACCACTGGCGTGATTGCTGAAGAACTGAATGTTCAGTGGATTGCCATTGGTCCAGATATGATTTTGTCTCTGACAAAAGAAATTTCCTTGTGTTTATCAAACAAAATGCAATTTCAGCTGGACCTTGATTGACAAAGTTCTACCTGTGCTGTGACCCAGGCCAGGACTCCCCTCACCCCCTGAGTGTTATTTATGCTCATGCCAGGGCACATTGTATATGGCCTGGGGAAAAGCACACATAAGTATCATTTCAATTCAATTTTAGCAGCTGAGGGGGCAACATTTCTCCACTGGCATTCTGATTAGATGAGGCCATTTTGCCTGCAAGGGGTGCTGAAAGGATTTTTGGTGCTTATGAGTCAACAGGGAGGTACTGATAGTTTCTTTTGACTGAACAGCATGGTATGAACATTTGCGGACGAATCAGCATGGTACAAGCAATTTCTTCGACAAATGACCTGCAAGGCACACTCGCATTCTTTTGTTCCACAACAACAAGAATAACAAGAAAACGTAAGCAACCAAACATGAAACATCGGTGTATGAGGATTCGTACATAGGGATAAGACACAAAGGCTTTCAATTGGACAAATTGAAGTCCTCCGTTTTGAGGTGAAGTGATTCCAAAGAACCATGGTCATCAAATAGGTACACAACCGTACTCACCTTGCTATTCAGTCCAATAAAAATAGCAATTGTTTGATAAAAATGAAACGAAGGGGGATAGAAAAAATCATATTCCTCTCCTTTTAATTTTCCACGTCTATGACTGGGAACAACTGGGCAATCTGATCTTTCAACCTTTGATCTTTTCCTTTCCTTTGTAACAATGTCATACTCAAAGATTTTTACTTGAGTTGCAATCAATTCCATATCTAAAGTACTATGCACGGAGGGAAGATCAGTTCCATTTGACTTGCAAAGCGTGTTTGCTTCAAACCATGATAGCAAGTTAGAGATTCCAATAGATGGCGATTCCCATTGAGGAAGTAAAGTATTGTGACTGGACAGAGATATGTTGGGAATTCTGGAGTAAGTGTGATTCTCAATCTCAATCACATCTTTGATTCTGTATCCTGGTGGAACTTTCAACATCACCTCAATGTGACCACATTCATTTAGACCAGAACAATACCTGCACCTGGTCAAAGAAGGGATAATCAAGTTTGTTTCTGAATGAGAAACAATTCTTTCTACTATCCTGTTGATTGGTAATCCTGTCACAAGGTTTGTTCGAAATTCTATTGTCACAGGAACATATCTTGCAAAATGCTTCTTGTACTTTATATACAACGTTTCTATTGAAGGTTTTATGTCTTTGAATTTGATCTCACAAGTTCTTTGAGTGTAAAAAGCTACTTTCGTAGCATTTGTTGGAATTGGTTCTTTCATTGAATCTACATATCTGAAACCTTCTTTGTGAAAGAATGTCAACAAGTTGCTTTCGTCAGTGATGTTGTACTCTGCTGCACAATGGTCAAAAATATATGCAAAAACCACAGGCTGTGGCAGAAACAAAGATATATTCCCAAACTCTCCATGAGAGGCCAAGTATTGAATGCTGAGTGTTATCCAGCCATCTGAAACTCTGTGTACACAAACATTTTCTTCAAATGATCTTCTTGTCTTGAAAAAGTTGGTATCCTCATGTCCAATTGGTCTTTTTTGAAAATTACACAGATCAAAATACTTGTATGAATCATGGTATTCAAGCCTGAGCACATCAAATTTAAAACCATAATGATTGGATATAAAACTTAACTTGTCAAAGAGGAAATCTAAGTTCCTAATTGCTGTTATCAAAAATTCAGTGTTTGCAATGGCCGAGTAATTTAAGATTTTTATACTTTCTGACATATGGCTGTTGTTCATTTTGGGAGAAGTGCTAAAAAGATTTTTCAGAAAGTGCCTTTCCATCATCAGAATTTTGCTTGCGACTTGTATTCTGTACCCAAGTATGTGGGCTTCTATCTGAAAAGCCTTGGCCGGAAGATCTTGGAACATGATCACATGCCTGGTCCAGGAATAGCTGCGCCATCTACACTTCACTCCGTGCAAAAAGTAACTTGCTGTTGGAAGTATGGTCATAACCAAGCACTTTTTGTGTTCCCTCAGGGGTATTCCCAAAGTCATTCCTGGTGCAGAATGAGTTTCATCCAAATACAACATAAGACATGATCTAGTGGAGGAGAAATGACCAACACAAGGAGTCGGAGATACTGCCATTGATCCTCTAATGAAGCTGAACAGAGAATGATAATAATATACAATGATCACAAACTCAGTTGTCAGCCTGCTTACAATTCCGTATGCAGACCTGCTTTGAGTGTATGGCTGTTGGTGTCTGGACATATTTCTACTGACACCCAAAACCAGCTCATCTTTACCTGACTTATCCAGAAAATATACAGAAATTTGACCAAAGAAATTTTCCTGGCCTGCAGCTTTGTCAGGGCCTGTGTAGGAAACAAAATCAAGAGTTACATTGTAAGAAAAACTCTGACTTTGGGCCAACCAAATGACATCACTAACAATCTCAGAATTTTTTGTGGGCAACCTGTCAAAAACAAATTGTTTTTCACATGACAGTGTTCTGTTGGTTCTGTTATGTGGGACAGAAACAAATGAAGCACTCAGCAAAGTTTTTGTATTGTTCCAATGAACTATCACTGTGGCCACAAAAGTTGCAAGAGTGTAAAAGAAGTTGGACCATTCAACACTTTTGCATTGGGCTGTTGGACCATCATGAACTGCAAATATCTCATTTCTGTTGGTTGAGTATATTTTTAAGTAGTTGTATTGGTTCACGTGAATGTTTAGAACATAAATATAAAAGTTGGAAATTTTGGAAATGGAGGAAAGAAGTACTTTTGTTTGTCTTATCTTGTCCTTTGGCAAAAAGGATTCTTCTCTGGATTTCTGAGAACTGCAGAATTCTTGTTGACATGGGTCATTTAGTTGACAAAAGTTCAGCTGTGACAACATCAACGTTGAAGAAAATATTTGGAAGAACATTTTGAAACTTGAAGGATGTGTGACATTGATTTCCAGTATGACTTTATTGTCTGTGTACATCACTGACCAGGGATGCCTTTGACCACAAAACCTGTATTTGGCAAATTTCTGTTGCAAACTTTCTTCAGCAGGCAACAGAAATACATATTCTCCAAACAAATTTGTTTGATAGTGACTGAACGTCAGGTTTAAAAAGTACTGCTTTCTTTGTGCAATCATAAATTTGAAAGGTATGCTTCCAGTTGAAACCAAATCAAATGGATAACAAAATACTCCAGCCAGCGAGTGAGTTTTGTTATGTTTTCTCCTTTCACAAAAATGCAACCTGGGTATTATTTCTTCATCAATTACTTTGTGCAGGTGCTTTATTGTTTGTGTAACAGAACATTGAACCTTTGAACCAAAGATAATATTCCCAAACAATTCTTGACTCAATACATACAGATCTTGACTGAATGATTTCTTGTACTGCTTCCATTGATAACTTTTCAGTAGCTTTGAAATTTGTTCAAGGGTAGTGACAGACTGAATGTTAACAAACAGAAAGCAAACCACAAACAGTGCAGAACACATTGGTGCACTTCTTTCCTTCAGAAAATGTGAATTGTTTTGTGCAAACAGAATCACAAAAGAAGACACAGAAGTATACGGCAAATTTGACCAATCCTACAGTCAGTGACAACAAGCAACAATATATTGTAGCAACAGAATACGAACTGGTTGTGATTTGGACTGAAACAAGATTCTGGAAATCAAATTGAAGTCGTCTTTGTGATCGCAAGAGGTAAATTGTCCTTGATATCAGCTTCCCAATTGTTGGCCCACTCAAAAAATTGGACAGGGTGTTTGTTTGCTTTCTTTCTTTCATGCAGATGATGAGAAGACCAAGGGGCCCAGGCCAAACCCTGCATCTTGTATTCTTTGGTGGTTTTGAAGGTGCACACTTTGTGCCACACTTTCAGCGCCACAAAAATATCAACACCACATATTTCATGAAGCTGTTTGATCCTTTTGTGTGATCAGCCCTGATTGCGTTCTTATGCGGCCGTAAAAAAGGAAAACATTTGTTGACACAGAAGCAGCTTGAGAAAGTCAGGATGAGGAGGCAGGTATATACAACTCCAAAAATGGACCTGCTTCTTTCAAGGGCACAGTTTTGTTCCTTGGTTTGCTTGGCATGTTGACAGGACCCACTGGTTGATGTGCGTTCGTCTATCTGCCTGTCCATCCAGTTGTCACAGTGACCCCGCCCTCCCCCCCCCCCCCCAACGATTGTGGCAGATTCTGCCAGAACTCGTCAAGCCAAACGGTTCGAGTGACATGTCAACGTCTTTCCGTCTGCTTTCTTGTCTCCGCAAATTGGTTTCGTTCCCACACAGGGACTTTTCACATTGAGTGATGAGAGGCGAATTTTTGGTCAGACGTCAAAACTACCTCTTTTGAATTCAACTGTTTACGCCGACGTCAAAAAATAGCTCCATGGAGCTCGCGGTGATTTGAGGAAATTTCAGTAACTCTGATTTGGCTTGCTCTGATTTGGCTTGCTCTGATTTGGGTCACTCAGATTTGGCTTGCTCT
>JAAUXT010099765.1_pt1 | contig 10872 bp, 8 predicted proteins | sample 7278171 | NCBI WGS metagenome assembly JAAUXT01 (sample SAMN14350112, study PRJNA611818) | marine sediment metagenome | isolation source: surface marine sediment (1.8m) | place: French Polynesia: Moorea | collected 2018-08 | reverse complement strand
TCTGGTCCTGCCCCCCCCCCCGACAAATGCAAACTTCGCCCGCTCAAGTGATGCTCTTCTTTTTCACATCTTCTTTTTGAAGCAATTATTTCCGTTGTTGTGTGCACAAATAGCAAAAAAAAAAAAAAAAAAAATCGTGTTTTTTTTGTTTGTTTTTTTTTTTTTCACTTCACCAGAGGGTCGCGTCGAGGTCGAGACGTCGGCCACCGAAGCGAATAAAGAAAACGAAGAAGACAGGGACAACGGGATCCAAATCCCAACGATCATCATCACACCGCCTGAGGAGGCGATAGAGATGGTTACCCCTGCCGCCAGGGATGCTGCGGACGCAGCCCACGTTCCTATCGCGATGATGGAGGAACTGAAAAAGCTCAAAGAGCAGATAAAATATTACGAAGCCCAGAAAAAGACGAAAGACAACAAAATCGAAGAGCAGGGGAAGAAAATTGCCTTGCTGCAGAAGAAGCTACGGCTTCCCTTGAAGTCAAGTGGACTTGGGAAAAAGGTCGAGAACCAAGAGTGCGACTTTGAAGGCAACAAGAACAACAACAACAACAACGACAACAACAACAACAATAGTTACCTAGTTGAGTACTTGGAGCTCGAGAATCAGACGCAGTTGCTGACTGAACAGTTGCGACAAAGCCAATATTTGATCCTGTCATCGCAGAAAGATATCTTGTCGATGAAACAGCGAATGTCGCAGCTGGCGGCACAAAATCGACTTTTGTTGTCTCACGTCAAAAAGTGGACAAATATTTCGTTGCAACAGGGAGAGACAATCGACGCGCAGTCGAAGATCATCACGGATCTCAGGAACCATAATCAGTACGCTATGGAGCAGGCGAGAGCCCTTGCGGCCACCCACGAGCAACTTGTCGCGCAGCAAGCCGAGGGGTACATAAACAAGTTGAAGAGCGAAATGGAGCTCGCAGCGAAAGACTTTGTGAGCAACGTGGAACGAGGCGTGGCCGCAGAGCGCTTCGAAGTGGAAAGCCGTTTTGCGGCAATGAACACGGAAATATCTTCGTTGAAGAAGAAGATCCAAGACAGGGATATTTGTATTTTGAATATACACCGCACAAATCCGGCGGGACACAGAGCAGGGTCAACCCAACTGATGCCACCGCCGCCGCCTCCGTCTGCAAGTCGTGGAACTTCGTTTGGCGCCAAGCGTCGCCGCTAGGAAAGGCATTGCTCTGTTCACTCTTGTTTGTACACTCATTACAGATCTGTCCAATAGTCATCTGAATCTATATTGTTGGTGTTTCAATAAAACTTACAATTGCACAAAATTTGGAGATGTTCCTCGATCAAAGCGAAAAAAATTTCTGGACATACTGTGACTGCAAAAAGGAGTCGGAGCACTACAAAACTTGCGAAAATTTTTGTGTCGATGGCTGCGCAAAAAGCGTCTGATGAAGAGAAAGAACTCCCCAACCTGCAAATTTTTGTGATCGCAAAAAAAAAGAAAGAAAGAAAGAAAAGAAAACCATCTCCATGCTGACAACGTTCGAAGCCGAAGCAACTCCGAATGCCAGCCATGCATGTCAACAATGGCTGCACGGAATGGGGAAACACCCCTCAACATCTTGCCCGTCACGATTGAGAAGTCTTTTTTTCAGTCAGAACCAAAGTGGGTACTCAGCGGCTCGAAGAGAAAGTCCACCTTGAAGATTTTCAAAAAAAAATTCTTGTCAAATTGCATGAGATTCGCAGGTCAAATGTAGCCTCAAGAGGAAGCAACACAAACACACTTGAGACCAACCACGCATTTTCAGGCGTTTACTCGTATTTGGTGAATAGAGAAGGATTCAAAACTGAAGACCAGTTCGAGCAGAGGTTTACAATTGTGTTCGAGCAAAGGTTTTGAATTGCGTGTTCTGCACGAGGGGTGTTACGTACTTGCCGGTTGCTTTTGCCGATCCAGCAATTTCGTGTCTCCACCCAGTGGAGATTCTGAAATTTGTGATCAAAGTCACGATCTACAACACCGACTACAGCGTTGAGAGCATGTTGCTGTGGACCGGTTTGAACATTCAGGTTCGATTTTAGTGAGTTTTCATAGCTTCAATGAACTGCAAGAAATTTTGCAGACTTGATCAGGCTCCAAAATGATGCCAGGCTGAAGAGAATGTTTCAGTGTGCGTATCGGGCTGACGCGCCCAAAATGTCCAGCCCGAACGGGCTTGAAAACGATGCAGGGTTGATGAGAACGATTCAGTGTGTCAGAGCTCTCCACATGTGACGTGGCTTTGAAATTCTTGATCTTCTCTTGCCAATGTCCGTGTGAGTGTCTCCGAGACTTGACTTGAATAATTTTGGGGTTCGGAGCCATATAAAACCAATGGCAAGACTGATTCTGGCATGAATGTTTGAGGAGACTTCACAATCCCATCTGCAGACCAGAAGAGAACGAGACACCCTCGACCAAAGAAGACTGGAGAGAACATCCAGAAAATAAATAAAAACATTTTTTGCTCGCTGACACAGTGTGAGGTGTGCTGCTGTTGCTGCCCAGATTTCTGACTGGCCACCTTCAATTTCTGAAGAAGGAACTGAATGTGAAGAAGAGTGCGAAGTGTGTGAAGCTGGTTTCAAAAAGCTGCTGAATGCACAAAGAGACAAGAGTGCAATTGTGACAAGAATCTCAGGAGGTGAAAGCAAAATCCAGACACTTTTCTGTCAAGGATTATCATCTGTGACGAAACCTGGCCAAGCACTTTCCAAGCTGAGAACAAGAAGCAGTTGCTCTCAAAAGCCTCTGACTTTGAGATTTGAAGCAACAAAGGCTGACTCTACTTTTTTGACCAGGTAGTCAGTTTGTGTGGTTCTCTGGAGGCTTGGGTAACCTTTGATGCGGACATATTCGTGCATCACAACTCTTTGAAAGATGAGGGAAGCAGTGAAATGCCAGAACCTGAACTGTGACACCTGACCAAACAGAGAACAATACAACTTCATGCTCTGCTTGATTTGGCCCCCTCAACATTGCTCTCTCCCAAGAGGAAAGAGAATAGAGGAACCACCTTTCATTCATATGCTCTTTTTTTTCCAAAAATGCGTCCTCGTGAGGACGCTTCGACAAGGCTTTGCAAATGCAATTTCTGACTTGACCATCCTGTGGTAGAAGTGCTCCAGCAAATTGGAGGGCGACACACGGGTGCACATGTTGCTGCTGACATTGGGTAAATAGGATCTCACACCGCGGTCGGTTTGAGAAGCGTCTTTCTGCCCATTGCGCGAAAAATTGTCCAAGCGAGATGGTGTGTGAGAAAAAGTGATCTTGGCCAGAACAGTGACTCCAAAGAGGAGTAAATAATTTGGACGCCCTTTTCCCGTTTGGCGTATCCATTTAGGAACCTGTGCACCTTTCATCAGTTGAACTGCTTGTGATCAAAATTGTGCTAACTTTGTGCCGTCATTTCACAAGGCCCATGTATGCCTTGTTCATGTGACCGTCGAGTCCAGATCCTGCGTGGTGACCTGGCGCCTTGCGCCCGAAGGAAAATTGGGAGGTTTCGCAAATTGAAAACGTTGACGTAGGCGTGAACCCTGTGGGATGCAGTATTCCCCAGACACTTGTATTTTTTCTCTTGTTCTGAACCAAATTCAAAATTTGCTTTTTCAATTTTCTGACAAAAGGGTGCAGATAAAGAGAGAGAGAGAGAGAGAGAGAGAGAGAGCGAGAGACAGAGACAGAGACAGAGACAGAGCAAAAGAAACAAATTTAGAAAACACCTTTCTTGCTCTGGACTTGAAACTTTTGTGGTGAAAAAGATCCCACAGGGTGAGATTCTACGTCTGCATTCACGCCCACGTCTACGTTTTCAGTTTGCGAAACCTCCCTGATATCCGGTCATTTTGCGTGGCTTTTTCTTTCTTCGAAGTTGAAGTGCACTTCTTCTCATTTCGAGTCAGAATAACTTCACTCAGTTCTTTGTGCCCGTGGCGCGAACTGAGAAGACAAAAGGTTGATCAGAGACCACACATCCCCCTGGTTTCTCTCGAGCTTAATTGACAGCTTTTTTTTTTTTTTTTTTTTTTTTTTTTTTGTTCAACAAGAAAGAAAACATTTTTGTTGTCTGTGGAGTCAATGGAGAAAGACTGACCATGATACAGGTGCAGGATCTTCGCGAAAGAAGTGTAGAAAGATGAAGTACTCAACAAAATGAGGAAATGGAGTGGAGTCTTTCTGCAGACAAGTGTTCAATGGGTTGGTAAATTTGAGAAGTGGCCTTTTGTCTCCATCGGATCCAGGAATGGCTCAGGGAAGGGAAAATTGTCGTGTATTTAACGCTTGGGCTCTGACTTCAACATATTGGAGATGATTGAGGAAAGAGGCATTGTTTCTTTTTTTCCATTTTGCGAAATGCAAAATGCGTGCAGATCTTTCAAACGTGCATCCTTTCGCGCGCTTTCCCAGGAGTCAAGAAGCGTTCAATTTTGCGTCGCGGCAACGTGCAAACGGAACTAGAAGACGTCATGACGTCACAAATATCGCACAGCAATTGTTGCTAGCCGGGGGCGTTGCTAACGACAAGCAGTATAGCAACGCGGTTTGCTGAGAGCAAGACGGTCGTGTCTCTGTCTCGTGCGTTTTTCGCTGGTTTTTAGCGAAGAAGTTCGAATTTCTTCACAAAATGGATTTGCCGGAGGCTTGTGTGGTGAGTAAGAGTTCTTTGAGCGAATTTTTTTTGCGCCCAGTCTGCATTCCAAGAAACAAAATGAAAATTTTTGTCGACCGCCCTCCGTGTCATGTCAAACTCACAGACGAAAGAAAAGGTCCTGGATTGTTTCAGTCTTTCAAATGATATTTCCACAAACAAACAGACTTGCACTGAAGTTTGTCATTGCTAATTGTTTCTCTGCCTGTTTGCAGCTTCCGCTGTTGGACGAGGACAGTTTGTGGTTCATGGGGAAGACTGTGGGGAACCTCTTCCTTGGCTTCCTCGTCGCCGTTGTGTTCAAGCTCTTCCGCAGAGACTCGACGCGTGAGTTGTCTAGATGTTGATCTGTTCATTCACATGTCGCCATTTGACCACAAAGTTAGACTTTGACAGAATACAGACTTTGTAGATCTGGATCTAACAACAACATCCAACACGATTCAACACTTGCAACAAAAAGAAATCATGTTCAAGATTCCCGAATCAGCAACTCATTTCTTCCGACAGATCCAGATAGATCCAGATTTGTCACCCTTTCTTGATCTGTTCTGCCTTTCCACCAAAGCAGAAATAAAATAGATCAATCGTTTTCTTTTCACAGGTGCTGTGGTCGTCGAGAGACCGGCGGAGGCTCAGGTGGTGGAGGGTCGCGCAGCTGCTGCTGCTGACGAGGCGACCCCGAAGAGCGAGGAGGCGGCGCCGGCAGAGAGCACCGGCGCTCCCGTTAACTGCTCTTCTTCCAGGTAATTTTTCCTTGATGTTGCCTTCAAAATTTCAAAAAACACTTTGAGTTGGAGTCACACAAATGACATGTTGCGGAAACCGCTTTGTTGTTTCTTGTGGCCGGTGAAAAGTAACTCTGACCTCTGTTTGTAGCGAGGAGAAGGAGAAGCAGAACGAGCTGGCTCTTGAGATCACCCGTCTGAACGAGGTGAACGCGCAGTGGGCGGCCTGCTACGCCGATGCCCAGGCGAGGCTGCAGAGCGTGTACGAGCAGAACGAAGCTCTGACGAGAGCCAACGAGGAGCTCAAGGCGGCTCAGGAGAAGCTGCACGCCGAGCATCAGGCAGCCCTGGAGGGACTGAACGCAGCCCTGGGCAAAGCCAACGCAGAGCTCGAGGAGTGCAAGAGCCAGCTGGAGGCCAAGGCACAGGAGGCGAGTGACTTTCATGAGGAAAGCGATCGCGCTCTTGAGAAAGCTGAGAATGAGAGAGATCACGCTCTCAGAGATGCCTTGGACGACAACAACGATTTGCGGACGCAGATCGACGTGATGCGCAGAGCGCTCTACGCCAGAGACTGCTACATCGATGAGCTGTACGGCAGCCTGTGCGCTTCCAGGGACATGGTTCGGTTCCTGCAGAGCCGCGCTGAATCGCAGCGAGTCGCAGCAGCGGAGCAGAACCTGCCGAAGCACAAGTGCAAGTCGAACAAGACGGTGCGCTTCCTGGATGAGCAGGAGACTCCAGCCGCATCCGACGACGAGGCGACGGACGTCGCGCACACCTCGGATCCCGCCATTGGCGAGGAATCTGAAGAAAGTGAAATTGACACTTGCGAACACAACGATGCTCTGTTTGACGGCCATGTCGTCGAGTGTATCGAGTCTGCGGAGCGCGCCGAACCCGATGGGTGCCAGCTGAACGGTGGCGAACTTGACGGGTGCGAGCCTGTCGTTGGCCACTCTGACGGCTGTGTGCCCGACGGGGATAAGCGCGATGACGCAGACGACTTGCTTGTCTAGACATTCTGTTCTCACGATGTACTTCTCTCAACCTGCAACTGTCAAATATACGTCTTTCATCACTTTCGGCTCCTGCAAGTTCACAAAAATCAGTTCTTCACTTGCTGCGAATAAAAGTATGTTCAGTTACAATGGTTCTTTGTGTTTCTTGTGCCACAAGCACATGTGCGTGATGGTCATAGCCTCGTCCAGGGTCGGACCCTGTTGAGCCTCCCACCGTAACCGTGGATCCACTGGGTAAAAGAGCGGAGAAGTCGTTTTCCGAACTTTACGGTCTAAGGTGTGATGTTCTCCGGATTTTCATGGACCAATAGCGATTTATCACCAACGAACTGTTTTACGAAGTCATTCCCAATCCGCTGGGATCGCTCGCTCGCACTTTGCCTTTTAGTTGTGACAAATTGTTCGATCTGCGCGCAAACAATCTGCACACAGAGTGCAACGAAAACAAAAGTGCCCACGTTCTACGAGTACATATATTTATGCTTTCACCAAAAAAAGACCATGTGCACAGGCAACTTTGGTCATTTACTCGAACGAACGCAAGTTCCTCGATTCAGCTGCAATCAGAGCATCATTGCTGTGAGGGTATCGCACGAGTAGACAACACGGAATATTTCCGTGAAATTGAAAGATTTCAAGCGCGCGACGGCCCTGGCGGCGAAGCGCGCTTTGTGCAATCACTGTGTGGACATGGAAGGCACAGTAAGGTCCCACCCCACCCCCGTGACATACCGCATACACCCGTGTACAAGACGCACCTTTTTGTCCCAAAATTGAGCGTCAAAAGTGGGGGTGCGTCTCAGACATGGGTATGAGTTTCCATTGTTTTTCATGGTACTTGAGTACCCCAAAACAAGAGCTTGTTTTGAAGAGCTTGTTTTGGGGTGCGTCTTAAACATGGGTGCGACTTATACATGGGTGGATACGGCACCTCAGCCACAGTAGGTCTGGGAGTTTGACCTGCTGGGTTGGTCCTGTTTGGGGTGAGAGTCCGGGGTAGTCCTGGTTTGCACCCAACCAGCAGGTCCTACATCACCAGACCCACCTAACACTCAAAGTGGAGCTGTGGCCATGCAGGCCCACTCCCTTCTCCTTTGCTGAGTAAGTCCTGTAACATCCATGCCCACTGTATGCTGCTGGAAAATGGAAAATGTTACATGTTGTCACAGGGTACCAGAGACGGAGCGCTCTCAAAACTCTGATTTCTTCTTCGCATTTTGTATTTTCAGATTCATTTGGGCCTGCATAGTTTTGCTTGGAATAGCACTTTTCTGCTGGCAACTTGTGCAAAGTGTCCTGTACTATCTGTCCCGACCAGTCACCGTGAACGTGAAAATCAACTACAATCAGAGCATCACATTCCCTGCGGTGACCATCTGCAATCAGAACGACTTCCGAACAACTGCCACGAGTGCCCAGGACATGTACAACTTGGTCCAAGACTTTTACAGCAACACCAAGAAGGTGAACCTGACTCACTACAACGCAGCCAACATGTCCCTGGAAACATTTTACACGCTCGCCGCTCATCTGAAAGAGGACATGATAGTCAGGTTGGTTTCATTTTCTCTGAGACCAGAAAGCAAAAACTTCCAGGATCGAGAGCAACCCAACAATGCAATTTACTTGTCGCGTGTTTCACTTCGTGATCAATATTTATCTCCTGGATCAAGAGGATGAGATCGTGGCTTGGCGTCCGCACGTAAACTCGACATCTCACATTGTTCCCACTGAAGAGCAGAGGAGCCTTGCAGTCGCTGCTGGCTTGATTGCTCCAGTGTCTCTTGTCACGCAGCTGCCACTGGGACGAGGCGGAGTGCAGTCACGAGGACTTCATCACCATCCACAGCGACTACGGCGTCTGCTACACGTTCAACAGCGGCCGCTCCTCCGCGTCCCAGGGCGACGTGTTCGACAGCTCCAGCATCAGGAAGGTTTCTCGAACAGGTCCGTTTTGTTTCTCTGTGGGATCAATGCGAGACTGGGAAGGGCAAAGCCTGGCCTGTTGAACCGAGACCTCAAAGCCTCTTGATTCCGTGGAGTTGACGCAAAACGCAACACTCCTTTGGAGTGCCACGTGTTTCTTGTCACCCACAGCTAATTTAAAGTTGGTATCTTCTGAGGTTTGGCGAACAAATTCAATTTGCATCTGCCGATCAGTTTTGGGTCCTCGCGGAAAGCTGCGAGCAACGACGCAGGTCTGGGGACTTCTGCCCGTTCCGAGAACTGCGCTCATGTGAGATTTGAATGACAAAAACCAATTTTGTGTTCGAAACAATTCACGATTCAGAGTCACACCGTATCAAGGATTTTCTTGAATGAAGAGATTCCTGAATTTCTGGGGATTTTCCCTCTTTTCCCCAATCAACTGCTGCGTCAACCACGGTCTTTTGGGAAACAAACGCAAAACATCCGAGTGAATCTGCGCCAAATTTGTGTTGGTGGAGCCCAGCTGTCTGGGTTAATTTGATATCAACATTTGTCTGGAAGAAACGGCCTGATTAGGTTTCCGTCTCAAAAGCAGCAAACATCAGATGCCAGCTTTCTGCTGGCGTGAGGTCTTTGGCGTATCTACATTGCGCAAACACGAATCTTGTTGAGTAACTGCAATCTGCCAGTCTCAAGAGGCAACTTTTTGCAACAAAAGCAATAACCATGCAGATTCTTGGTGTTTTTCGCCAGCATAACTTCTGGCATCGTGCTGAAGAAGCAGGATGAAGTAGGAACAGGTTGATTGAAGGCGGCCAGAAGTCTGACGAACCCCGTGATTTTGTGTTTGAAACCAAATTGACCTTCAACCAGATTGTTCTCTTTAACAGGAAGTCGGCCTTTGAGACTGGGAAGCTCTTTGGGAGCGATAGAGTGATATTTCACAGCTCTTTTTCAAAGTACAGATTCAGACGAAGTTCCAACCTCCTTGTTCTCTCGTGCCGGTCTCGTTTAGACCAGAGAAACGCAAATTGCAAGGGAAACATAAAGTGGCGTTGAGGGAATGCGCAACGTTTATTAAATTGGCTTCGTGTTTTTTCAACAAAGCGGCCTTGTAAATCTCATCTTCCTCTGGGGAAAGACTGTCTGCAGACAACGCAACAACGTAGACGCGCGTTCTCCTGCACCCGTCCCCGTGGTGAAAAGCCTGCAGCACTTGTCCAGCAGGATGTGTGAACACACAAAAAGTCTTTTCTCTTGCATGCGCATCTGATTTGGGATGACCTCGCTTGCCTGGCTTGACAAAAGAGAAACAATCCTGTCCTCAATGCACGATTTCTTTGATAAATCCAAGTTCAGGTTCACAAGTTCACGCACGCATCAGACTGTACGGAAAAGTTCCAGCCACGAAACAAGCCTCTGCAACAAAAGCACAAAACAAATGGCAACAGCATTCATTCCAACATAAACACACAGCGCTAAAAATGTGTTCTGCTTCCAGGCGCGGACAGAGGGCTGAGAATGAGACTGAACATCGAGCAATACGAGTACATGGTGGGACCGAACCCCGGGGCAGGCATCAAGCTGCTCATCCACGACAACACGGAGGTGCCTCTCGTCAGGGACCTGGGCAATGCCGTCCCTCCAGGCACACACGCCTATGTCGGGATACAAATTGTGCAGGTGAGACTTGCCCCTCGTCGCTGTCGGACGAAAAAAAGTTTTCAAGTGAAAAAAGTCCGACAGTCTTTTCTCGGAAGTTTGATTGCCTTCAGATTTATCACTTTGGTTGTTCAAGGACTGCTCAGTGTGGAAAGCCTGCAAAACATCATTTGTTTGAAACCTTTGAGGAGGGATCTATGTTCCCGGGGGCGTGTGTTAACTTCTGCATTTGCTGCTGGGTGGATGCATCAAGAGGATTGGCTTCAGCTGTTTGTTGCAGAATACGGTCTCAAATCAACAATGGTGCCTTGCAAATTCATTGCAAACAGTTTCCCACTTCACCAAAAGCAAAGCAGTGGTTCGGAACAGGTTGATTTTCGACTGCTTGAAGCTGCTTGGCAGAAACTTTCAGCAATGGGATTTGTTCTTGTGAAAGACTGGCAATCTTGCAGGAAATGTGACAAAAGAAACCAGGAAGTCTCTTCACCGATCAATTGCCAAACATCTTCCCTAATGGAAGTCTGTTTGTCTTGTCTGAGTCCAGAGACAGAAACGGGTCTGTCACAGACGGCACTGTTCCAACAATTGTCAACGGATCACATTTCGAAACATCGGTGGAGTCACACCACTTTGTTGCAAAGGGGAAAAGTGGACTGCGGAGGCTTACTCATTTCAAAGACTACGAGGCCCGTCGTTTATGAAACCGTTTTTCATCCGGTAGGACCCCAAAACCTTCATGGATTGCCCTGAAAAGTTTTGTGTACAATCTTGACTTGCATTCCTTCATTTTGGAACAGCTTTCAGTCAAATTTGGTTTTTCCTGTGGATTCAATGATTTAACAAAAAACTGTCTCTTTTTGCTTG
>JAAUXT010028672.1_pt1 | contig 10872 bp, 11 predicted proteins | sample 7278171 | NCBI WGS metagenome assembly JAAUXT01 (sample SAMN14350112, study PRJNA611818) | marine sediment metagenome | isolation source: surface marine sediment (1.8m) | place: French Polynesia: Moorea | collected 2018-08 | reverse complement strand
GGTTAACTTTTTTTTTTTCAAAAAAAAAAATTTTTAAAAACTTTAAAAAATTTATAACTAAATCCCAACCCCGGCCCACTTTCGCCCCCGGCCCCCCCCCCCGGGGGCCGGGCGGGGGGGGGGGCGCCAGAATTGGAGACCCTGGATCAACCCTTGCTGCCTCGTTTCAGCGCAGCAGACCGAGTGTACGACGAGACGCACTACAACCTGTTCAGAGTTCACGCGTACAGCGGTGGAGAGATGGAGTGGGAACCAGGTAAAAAGCGCGCGTCGGGAACCAGGTGGGATGCGCATCGGGTCCCAGGTGAAAAACGTGCGTTGGGAACCAGGTAGAAAGGCGTGTGGGAACGAAGTCCGAGACGCGCAACCTCATCGAGTCCGGCTGCCCTTGATCTCCGGTGTGCTTCGTGCTGGATGCGCTGCGTCGTGCGTCGTGCGTCGTGCGTCGTGCGTCGTGCGTCGTGCGTCGTGCGTCGTGCGCTAAGTCGTTAACGCTGCATCGCTGAGTCGAGCGAACGGTGCGCGTTGGCGCACACGGAGACGCAAGCGCGCCTGCGTTGTGACGTCTGCACAAAAGCTGTGCGTCGGTCAGTGGACCAAACGTTTGGTGGGACGCATCGCCTGACGTGAGTCGGGCCTTCAATCTCCCTACAGACAACCCCATTCTCCGTTTTGCTTTGCAGGTGGGCAGTTTGAGAGTTCGTGCAAGATCGACGTGACGTTTTACCCGTTCGACGACCAGACGTGCTTCATGAAGTTCGCCAACTGGGTTTACAGCGGGAAGCAGGTGCGTGTGCTGCCCTCAGGTGGTCGGGAGGGGTCCGGGGGTCTTCTTGTTGGATGGACAGAATGCCTCCCAGTGCAACGGTACACGACGGCTTCAGCGGCGGTGTGCAGGTTTTAGTTGGTTTGCAGGGGTGTTCGATCCCTTTTGGATGTGTTGCTTTGACTTTGACTTTGACATTTTGACACGTTTGATTGGGGGTTTTCACGTTGGTGACGCGCGCGTCAAAAAATTGATGCCCGCGTCAAAACACTCCATTGGGTGTCATGTTGAATTTTGATGCGTGCGTCAAAAATTCTGACGCCGCCCAACCGCGCGTCACCAACGTGAAAACCCCTATTGAAAAACAAAAAATCGCCTTTGGGTCCGCCCCTGGGGTTTTGCCAAGATGCCGTCTGAACCCTCTCTGTTCGGCTCCAGGTTTGATCAATGTGCTTGTCACACTGGTGTGAACAATTCTGGTTCAGCATAAATCCCACCTTCGTCGCCATGAAGTTGAGCCCACAAACAAGACAACGATCTAACCCATGACGTTGACAAACGCACTTTCGCTCGACACCAGTGTTTTTGCTGGTGGTGGAAGTTTTCAACAAATTTGTATTTTTTTTTCAGGTGAACCTGACCCTGGACCCGGAGGCGATGGAGCAGCTGCTGGAGCCATTCAAGGAGAACGGGGAGTGGGACATCGTCGACTACTGGGCCACGAGGGAGGACCTCTACTACATGTGCTGCCCAGAGGACCCGTACCCAGAGGTACGTCTACTACATGTGGTGCCCTGAGGACCCCCACCCTGAGGTATGTCTATTACATGCAGTCCCGAAGGTCCATACCCTGAGGTAGGTCGTCTACTTGTGCTGTCCGGAAGACCCGTACCCAGAGGTACGTCTGCTGCATGAGTTGTGTGGAGGACCCGTGTGTTGCCCAGAGGACCCATACCCTGAGGTATGTCCACTACATGTGTTGCCCAGAGGACCCGTACCCTGAGGTATGTCTGCTACATGTGCTGTCCAGAGGACCCGTACCCAAAGGTACGTCACCCACATGTGCTGCCCAGAAGACCCGTACCCTGAGGTACGTCAGCTTAGTTGGTTCGCTTGAATGGTGGCGATTCGTTGTCAATGAAAAGGTGGACAAAATTGACAAACAGGATCTTGGATCCAATTGTGTGACCACCCGGTGCCTGTCAGACACGGGGTCCCGTCCTCTCTGATTCCCTCCAGAAAATACTTTTCTCCCAATTATTTCGTGTTGTCAAGCCCGATATGATCCATCACCTCAGAAGACAAGCTCCAGCGCTGAGTATCTCCTGTGCCGAACCCACCCCTCATGGATCAGCCCCTGCCGACCCGCTGACCCCCTCCAGGCTCAGTCCCTCCTCTGACCCGCGCATGCGTCTCATCACAGGTGACGTTCTTCCTGCACCTGCGACGCAAGGTTCTCTTCTACGTCATGAACCTGATCCTGCCGTCGAGCATGTTGTCCCTGCTGGTGGCGCTGGTCTTCCTGCTCCCGTCCGAGTGCGGGGAGAAGATCTCGATGGGCGTCACCCTCCTGCTCTCCTTCTCCGTGTTCATCCTCATGATCACAGAGTCGGTCCCCAACACGTCGACCTCGGTGCCTCTCATTGGTGAGTGATGCGTGGGATCCAGGGGTAGATCCAGGGTGGGGCCCTTGATTTCCAGGGTTCCCAACCCGATCCCAGGAAGGAATTTTTGTGTGGGAAAAGGACGAATGGAATTGATGGTGCATGCAGAACAAACAACCACTGGAAATTTGCCGTGCAATGTGTGCCAACAAACAAACGGTTGACCTCATACAAAACGCTTCAGTGTGTGTGTGTGTGTGTGTGTGTGTGTGTGTGTGTGTGTGTGTATGGAGGGAGGGTTGCACAGATGTTTTTTGTGCGACGTCCCTTTGGGGCAAGAGCGCTTTGTGATCAAAACCGTTCACATTTTCGTGGAATTTCGGCCCATGTCTCACTGTGTCGCATCGCATCGTGTCCCATTGCAGGGGGCGCGCGTCCCCTTGGACATCGCACTCGCAGTTGTTTGTCCTGTTGCGTGCATTTGTAATTGGAGCTTGTTGCACGTGTCACCACATCCCCACCTCCCTCTTGTGTCGCAGGGATCTACATGATCGTCTTGATGGGGATGACGTCCATCAGCATCGCTCTCACCGTCCTCGTGCTCAACCTGCACCACCGAGGCGACGCGAGCGCTCCTCCCGCCTGGCTCAGCGCCCTCGTGCCGCGGACCCGCGCGCCCCTCCGCTCGGGGGCCGCTGCCGCCGCTCCCGGGGGACCGTCCGACTCCGCCCGTGGTGACGCGGGCCAGTCCAGCGGGAGCTGGCAGACTCAGTACAGCACGAGCGAGTCGTATCGCTACGAGATGAGTTCTGTGTTCTCCATGAGTGGTGCCGGCGGCAGCGGCGGCGGTGGCGGCGGCGGTGGTGGTGGTGGCGCGCAGTCGTTCGTGCAGCACCAGGACACGACGGCGTCAAGGGGCGAGGACGGCGGCGGCGCGGATGGCGTCGTGCGGTGGAGAGACCTGGCCGCCGCCCTGGACACGCTCTTCTTCTGGGCGTTCCTCCTCGTCACGGTGGTCGTGTCCCTCATCATCCTCCTCTTCGTTCCGCTCACCAAACCCATCGTGGACAAAGTGGCCGAGTCAGAAAAGGCGTAGCCACGGTCATTTTGGTTGTGTCCCAGGAATCACAGACAAGCCAGGCAAGAATTGTGCAGGAAGGACGTAAGCACAATGGTGTGACACAAGCGATGAGCGTGCGTGCAGCCTCAGTCGCACAACACATCTTCATCCGTCCTGACCCAGGCACGCTCATGCTACTGACGAGCATCCATCTAGGCCCACATCATCTATTCACCTGACCCACCCACGCAGGCTCATACCCAGTGTGCCTCCTGACCCAAACACCCCGCTTTGAATTCGACGCCTCAGTTAGCGCCTGCAAGCACAAACGCTTTCATTTTGTGTGTTTCACGGTGGTTTCCTTCATCAAATCGTGAATCCATTCTTGGTGACATTGTTGCATTGTGTGTGACGCTCAGCATTCCAAAGCCAGCAAATCCTCCCAACTTATCCACTGTGCATGAGCGCCCCAACTGTCGCCAAGCAAAGCCTTTCACCACAAACGATGAAACAATGAAAAATCACGTGTAGCCAAATAATTCAAAGTCTGTTGAATATTCCTGTCTGACGCTTTCCAGCAGCGCTTCGTCTATCGTGGAATAATACTTCTGCACAACCATATTGGAATTGTTCCTGGTGGATCCAGTGGACATGGGTCCAAGGCGTTGCTTCGGAAAAGCTCGGTCCTTGCCGTAAATTTTCCGCAAAATGACCTTGGAGTCAGCGTCAATTGTCTCCAGATGGGCGATGTACTTGTAGCGGGCGGTGCATGGGCGGCAGAGGTGGGCGACGCTGCGCCAGTGCGGGTCGGGCGGGGCGCCCGGACTCACCAGATGGCGCAGGAACTCTGCGAAGCGAACGCCAGAACCTCGCTTTCGCTCCTTTTTCGCTGAAAATACAATATGGCAGTGCAACATGGACCCTTGATTTTGCAAAAAATTTCCTTCTTGTGCGAGGAACACCTTATCTTTCTGCCTCTGTGTGTGTGTGTGTGTGTGTGTGTGTGAGTGTGTCTGTCTGTCTGTCTGTCTGTCTCCGTCTGTCTGTCTGTCTGTCTCTGTCTCTCTCTCTCTCCCATCTGCCCATCTCTAAGTGTCTTGCTCTCTTTCTCCTTTCTCTCTCACTCTCCTGTCTTTTTGTCTGAGGCGCCTTGGCTGAGTCCGAGGATGTCTCCCCCTACCGACAGTGGATCTGCTTGAGAACGCGTCCGACATTCAACGTGAACAAGAAGCAGTGCTCAAGGCAACTGCAGTGCGAAGTCCCTTGCCGGTAATGTGTCTTCTCCTTGAACTCAGTGGCTGAATGCCTGCCCCTGCCTTGGTGCACTGCCTTATATAGCCTACATACACACAGGGAGGGGGGGGTCCAGGCGGATGGATGGTCCAGGCCAGGGGGGCAGCGGACATTTCATCCACCTTGCCATTTATACCACACTACCACATGGTGCTTGCCCTGAAGGGACTTCGCGCAATTAGGCACCAAACTGCTCTGGCGACACTGACTGACACCGGGTCTGAACTTGGCGAGGATCCTGGAGCCGACGAGGCGATGGAAGGACCTGACGACGGCCGAGTCGTTCTTCTCCAACTTGTCGCGGAAGGCGCTGAGAAGCCGAGTCCAGGGGTCACGCACCACGACGAAGGAGAACCAGGCCCGCAGCATCTGAGGAGGAGCAGCACGTGCAGGAGGTGCAGGTCAATCCCATGGACCTCCCGCAGTTCACACCGCACACGCACGATGTCACCTTCGGGTCACACCGCGTCAACGCTCGAGTAAAACACGCTTTTATGTACAAGACGCCCCCAATACTTTTGGCCTTTTTGAAAATACCAAGGCCTGAAACAATAAGCATAAGACGCGTGCACCCCTTCTTTTGACGTTCAATTTTTTGGAGCAGAAGAGAGCGTCTTGTACACGCGGGAGTTTGGTGCGCCGTGACCTTGGTGTGAGTGTACGCCAGCGTACGTAAAGTGCGCAGGGTTCTGGTTCACATAGCATGCGTTTTGCATCGCATGCATCTCTGTTCGAGTTTGCTTGGAACGCGCAGGGGAGCAACACGTGACGCGTCCAGTATACGGAGCTGGGTACAAGGTGTGTGTCTCTCTCCCGCAGAGAAATCTCAGGCTTGGCTCAGACGTGTTAGTAAGCGTTCGTTTATAGTGGGTGCTTTGAGAGCGGGACGCTCCATGTGTCCCGGTTTGAAAAATAAAACCATCATAGCGTGGCGGGAAAGCATTGGGCGAGACTGGCGGTGCCATCTATGTTCAGGTGAGGTAGTTACAGTGATGTGGACAGCCAATCAGAATTAAGTTTGCAGCAGCCATTGAAGAGGGAAAGGTTGAAGTATTTGTAAATGGTTTTTTTCATCCATTTTTGGCCCAAAATGGTTTCCAAACTTATTTGTTTTACTGCAGCTGGGAAGGCCAGAGTGCAGAGAAGATCTAGAACATTCATTTTGATTGAAAGTGTGTGTGATTTGCTTTAGAATGGTACATAACATGCGTGTCCCATCCCGGTTTGGCCAGCAGGACAGAATGTGAAACTTCTCAATCTCTGTCAGAATTGTGTGATTTGTGCTGTTTTGAAGTAAACTGGGACACAAATTGTGTCCTGGTCTTGAGACATTGTCCCGGTTTGCTTGAAAAAAGTTGGGGTTGATGTACAGTCTATTTTGAAACAAATTTCCCTGGTTTGGAAGGATATTTTTGCAATGTGTCAATGAGAAATTTTGTTGAGATTCTTTCTGGGTCCTGTTGGTGATGTGAAATGAATTTGGGCACAGGTGTGTGACAGAATACTGAGGTAGTGTGATCATACATGTGTCCCGGTTTGGCATTTTGATTGGAATGTGAGTGTACATTCAGTTTTGCAACTTGTTTTGCAAAAAAAACAAGTTGCAAAAAAATGTCTGGAATCTGTACTGTTCTGATTTGTGTTTAATTGTTTCTTCTTCCCAGTTGTTGTTGCAGATTGAGACGAAAAGTGTGAAGTACAAACCGGGACGCTCAAACCGGGACACAAGACGTGACGTGACGTGAACATGGCCAAGAAGAAAATAACTGACAGAGACAAGGCTGCATTCCTGAAGTCTGCAGCCAGGAAGATGACAGCGAAGAAGCAGGCAGCTCAGCTTGACAGGAAGAAAAAAACACCTGTGAAAGATGTTAGCAGCAAGAAAATGAAGACAACACCCAAAAGTGGGACGAAGACCGGGACGCATGCAAGCGGGACACCAGGCTCATCTGACAAGAAGGGAAGGCCACTCACAGTTGCTGAGAAGAAACAGAAGCCTCAACCACAGACAAAGAAGGAGAAGAAGGCTGCAAAAGACCAAGAAAGAATCTGGAGTCTTGTTGAGAAAGGCAAGAAGAAGGCTGAGAGGGAAGGACCACCTGGAAGTGACACCAAGAAGGGTGGGTCGAAGAACCGGGATGGAAAGCGGGACGGAGCAAGCGGGACGACTGGGTCATCACACATTGGTGAAAGACTGAACAAATGGAAGCCAAAGGACATGCAGATTGCAGTATACACTGTACTCGAGGACAGGAAAAAACCTGTCAACAAAAGAATTGGGATCAGGAGGATAGCTGAGGCTTGCAATGTTCCCAGGAACACACTGAATCAAAGGGTACTTGGAAGAGTCAGTGGGTTCCAGCACAAATCTGGAGGTGAGCTTTCAGCAAAATTGTTCTCAGAAGAAGAGGAACAGGAACTGGTCAACATGGCACTGAAGCATGCAGACTCTGGTTTTCCTTTTACACCAAAGAAGTTGAGAAATCTAGCTTTTGAATTTGCACTCATGCAAGGACACACAGTGAACAACAAGCATGAAGAACTGTCAAGGACATGGATCAAAAGATTCAACAAACGACACCCAGAATTGGCACTTCATGTACCACAGCAACTGAGTTCCTACAGGGCTATCTGATGCAACCATGAATGCATTGATGCTTGGTTCAAAATCTACCAGTCACTACTTGACAAAAACAATATCACAAGCCCATTACAAGTGTGGAATGTGGCTGAAACTGGTGTTGTTGATGTACCCAAAGTGAAGAAAGTTCTTGGTCGCTCAGGCTTCAGGACGCAGTTTGTTGTCCCAAAAGAAAAAGGCACAACAACAACTATCATTGTGATGGTCAATGCTGTTGGAATGAAGGTTCCACCAATGGTGATCCACAAAGGAGCCAGGGTCAAGGAAGAGTGGCTCGCAAACAAGAGGCCAGAAACAAAAGTCAGAGCTTCAGACAGTGGCTGGGTGAACACAAAGCTGTTCCATGAATATGGACGTGTCTTCTTGGAATTTCTGCAGAAGCTTGGACTGGATCGCATGAACCATGTTCTGCTCCTGGATGGTCACCAGAGCCACACATACAACTATCAATTTTTGATAGAAATGTACAGAAGTGGTGTGAAAGTACTTTGCCTTCCACCGCATACATCACACTTCCTCCAACCTCTGGACAATGTGCCTTTGGCAGTGTTCAAGAGTACCTGGCATGAAGAACTGTGTCAGTACTGTCGCAAGTATGCAGGTACAGCATTGGCGAAGAATCACTTCTTCCTGCTGTTCAACTGTGCCTTCAGGGCACTGACACCTCCTGTCATTGTCAGAGGATTCAGAGAGACTGGTATGTGGCCAATTGACATTGGAGCAATCAAAGAGCACAAGTTTGCTCCATCAGACCTTCTGGGTTCCCAGAAGCACAAGCTGCCTCCAGCAAATGCTCCTGCAGCACAAAGTAATTTCCACTACAAAGTTACATGCTTGTGTTCAGTTCCTGTTCCTCTTCTTCGAGTTCAGTTTTGAAACCGGGACACACAAACTGGGATGCAAACCGGAGAGTATCAATGATAATCAATGCAGTGCCTTCATATATTCCATATTTTTGATGCAGGAGTTGAGTCCTGAAGTGACAGGAAAGAGGGAGCAGGGAGCAGAAACTTCTGATTCAGAAACTTCTGATTCAGACTCTGACTCCTCTTCTGACTCCTCTTCTGACTCTGGCAGCTCAGCATCCAGTGATGAGAACTCTTCTGATGACTCTGCAAGTTCGGCAGGTGCGCAGAAAAAGACATGTTTGTGAAAGCACTCACGAAACCGGGACGATGAAACCGGGACACATTTGCAGTACAAAGTGCAACCTGTACATCTGAATGTCAAACAGTTTCTCATGCTCTCTTCCACATTTCAGAGTCAGAGGATGATGGTGTGATGGCCCTGCCTCCATCTACAGAGAAAAAGAAGAGTTCTCCTGCATCAAAACCAGCAGCACCACCCAAGCCAGTGCCGAAGCAGGACGCAAGAACCGGGACACAGTCGAGTATTCCTCAACGCAGAACCCTGAAAAACATCAAGGAAAGGATCAGCAGAAACAGCAAAGGTGGTCATCTGAGTCCTGTTGAACTGGCAACACTGATCCATGAAGAAGAAAACACCCCAGAGTCTTCTCATGAAGTTGTGGTGCAAGCTGATGTGCATCAATCTGCTGCAAACTGGGACGCTGTTCAACCGTCGACCACACAAGGTCTGTTATCTTGACAAGAAGATCTTTTTTTGCAGGTGTTTCACCTTTGTCTGCACTGCAGCTGGTGTTCTTGTCAAACTCAGTTTGAAATCAGGACTTCTGCCACATCTTTCTGAAAAACAAGCAGAGACACAACAACTGTATGAGGTGTTTCGAGAGCGGGACGCAAACCGGGACACAACTTCTCACTGTTTGCTTGATTTTGCAGGTGAAGCAGTCAGCTTTTGTGCCACCAGATATTCCACAAGAGGCTCTTCCCTCCACCTCTTCTCAGAGCAAGGGTGACAACTTCTACAAGAAACCTGCACAAACTGACAGTGGGCCATCTACAACATCCACAGACCGGGACACAGCAGCTGCAAACCGGGACACAGACCGGGACAATGATGACGAAGCTGGTGGACAGGTCTATCCAGAGGGTGACTCTGGTGAGTACTGAGTACTGTTGTGAACAAAGAATGTCACAACCCTTTCTTTTCAGCTGAAAGAAAAAACTATTTGCAATCAGTTGAGTTGCTATCACAGACATGTCTTGTATGTTGCTGAAACCGGGACGCACAAACCGGGACAGTGCACGAACCTAAATTTGTGTTTTGCTTCAACAGCAGAGAAGAAAGAAGAGGACCATGATGCTGCAACTGCAAGGAGAAAACGACACCTGGATGAACTCGCCCCTCTGCCAAAAAAACCAAAGCCAAGTAACAAAAAAGCTAAGAAAGAGCAGATTCCAAATTCAGAGTTAACACACAAAGATAGTTTGGCTTATGTCAGGCAACAAACCATCAAGAAAAGCCAAGAAAAAAAGGAAGCAGAAAAGAAACCAAGGATCAGCACAACACAAGAGATCATTGGCAAAGAAAGGAAATTGTATTTGGGTGCAGGTCCAACCAAAGTTCTGATCAGAAAGGGGAAAGACAAGGATAGGTGTTTGTACTGTCAAATGTTGTTCAACAAATTTGATGCAGGCACTGAGGCAGATCAGTGGGTCAACTGCAAAAGTTGTAAATTTCCACTGCACAAGAAGTGCATGGAGCATTTGCTGAAATGTCCGTGTGGTGCTGCTGCTCCTCGGAACAAGTAAAAAATCGAAGTGAAGTCACGGTAAACTGGGACACCCAAGCGGGACGACACAAGAGTAAACCGGGACAGTGTCAAGTTGTGTTCAATAAACCAGATCTCAGACAATTTTGCAGATGCTGCTGATATTTTCACCAAAAATGGTCATTCACGAAATGTTCTTTTCAGAAAAAAATACTTGATGAAACTCAGGTTCATGTTGCTTGAAATATTCAGACTTGAACTGCATTTAAAAAAAATGTTTCAAGAGACGAAACTGGGACGCACAAAAGTGATTTCAGACTGTATTTCTCTGATGGAGATTTCCTGTTGGTCTACAAATTGTTTAGTACAACCAGTATGCCACAATAAAGCCAAAACATGTTTTTCACATTTTAAATGATGGCATTTGTTCATCTTTCATTTGCAAAAAAAACTGTGCACACATCTTTGTAGACAAAACTGGGATGCAAAAATGTGTCCCGCTCTCGAAGCACCAAGTTCAAACCGGGACAGGGTGAGTAGTATTAGGGCCCGTTACTTGGTGCACACTTGGCGTTTCATTTTCATTTTTTGTCAGAAATTCGGATCAGATTGTGCGAGTGTGCTTTACCAATGATTTACAGAGTCAAACTGGGTACATGTATTTCTTTTGCTTTTTTAACTCGAGAGTGAGGGGTTGATTGAGTTTTCCAAAATTAGTTTGCAATGATGTGACACTTGCTGGTGTTATTGCGATCTGCCTTGAGTTGTTTGAAATGTTTTGGAAAAAAGATACAAATTAGATTGCTTCAAGTCAGATTTTTGGTCTCTTTCATTTGCGGTTTCAGTTTTCAATCTTTCGTAAAGCATAAACTC
>JAAUXT010047116.1_pt1 | contig 10874 bp, 11 predicted proteins | sample 7278171 | NCBI WGS metagenome assembly JAAUXT01 (sample SAMN14350112, study PRJNA611818) | marine sediment metagenome | isolation source: surface marine sediment (1.8m) | place: French Polynesia: Moorea | collected 2018-08 | reverse complement strand
CGAAGGTTCCAAGGATATCCGCGAGGCGCTGAACGAACTGGCGACGCTCGAAATCGGCGAGGCTCCGGCCTGGTCGCGCGATGAACCGTCGGACTCACCGCGTGATTTTCCTTATCAGGAGTTGGCCCGCCAAGATTAGCAGCGCCTATCCAGAAACGGCATCTTTTGGCCCAGGCCGGCGTTCTCACTCTTTTGAAATCCACATTTCTGACAAGGACATATTTCCGACTTTTTCATAATCGTGGATGGGCACTGTTGGCCGTCTCTCATTCGCGCTCCCAACAAGCAGGTCCGCGACCGTGGATCGCCGCACCTCCCGGTTGGGTATCCCAAGCCCCTGGCATCGTAAACGATGGTTGCAGAAATCAAGCGGGGGTAATGGCCTCATGGATGGCCGGCGGGGCGATCGCGTTGGGTAGGGGAGGGCGGTGCCGCGGCCGCCATCTGGAGACCGACAATGGTTTTGGCGTCGCGGATTTCACGATTGGCGATCATTTCCAGGGCGGTTTCGAGGGCCACTTCCCGGACTTCGAGGAGTTCGTCGTCGTCGAGTTGCTGGCCTCCCGGGGACAGTCGCTGCGCGAGAAAAAGGTGAATGACTTCATCGGAATACCCCGGCAGGGGGGTGATTTCACCCATAGCGGTCCACTCCTGGGCCGCAACCCCGGTTTCTTCTTCGAGCTCGCGCCGGGCGCAATCCAGCGGCGCTTCACCCGGATTCAGCGTACCCGCCGGTATTTCCCAGATGTCGCCGCCCACGGCATAGCGAAACTGGCGGATCAGAATCACGCCGCCCTGGTCGGTGAGCGCGACGATGGCCGCGGCACCGGGATGGCGAACGACCTCCAGGTCCACGGTAACACCATTTTCAAGGGTCACATTGTCGACCGCCAACTCGAAAACCCGTCCACGGTGCACCGTGCGGGTGTGGTTGCGTTGCGCGCGCATGGGGCGGAATCTCCTTTCGGTGCCGGCCCGAGGGTGGGCTCGGCCAGGATAATTTCTACGCGGGCCAAAACAATGCTTGGCCTGGATGCCGACGTGCTTTACCTTGACATAACAACATATGCCAATCCAGTGTCGGCAGGCAAGCCCGACACGGGCCGATCGTGCGGACGCCTCTGCGGTGACACCCGCTTCTCCGCCGACCATGCGTGACAACCTCTACCGCGGTCGTCACCGACGGCCCGATTAAATTTGTTGAAGGGAGACGTGTGATGAACCTCGAAGACGCCATCGCTCAGGCCATCGCCTATGAAACCCGCATCCGGGACCTCTATCGCGAGGCCGCTGATCAAACCACCGATGTCAAAGGCCAGAAAGTCTTCCAGACCCTGGCGGACGATGAACAGCGTCACCTCGATTATCTGGAGCACAAACGCCGCCAGTGGCGTGAGGAAGGGACTCTGACGGTGGAACTTCTGGCCTCGCTGGTGGCGGCTCCCGAAATACCGCCGTCGGCGGTTGAAGGCCTCGCCACCCAGATGGACCGCCCCGACCGGGGCGACGAAAAACGAATGCTCAGCAAGGCGCTGCAGGTCGAGATGGAAACCAGCGAATTCTACCGGCGCATGGTCGCGGAGATGGACGGTGCGGCCCGTGACATGTTCGCGCGCTTCCTGGAGATCGAAGACGGCCATATCGTCGCGGTCCAGGCCGAACTCGACTATATCAGCCAGACCGGGTTCTGGTTCGACTTTCAGGAGTTCGACATGGAGTACTAAGGGCGATCCCACCCTTTCGCACAGGGTTGGGATCCGGAATCTTGTCCTCGTGCGTCGATCGCACGTGCGGGTGGTTCGCTCCACAGCGCCGACCCGCTGTCTCACGGCCAAGCAGCCTGGGCGGAGGCCCTTGTGATTGCGGCGCTTTCAGCCTTGACATCACACCCCCTTTTCTATACACGAACTCTTTTGATCAAAATTCGATTCCGCTGCGGCGCTTCGCGTTTTTGCATGCAGTGCCGGCGGCGTCAGGAGAATCCATGGCGGCAACCACTACCGAAAGACCGGGCCTCGGCACCTTTGCACATGGTGTGCATCCACCCGAACACAAGCACTTTTCCGAAGATCTGCCCATCGAAGTCGTCCCGACGCCGGCCAAGGTGCAACTGCCTTTGCTGCAGCACGTGGGGGCGCCCAGTGTGCCGGTGGTCAAGGTCAAAGATGCTTTGGCCATGGGGGATATGATCAGCAAGGGCGGGGGGTTCGTATCGGCGCCCCTGCATGCCCCGATCGCCGGCAAGGTGCTTAAAACGGCGGTGGCCACGCTGCCCAACGCGCGGCATGTGCAGGTCATGCCCATCAAGGCCGACGGTGAACAGCTCGAGGGGCAGGCGCTATTCGATGATGTCCTGGGCGGCGAGTGGACCTATGAAGGCATTGATCGGCGCGATGCCCAGGAAATCACCGATGCCATTGCCGCCGCCGGTATCGTCGGTCTGGGCGGGGCCGCTTTCCCGACCCATGTCAAATACACGCGCAACGACGAGAAACCCATCGATACGGTGCTGATCAACGGCTGCGAATGCGAGCCGTTTCTGACACCCGACTACCGCGTCATGCTCGAGGCCCCCCGGGCCGTGGTGGCCGGATCCCTGCTGGTGGCCCGCGCGGCCGGCGCCCGCACGATCATCATCGGGGTGGAGAACAACAAGCCGCAGGCCATCGAAGCGCTGCGCCAAGCCGCCGCCGGAACCGGTATTCAAATCGCCGTGCTCAAGACCAAATACCCCCAGGGCAGCGAAAAACAGCTCATCACGGCGGTTCTCAAACGGGAGACGCCCATGGGCGGGCTTCCGCTGGACATTGGCGTGGCGGTCAGCAACGTCGGCACCGCGGCGGCCATCGCGCGCGCCGTGCTGCGCGGCAAACCCCTGACCCACCGGGTGGTGAGTGTCACCGGCGCCGGTATCCGGCAGCCCAAGAACCTGTTGGTGCCGATCGGCATCAGCTACCGGGAACTGATCGATTATTGCGGGGGACTCAAACCCGATGCGGCCCGGATCGTTTCCGGCGGGCCCATGATGGGCTTTGCCTTCGCCAACCTGGATGCCCCGATTACCAAGGGTACCAGCGGCGTGACCGTGCTGACCGAAGCCGATGTCCGCAAAGCCGGAGAAACGGCCTGCATCCGCTGTGGGCGCTGTGTCGACGCCTGCCCCATGGGCCTGGTGCCCACCAAGATCGCCCTGGCCTCCCGCGCCAAGGATGTCGACCTGACCCAGCGCTATCACATCATGGGCTGTTTCGAATGCGGCTGCTGCACTTTCACCTGCCCGGCCAGCATTCCATTGGTGCAGTTGATCCGTACCGGCAAGGCCCAGGTCATCGCCAGCCAGCGCAAGTAAACCACAGGACGGACCCATTATCGGCACCGCATTCTGAAAAATGAATCGCAACTTATTCTACGGAAAGACATGACGGACAACATCTTAAGCCAAACACCGGAAACCGAAAGCGCGGCGCCCGTCATCCACGTTTCACCTTCGCCGCATCTGGCCGATCAGGCCCTTACGACCCAGCGCATCATGCTGGACGTGGTTATCGGCCTCGTGCCGGTTATTGCCATGGCGCTCTACATGTTCCGCCTATACGCGGTCAAGCAGCTCGCGATCTGCGTGATCAGCTGTCTGGCGGCCGAGGCCCTGTTTGCCCGGATGCGCGGGCGCGCCGTGCCGCTCAAGGACTGCAGCGCTCTGGTGACCGGCATCATTTTGGCCCTTTCGCTTCCCGGCCCGGCGCCCTGGTACGTGGGCGTCATTGCCTCCTTCGTGGCCATTGGGATCGGCAAGGCCATCTTCGGCGGCATTGGTATGAACATTTTCAACCCGGCCATGGTGGGCCGTGCCTTTGTGATGATCGCTTTTGCTAGTGCTTTGGCGGCCTCCGGTTATCAGGACGTCAACAGCAGCATCGATGCCGTCACCCAGGCGACCCCGCTGGACACATTCAAACAAACGGGTGTGGTGACGCCCCTGGCCGCCCTGTTTTTAGGCCTCACCAATGGATCGCTTGGTGAAACCAGTGCCCTGGCCTGTTTGATCGGCGGCATCTATCTTTGCATTCGGCGATCGGCTTCCTGGGAAATCCCGGCCGGCGTGATCGGCGCGGCTGCGGTTTTGGGGGGCATCGCCAATTTGGTCGACATGGATTCGGGCTGGACCGTACTGCACCATCTCTGCGGCGGCTCCTTGCTCTTCGGTGCTTTTTTTATTGCCACCGATCCCTGTTCGAGCCCCTTGACCCCCAAAGGTAAATTCATTTTTGGGCTGGGCGTAGGGGGTTTTATTATGTTGCTCAGGCTTTTCAGCGGTTATCCTGCCGGCGTCATGTTTGCCGTCTTGCTGATGAACTGCCTGACCCCGCTGATCAATCGCTGGACCATTCCACGGCCGCTGGGGGCATCGACCTCCTGAGGCGGTGCCGGCCATAGAGGCGAGTACCAGGACAAGTGCCAAAGCCGACGACCGAATTTCAAGACAAGGAGCGACGACAAGCGGCATGACAGCACAAGGCAAAACCCATTTTTTCTCCCAGGCCTGGCTGGTGCTGGTGCTGGCAATCTGCTTCGGCGGGCTGCTGGCCGGCATGCAGATCGTGCTGGGTCCGACCATCGAAGCCAACAAGATCAATGAAACCCTGGAGCGGGTGCCGGAGCTCGTTTTTGGCGCCGCTCATGCCAAGGAATTGTCGGAAACCGGAATGGAGATCAAGCCGCTGTCGGTCGGCGTCGAAAAAGCCGGCAAGACCGTGCGCTACAATGTTTACGAAACCAAATCCGACGGGCGGCTGGCGGGCTGGGTCACCAAGAGCGCGGGGCAGGGCTATGCCGATAAAATCGAGATCCTGATCGGCTTCGACCCTCAGGTGGAAAAGATCACCGGTCTGTTCGTACTCGATCAGAAGGAGACCCCTGGGCTGGGCAACAAGATCCTGGAAGCCGGCTGGCGCGGTCAGTTTCTGGACAAGTCCACGGCCAAGCCGCTGGCCCCGGTCAAGGGCCAGGCCAAGGCGGGCCATGAAATCGACGCGATCACCGGTGCGACCATTTCCTCCAAGGCGGTGACGGATATTATCAACACGGCGGTGGCCGACCTGCGCCAACCGCTGACGGACAAGGCCAAAGGACAATAACCATGGCGGATCAACCCACGGCAACCGAACGCTTCATCCAGGGGATTCTGCCCGAGAACCCGGTGCTCCGGCAACTGCTGGGGCTGTGCCCTGCGCTGGCGGTGACGGCCAACATGAAATCGGCGCTCACCATGACGGGGGCGGTGCTCTTCGTGCTCTTCTGCGCCAATGTGATCACCAGCCTGATCCGCAACCTGCTCAAGCCGCATCTGCGCATCGTGGTCTTCACCCTGACGATCGCCACTTTCGTGACCATTGCCGACCGTTTTCTGGCGGCCTATCTCTACCAGATGAGCAAGACCCTGGGGCCTTACATCCCGCTGATCATCGTCAACTGCATCATCATCTGCCGCTGTGAAGTCTGCGCTTCCAAACAGTCCGTGTTCGTGGCCGGGGCGGACGCCATCGGGCAGTCCATCGGGTTCGGGCTGGCCATCTCGGCCATCGCGGCCGTGCGTGAAATCCTGGGCACCGGGAATTTCTTCGATATCCCGGTTCTGCCGGCGGCCTGGCCGGACTGGGTGGTCATGGTGCTGCCGCCGGGCGCTTTTTTGACCTTCGGCCTGCTGATCGGCCTGGTCAACTGGTATGAAACGGTGCGCGCGCAGCGCCCAGCCCGCGAAGTGCTCGAACCGGCCCAAAGCGAGGGAGCGTAACATGAGCTATTTGATCGATATCATCCTGATCGCCCTCGGGGCCGCCCTGATCAACAATTTCGTCCTGCACTATTTCGTGGGGATCTGCCCATTCGTGGGGGTTTCGCGACGCATCGACATGGCTTTCGGCATGGGCTGCGCGGTGACCTTCGTGATCACCATCGCGGCTTTCATCAGCTGGGCCATCACGACCTTCGTGCTGGTGCCCGGGGCGCCCCTGTCGCGCTGGATCGCCGGGTTTTTCGTCCCCGCCGAAACGGCCGCCGGCATCGACCTGACGATCTTGAGTTATATCGTCTACATTCTAGCCATATCTTCTTCGGTGCAGTTCGTCGAGATGTATGTGCGCAAGTTCTACCCGCCACTCTACAAGAGTTTCGGCGTCTACCTGCCCCTGATAACGACCAACTGCGCGATTCTCTTCGCCTGTCTGACGATCATGAGCAACATCGTGGGCGTGGACGATCCGTCCGCGGCCTGGGATCTGGGACGCTCGCTGATCCTCGCGATCTTCGGCGGTGTCGGTTTCACGATCGCCATCGTGATCATGGCCGGCATCCGGGAAGAACTCGATTTGTGCGATGTGCCCGAACCCTTTAAGGGCGCCGGCATCACCATGATCGTCTCGGGGATCATGGCCCTGGCCTTCATGGGCTTTACCGGCGTGGACAGCGGCCTCAAGAAAGCCCTGACGGCCGAAAAGCCGAGTGCCGCGGCGCGCATCGAAGAACACCCGGCGGAGGCGATCATCGCCGCCCAAAAGACCACTATGCCCACGGCCGAGCAATCGCACCCTTGATCGCGGCGGTACGGCTGAGCATCAATCATATGGAGAACGTCGTATGAATTTCGTAACCGTAGGCCTTTCCGCCGGCACGCTGCTGGCCATGGGCGTGGTGCTCTCCTACATCCTGGGATGGGCCAGCCGGAAATTTTATGTGGAGGTGGATCCGCGCATCACGGCCATCATGGACGTCCTGCCGGCGGCCAACTGCGGCGGCTGCGGTTTTGTGGGTTGCAGCGACTATGCCGAAGCCATCGTGGGCGCGGACGCACCGGTCAACAAGTGCCCGGTGGGCGGCGAGAGCTGTGCCGCCGCGGTGGCCGGCATCATGGGGGTCGAACTGACCGACACGCTGCCCTACCGCCCCATTGTTCACTGCGGGGCGCACACCGACCAAAAACGCAAACGCCACGAATACCGCGGCGAGCAGACTTGTGCGGCGGTCAATATCGTTTCCGGGGTCCAGGGCTGTATCTACGGCTGCCTGGGCTACGGGGACTGCGTCGAGGCCTGCAACTACGATGCGATCCACAACCGCGACGGACTGGCCACGGTGGACTATGACAAGTGCATCGGCTGCGGCGCCTGCGCCCAGGTCTGTCCGCGCAACATTATCACCATGTCGCCGTTCAAATTCGAACGCATGCTGGCGGTGACCTGTGCCAACAAGGATTTCGGCAAGGCCGTCAAGGAGGTCTGCACGGTGGGCTGCGTGGGGTGCAAGGCCTGTGCGAAAGCCTGCAGCCTCTTCACGATCGAGGACAATCTCTCTTCGATCAATTACAACGCCTACTGCCAGGAATTTTCCGAGGATCTGCACAAAGCTTTTGAGAAGTGCCCCCAGAAACGGCTTATGCTGGTGGGCAAACCCACCGCCAAACACCTCGAGGAGACCAAGGACATGCCGATGCCTGAGCTGGTGGAAGCCGATTTCCGCACCACCGCCGACGATATGGAGTGGTGGGGATAGCGATCCAGCGGTTGCGCACGTACTGACATCATCGATAGAAGTGGTTTCAAAGAAGGGCAGGGGAGATCTCCCCTGCCTTTTTGATTGGTGCGCCGGGTTGCAGGGGACCGCTTCCGACACCTTGTTGGCGGCGGCGGAGCTAGCCTGGCGATTTGAAAAAAGGAAGCGGGGGCTAAACCTCCGCAGGTGCGCTAACGGCTTTGATGGCATTGTGACAGGAAAAGTCCTGCCAGGATACGAAGCCCAGATTCAAGTTGACGTACCAGGCGCTCGTAAACGTGCGGCGATCGCAGCTCCACAGCCGTCGGGGCCGTTGGTCGAAGACCGGCGGCAGGCAGTGGTCGCTGCCCTGCGGGTTGGGTCGCAGCAGGGTGATCAATTCGTCGATCGTGGGCAGACGCCAGTTGCGCCGGGTGCCGAAGCCCTCGCGGTTGAGATGATCGATATAGGCCGCGGCGGCATGCCAGTCCAGGGTAAAATCGGAACCGCCCCGCTGCCAGGTCAATCCGCTGGCCTGGTCCGTTAGAACCGCCCCGTTTGCTTCGGCCGTGAAACGATGATCACGATAGCGCCGCGGGCGCCAGAGGGCGTCCAGGCCGAATTGCGACGGTTGCGGGCGGGGTGGGGTTTTGAGCGCTGTGGCGCGGATTGCCTCCCTTGCCGCCGTTTGCTTCGGGGGCGCGTGCGGTGGTGGTGCCGGCAGGTCGCGGCAGGCATCTTCCCATTGGGATTGCCAGCGCGTCTGCAGCGCGGCAAGGTCATCGCGCATATCGGTCGCACGTCCATAGCGCCGGGCGGGATCGTGCGCGAGGGCCCGCGCCAGGAAAGCATCCCAGGCGGCATCCAGATCGGGATGCATTTGACTGACGGGCCGGCAGGGATCTTCCGGCAGTCGGCCGCTTAACATCCGGTAGAGCATGACGCCCGTGGCGTAGAGGTCGGCGGCAAATCCGGCGGCATCTGGATTGTGTTCTTGTTCGCGGGCGGCATAGAAGGGTGAGCCGACCTTCAAGGTGGGCGGTCCCTTGAAGGCTTCGCCCCTCAGGCGCGACAGACCGAAATCGCAGATTTTGACCTGGTCGTGGGCGGTTAGGAGAATATTGAAGGGCTTGATATCCCGATGGACGATGCCGGCATGGTGCAGGCGGGCCAAGCCCTCCAGGATCTGGAGGCCGTAATCCACGGTCATTGGAACGGGCAGGGGACGCGAGGGCCTCTCCGCACGGTAGGTCTCCCCGATTTCCTGGCCCAGGTTGTTGCAATGGTAGGCCATGACATAGAAGGGGCCATGGTAGTCTTCACCGGCATCCAGGATTTCGAGGATGTTGGGATGGGTGATACCGGCCATGCGGCGGATCTCGTCTTCGAACAGGGACCGCAGTTTTGGCGTTCCGACAAGATGCTCCAAAGGCTCGGCCGGTTCTAGTCGTTTAAGGGCCAGGATGCGGCCGATGGCCGGGTGGGCCACCTTGTAGACCCGCCCCATGCCGCCCTGGCCCAGAAGCCCCCGCACATGATACCGACCGATCTTCTTCATGACGTCGGGGTCGTTTTCAGCGCAGGCGCAGGGCGTGCGCCTCCGGCAGGCCGGCATCCAGGATTTTTTGTACGGTGGCCTCGATATCGTAGGGCACGAAGCGCAGTTCCACCGTCAGGGCGATCGGGTCGAAGAGAACATATTTGGCGTTGTTGTTGCCGTCCCGCGGCTGTCCGACACTGCCCACATTGATGATGTAGCGGGCGTCGGCTTTGAGACGCAGCGGCTTGCGGCCGAAAGCGTATTTCTGAATCTGGCCCGCGGCGTACTCGATGATTTCAGGATAGTGGGTATGGCCGGTGAAGAAGATCTGCTCCTGCAGTTCGGTAAAGGTCTGGACCAGGTCGTCATTGGAGGCTTGAAACTGGTAGATCACCGGTGAATCCGGCGGAAAGCCATGAACCAGACGGAGATTTTCTTCCACCCGGCAGTAGGGGAACTGGTGAATCGATTCAATGGCTTCCGGGGAGAGCATCTCCACGGTTTTTAGCAGTGATTCACGGGCCACGGGGTTAAACCAGTCCAATTCGGAAGCATCGGTGACCGCCAGTTCATGATTGCCGAGGACCGAGGGAATACCGCGTGCCTCCAAGGTCTGGATGACGGCTTCCGGCTCAGGGCCGTAGCCGATATTGTCTCCCAGACTGTAGATTTTGCTGATCGCCAAGGCGTCGATGTCGTGGAGAACTTCTTCGAGCGCCTCGAGGTTGGCATGGATGTCGGAGATAATGGCGATTGTGGTCATGGTACGGATTCCCGTCAAATATTAACGTAAAGATACGGTCAGTCCCAGATAGGCGTCAATCAACTCCGGACCGTAGAAAATATAGGCGATGGCGCCGAGGGCCAAAAAGGGGCCGAAGGGCAGTTTGGTTTTCAAGCTGCCGCCGGAGCGCACCATCAGAAACAGCCCGACGAGGGTGCCGCTCACGGATGAGAAAAAAAGGGTGAAGAGCACCCCGCGCCAGCCGATCAGGGCACCGATCATGGCCAGCAGTTTGACATCGCCCATGCCCATGCCGTCCTTGCCGGTTATCAGGCGGTAGCCCAGCGCGACCAGAAGAAGACTGCCGCCACCGGCCAGAATGCCGATCAGGGCCTCGGTCCAGACGGTTTCCGCCAGCCACCCGCTGGCCAGAAAGAAAATCGGGATCCCCGTCAGTGAAAGCACGTCCGGTATGATCTGATGATCGATGTCGATGAAGGTGATCACGATCAGAACGGCGACGAAAAGGAAATAGACCAGGGTGGCGGCCGTAAGACCGTAACGCAGGAAAAGCGCCAGGGCCGCCAGGCCGGTGATCAACTCCACGAGCGGATAGCGCAGGGCGATGGCGGCGCGGCAGTTGCGGCAGCGGCCGCGCAGCAGCAGATAGCTGAGCACGGGGATGTTGTCGAAAAAGCGGATCGGCTGCCGGCATTGCGGGCAGGCCGAGGGCGGGTAGGCGATCGAGAGTCCGGCGGGAAGACGATAGATGCAGACATTCAAAAAACTGCCCACGCAGGCGCCGCCAAGCAATACGAATAGACTCATGATCTGGTTGGGTGACATTCTTCTCCTGCCAACGGCGCATCCCTTGGCAAGTAGGCGGCCGCGCGATCCATTCCGAGGCCTGCGGCGCAGGCGGCCGTCACCCCGGCAAACGATGGGTAAACCCATCGTATTATGGTTATTTGTAGGCGCCATGGGCTAAAAAATCAAGCGGTATATTGTTTTTGAAAAAGTGGGTCTTATATTTTAAACTTTTAGGCTTGCTCGTCTAAAAGCGGGTTTTTTTCCCTGCGAAGCTAT
>JAAUXT010020703.1_pt1 | contig 10874 bp, 9 predicted proteins | sample 7278171 | NCBI WGS metagenome assembly JAAUXT01 (sample SAMN14350112, study PRJNA611818) | marine sediment metagenome | isolation source: surface marine sediment (1.8m) | place: French Polynesia: Moorea | collected 2018-08 | reverse complement strand
GTTTTATTTCCTGATCAGCGTCTCCCAGGCCGCATCGGCCTTTTGAATATTTGCTGCCGAGTCGGCTTCAAATTCTTCGCGTCCTTTAGCGTCCCAATTGAGATAGAGTTTGCCGTCGATGATCTTAAACACCTTCGGATCTACACCGGCAACCTTGCCGGTCGTCGACAGACTCCGTGCTCAGTATCCGCCATATTGCGGCGCATATCTTTCCGGATCGACGACAAACAGATCTCTATTTTCAGCACTCGTGAAATACCATTTGGCATCGTTCCACTCGTGGGCGTACGTCCGTTGGCCTTTGATTGCGCGGCCTTCGGTATGGTAGGCGACCGTGTCATAGCCTTTGATGGCGACGCCAAAAAATGTCGAATTTACCTGGTCGAAGGCGCATGCGGCAGATGGCAGTACAACAAAAAGTAACGCGGCCAGTGTGATCAGGATGGCCGGTCTAATCGTTTTAAATATCCGGTTCATTTTAATGTATCTCCTTTAGAATCGGGAGTGCGTTGGTGGACAATTAACTTGCACCCAACGTATTCAGGTAAAGGGATTATCAATCTTCCCGTATCTTAACCCGGAACGCAGAACCCTGAACCCTTAAACCATATAAATACACTAAGTCCTAAATCTCAGTCGTAAAGAGGCGCTTTGAATTACACGGAATGCTTTCAGGGAAGACGGGTGACCGGTTCGATCGGCTAACTTTCCGGGACATAGTTGACTTTCTTGATCAGAAACACGCATATTTTCTATCACCGAAAGTTCGGTTATTGGTGTCAGGATTGCAGGCATTCTGCTATTGACATTTTCTGGCATTATACCTATGTCGTAAATGTCCCATATTGAGAGACATGCTGACAATTTGCTGATTGCTACAAAGTTCAATGGCCAACTTTGCGAGGAGGACATAATTATTTTTAAATTGGCGAATCTGCAGTTCAAAGATACCCGAGAAGAGATTGAATGCAATGAAGAATTACGACAATATTAAACGTGAGGTATTAGAAACAAGCCATTGGTTGGTCGAAAATGGGTATTTGGGGCGGTTGAGCAGTGGCGGAAACATCTCTGCGAGAGTTCCCGGTGAGGAAATTGTTGCTATAACCCCTTCGGGGATTCCATATTTCTCGCTAAAAGAGAACGATATCTGTCTCATTGACCTGAATATCAATTCTATTGAGGGCAGCCTATCCCCATCCATTGAAGCGCCGATGCACGTCGGGGTCTACCAGCATCGATCTGATGTCAATGCGGTCATTCACACCCACCAGCCCTTTGCCAATACGCTATCAATCATCAACAAACCGATTCCGGCCCTGTTCGAAGAAGTTATCGTTGAAATTGGCCACGAGGTTGATATCATACCCTATGCTTATTCCGGCAGCTCGGACTTGGTGGCCAATGTCAACAGTAAATTGGGTAATTTGTGTCATTGCTATCTCATTCAAAATCACGGAACCTTATGCCTGGGAACCGACGCGAAGCAGGCGATGAAGAATTCAGAATTACTTGAGCACGTCGCTCAAATTTACTGTCAGGCACTTGCAACCGGTGAGCAGATTCAAACCCTGCCGCAATCTGCAATAGCTCATTTTAAGGAAATGCGCCAATTGAGATTAAAATAGGCTGGCGCAGAAAGTTAACCGATACCGCGCTTCACTTCATAAACCTCGCCTTCGACCATTGTAACGAAAAATCGATAACCGTGAAATACATCAGTACTATTTCGTGAGAGAACATGGCGGGCTCTAAGAGGCGAATCGGGCTCACTCCGGTATCTATCCAATTACTGCAAGACGCTGCTGGCTTGATTGATCGAAAAAGTGAACCCGTTCGACATCTACTCGTAGACGGCATTTGGCATTTCGCGGAATACCAAATCTTCCCTGATTGGCAACGATTAATTTCTGACCGCCGATATCAAATGAAAACTGGGTTTCGGTTCCCGTTGTCTCGCTTAGCGACAGCTGTGCTTCAATGAGGTTGGCGGCGCTTTCGAAATTATCAGCCAGGACTTTAATGTGCTGCGGCCGGATGCCATAGATTATTTTTTGACCTATTCCCAGCGTATTTTCCAGTGGTAGGGGAAGAATGGCATCGCGGCTGCGAAATATTTTTTCGCCGTTCGCGGCGGTGATTTCTCCCTCGATAAGATTTATGGAAGGCGTGCCGATAAAATCTGCAACAAAGACATTGGCCGGCTGGTCAAATACCTCGGTCGGAGACCCGATTTGTTGAATGACGCCAAGGCGCATGACCAAGATTTTGTCGGCCATGGTCATTGCCTCGACCTGATCATGGGTAACGTAAATGGTGGTCGCACCGAGTTCATCATGTAATGAACGAACCTCAAAGCGCATTTGTTCCCTTAATTTGGCGTCCAAATTGGACAACGGCTCGTCGAATAAAAAAACTTTCGGATCGCGTACGATTGCCCGCCCCATTGCAACCCGTTGGGCTTGTCCGCCTGAAAGCTGGCTCGGATAGCGATCGAGCAGTTCTTCAATATTTAAGATTTTCGTTGCCCATTTAACCCGTTTGTCAATTTCGGATTTATCAACTTTTTTGACCTGCATGCTGAACGCAATATTATTGTAAACATTCATCTGGGGATATAGGGCATAGTTTTGAAACACCATTGCGATATCCCGGTCTCTTGGATGAATCCGGTTGACCAGTTTGCCGTCGATGAAGAGATTGCCGGATGAGATCGTATCCAGCCCGGCCGTCAACCGCAGCAAGGTTGATTTGCCGCAGCCGGAGGGTCCTAGCAGAGCGACAAACTCCCCGGCTTTTACTTCGACATTAATGTCCTGCAGTGCCTGCACTTTGCCAAAATTCTTGTGGATACCCTCGTAGACAACTGTTGCCATCTATACTCCTGCCATAGAGTGAAGGGTTAGCGGCGATTTTTTATCTGCATTCAGCAGCGAATGCTTCTAGGATTCCCGAGTCAGCGGCTATATCGAGCATGGTAAAGCGATCCCTTACTTCGCGGGAATAGAGCACGACATCCTGATAAAATGCCTGGGGCAGCCCCAGATCACATCCGGTTGTGACGGCGCCAATATCCCGCATTGCCGCCGACAACTTTTCATAAGGCAGCATGACCGCCCCCAGTTTCTCCGTAAATTTCTTCCAATTTTCCGAGAAATACCGATTTATTCTGTCGGTTTCTTTGCGATCAAGAGCCTTCTTTTTTAATTCTTCGATACATTGCTGCCCGATTTCCTTGCCATAGCGGGCATTTATGTCGGTTTCCTTAAGTTTAGTCGGTTTTAGAACGGGCGGAACATCATTATTCAAAATAAGGTTTTGCAGACGCGACATGGTTAACGAGGTTACCCCGACCTGTTCGCCGTGCAACGTATTGGGATTCACGTCATGGAAGAACATATCAATATAATGGGACATCATATGCTCGCCCATGCTGCCGGGATGGCTTGTATTGGTAATGCAAACTGCCAGTCCCATCAGGGCACACATCCGAACCAGTGTGCCGAATGCTTTAAAATCTCCTTCCTGCAAGGCTTTGGCGTGTCCGAAAAGTTTATCTTCATCATGGGCCAGTAAAAAATAGGGGAGCTGATGGTAGTCCGTTCCAAACAGTAAATGGGACATTAACCAGTCGACCTGGGCGGTTGTGCGGCAGATCAAATCGGCAAAAGCACTGCGGGTTAGCCGGATCGGACACTGAGAGATAACCGATAAGTCGAAAAATACCCCTTGAGCCGGCAGGGCGGTGATCGACCTTTTAAAGCCGCCGAAAGAAATCGATGCGGTGGGTGTCCCATATGCCAGTTGCGGTGAAGTGGGAAAAACCGAATATTTCTTTTTATCTATAAAAGAAGCGTATTTGACACTGTCGTTTAGTGTACCTGCGCCGACTGCGATCAATGCATCACAATGTCGGGTTAAATGTCTTAATTCCTCTACGCTTTCACTGTCGGCCTGCGGTTTTTTCCAAACGATTTCTTCGATGGCGAATCCATCTGAACGTAATGCCGATCCGATTCTTCGTCCAAGTACTTCATAGGTGTACCGGTCCGCTACGACCGCCAGCTTTTCATTGCGGTGTAGCGGATGAACCAGCTCGCCCTCCATGCCGTCCAGCGATTTCTTAATGGCAATAGAATTGATGTCGACCGATATCGGTTGACCTGTGAGCGGATCTTTCCACTCACCGGTCACCAATTCGTTAATGACGCCACCGTAATCTTCGGACATCATCACCTCTGGAAGGTTAGTTGCCGCCGGAGTTTACGTTTTATGAACGGTAGTCGACTTGACGGCGAAATCGACCAGACTGTTGAACGTTTTTTCATTGTCGGGAAATATTTGACGGTAAATTTCAAGTAACTCGTTCCACGTCTGCCGAAACTTTGGATTTGGCTCTATAGCTGTCGTCTCGCCGCTCATCGATTCGGCCGCCTCGCGAATTGATTCAAACCAGCCGGCGCCATAGCCAGCAATCATTGCGGCACCCAAGGCGGATGCCTCCACGGTCTCCGAAATGGCTACCCGCTTACCGGTTGAATCCGCCAGCATCTGCGTCCATAAGGGGCTCGAGGCGCCGCCCCCAATGGCAACAAACCGTTCAACCTGCAGGCCTGTCTCATTTTCCACTCCGGCGGTGGCTTGAGCCTGATCAAGGCACATGCCTTCCAGGATGGAGCGGTATAGATGAACTGGCGTGTGATCGCCGCCCAGACCGATAAAGCAGCCGCGACCATTAGGATTCCAGTGCGGATTCATGACCCCGGACCAGTACGGCAACGTAATGAGGCCGTCTGAGCCGATCGGCAAGTTTTGTGCCTCCTGCTCCAACTTTTTAAAAAAGCCTTTTTCGCTTCTCTCCCCCGGTACGAATTGATCCACAAACCAGTTGATCAGAAAAGCTCCCGACCTCAAGCAGGTCTCCAGGATGTAACCATCACCGGTGGCGGCGATTTCCGTTCTCCAGGCTTTACTGTTCAAGCATTGAGGTGACCAGACGCCGGAGACAACCGCTGTTCCAAGATTTATATAAGCTTGATCGGAAGTGATGCAAGCCGTTCCCAAGCCGGCGCATTGGCCGTCTCCGCCGCCTGCAAAAATTGGAGTATCCGGTAACAGACCGGTTTGCCCGGCCGCTTCGCCGGTAATGCTTCCAATCTTTGTTCCTGGGGCGAATGCCTGTGGGAACCGATCAACGGGGAGCTCCATATAGTTCAATAGTTTCGATGAATATTCCTTTTTGCGGATATTGAAATAACCCATTGGATCGGCGCTGAACCATCCGGTATTCCATTGTCCACTCAATTGAAAGACAAGGTATGCCTGAACATCGACAAAAAATTTGGTATTTGAAAAGGCTTGAGGCTCGTTTTCCTTGAGCCAAACCAGTCGGTAAAGTACGGGTGTAATATCGCTCGGTCTTCCGGTGATGTCGTGAATGATATCTGCTCCGATGTTCAATGCTAACTCTTCCACCTGCTTACGTGACCGCTCATCAAGCCAGACGATCGCCGGACGAATATCTTGGCCGCCTTCGTCTACAAATGCTACCGTTTCTCTTTGGTTGGAAATTGAAATACCGGCGATTCTTTCGGATTTCACTTGTTCTGTCAACTGTCGCAGGGCGACCCGGCATGAATCCCACCAGTCCCGGCTATTTTGTTCGAACCGATATAATTGAGGATTAAGAAGATCAATGGGGCATCTGCCTTCGGCGACAAATTCTCCGGTTTTCGTCCAAGCGATGGCCTTTGTGGACTGCGTACTGCTGTCAATGCCGACAACTATATCTTTCATCGTTAGTAACCCACTATAAATAAATAAGTTAATCGGTTCAACGCTCACGGCCCTCGGCTTAAGAATTCAGAAAAGTGGTTAAATTTATCGTCCATTTCAGCCGAGTCGAGAAAATTTTTCCACCTAATTTGGGTAATAAGCACCAAAGGTCGGGATTAATGAACCTCTGAACCCTGAACGTTGAACCCGGAACCTTTTACTTCATGTACTATTTGCCGACGGTTCTGTTGACCTGCTTGGCGATGATATCCATGGTTTGCTTCGGTGACTTATATTCACCGGCAAAAAAGCGGCCCAGTTCGACCGGAATGATATTGTTCGAGATTTCGGCCCACTCGGGCAAATCGGGTTCGGATCCCATGTAGTTTTCAATGGTTTCTCTCTGAACCGGAAAATGCCGGGTGGTTCCTGCTCCGACTACGGCTGCCGCCAACACATCGGGATGATTGAATGTACTGTGACGCATCGGGCTCGAGCCGCCGCCCAAAACGGAGATACGGGCCTGAGTGTCGGGGCAGGTCGCCCACTGCATAAAAATCCAGGCTGGATTTTTGACGTCTGAGTAACGGGACAAACCTAAGGCGCTGCCGCCCTGGTGACCAACATTCGGAATTTCGCCGTATCCGCATTGGTCGAGGGGGCGGAGTTTATTGGCCTTGGGTGGAATGGCTACCCCGAGCAGTCCCGAAACTTTGGAGCTTTTAGGGTCATCGCAGCTCGGCAGAAATTCTCCCCAGCTCAGTACCTGGCCGGCAAGCCCTTGGGCTACCGATTGGAACTGGCCGTCCCAGGTCCAGGTATCTACGCCGGGGGGCATGTTTTTTTTGAGTTTGACCCAGTAGTCCATAGCCTCCAGGCCCTCGGCGTCATTGCCGGAAAAGGTGCCATCTGCGCGAAAGACCGATCCGCCGTGGCCCCACAGCCAGGCCGTCCAGTCGCAGTTGAGGCTGTAGTGGCCCGATTTCATCTGGCCGGTGGTGCCGTAAATGCCCTGGCTTTTTTTCTTTTCATTGATGATCTGAGCGTTTTTCAGATATTGATCCATCGTGGTGGCAACCTTGAGGCCAAGATCATCATAGACATCCATCCGATACATCTGGATAAAAATGGGTATGTCATAGGGCACCCCCACCATTTTGCCTTTGTACATACTGATACCGTCTACCAGGGGCTTTAGAAAATCGTCAAAGTTGTAGTCCGGATAGGCCAGCTCTTTTTTGGAAGCGTAAATCTCCCGTGGATCGATGGTATCCTTGCTGAAACTCGCCATCCAGCTTTGATCCATATAATAAAGATCATAGGTACTCGTGCCGGAGGCGACATCCAACGTCAATTTCTGTAATACCTGCTCGAGTGGCAGCACTTCGATTTCGACCCGAATGCCGGTCGCCGGTGTAAACTCGGATTTAACCAGTTCGGCGATGCCCTTGCTGGGGGGCGTGGATTCCGTTGCCATGCGTACGGTTTTACCCCGGTAGGGTTTGCCGACATCCTTCACCCAGTCCATTACATCTTTTGCCGGCTGCGTAGAAGCTAGTGCGTCTTTTTGAATTCCAAGACGCGATCGCAACGGCAGATGCGACAAAGCCCCCAAAGCCGACATGCTCAAACCGACTTTAGCGGCCCTGCTTAAAAAATCCCGTCGACTGATTTTGCCCTTGGCCAACTTGTCAGCCAACTTTGCCAAATAGTACTTTTGATCCCTTTCTTTCATGATTTTTCCTCCCTTTGGTTAAAGAAATATTTACCGCAAAAGAAAGCCCTTGCCTAGTCAGGTCGCCCCGAGAAAAGCCATTTTAAAGGGCAGTTATTTGTCAGTGCTTTAAGGATCCCATGGTCAAACCGCGCACCAGATTTTTCTGCACCAGCAAAATAAAAATAAAAGCAGGGATCAACGCCGCTACTCCCAAGGCCGCCAGACTACCCCATTGGGTGCCGGTGGACGTCACAAAGGTCGAGGTTGCAACCGGAACGGTCTTAAGCTTCGTGGCCGTCAACATGAGCACAAACAGAAACTCAGTCCAACTGAATATAAAGCAAAGCACTGCTGTTGCGGCTATTCCCGTGCGCATTGTCGGAAGAATGATGCGGCGGAAAATCTGCCAGTACGTGGCGCCGTCAATGAGGGCGGCTTCATCGATTTCCAGGGGGACATCATCAAAAAAACTTTTGAGCAGGAGTACGGCCAAGGGAATGTTCATCATCGTGTGGGCCAGAATTACCCCTAAATGGGTATCATACAGTCCGATAGATTTGTACGTTAAAAAAAGTGGAATGGCTACGGCCACGGGTGGCAGCATGCGGGTGGATAAAACGATGTAGACAAAGTGGTGCTGGGCCCGAAACCGAAGTCGAGATAGCGCAAAGGCTGCCAGGGTAGCGATGCTCACCACAAGAACGGTGGAACATACGGCAATAATTATACTGTCAATCAGCCGCGGGACCATATAGGAAATCCCGCCGCCGGAAAATCCCAATGAACCTCGCGACTCGATGGACTGTTGATCCGGAGAAATATCCAGCAGCACAGCTTTAAAGTAATCCGCCGTCGGTTGGAAATTAAACAGCTTTGGCGGTAAGGTGAACACATCCTTGTCCCGTTTAATAGAGACCGTAACCCAGTAGTAGATCGGCAGCACCATGATCAGTGTCACGATCCAGGCCACAGCGATGCGCAGAACTCGTGCTCTTAGCGAATACACAGCTTTACCATCTGATTTTAGTAAATTTGATAAATAAATTGGCGGCTACGTTGATGATAATGAGTGCCAACAAACTCAACGTCGCGCCATAGCCCCATTTCAGGGACGCCGCAAACTGTTTCCAGGTATAAAAACTCAGGGTGTAGGTTTGAATACCTGGCCCCCCGGACGTCATCACAAAAATATAATCGAAGGTGCGGAATAGATCGATGCCGCGTATTAACACCACTACCGCGATGACTTTACTCAACATGGGTATGGTAAATCGGGTGGTAATCGTCCACTGGGATGCGCCATCGATCATTGCGCTTTCAAAAGGTTCTTTCGGCAGACCGCGTAACCCGGCCAAAAATATCAGCGTGACAAACGGCGTCCATTGCCAGATATCGGCAAGCATAACACCGATCAACGCCAATTCGGGTGTTGCCAGAATCGGCACATCTCGCGATAATAGGTTGAAGTTTTCCAATAGCCAGGCGATCATGCCAAATTGCGGGTCTTCCAGCAGTTTAAACAACATGCCGGTTATGGCAGGCGGAATTACCAATGCCAGTGAGAACAAGGCCCGCATCAACCCAAAGCCTTTTTCATCGGTATCGAGCAGCAGAGCGATCAAAAAACCCAGCAGGAGTTGAATGCTGAGGCAGACGATTGTGTAAATAATGTTGATGACCAGCGCATTATTCAAACGGGTGTCGTTAAAGATCTTGAGCCAATTATCCCAGCCCACGTATACCAGCGACCGCTTGAAAATGGCGAACTCATGAAAGCTAAGGTAGATATTGTACACAAGGGGAAAAACGGCAAATGTCAATAACATCGCTATGAGCGGGAAAAGCCATGGAAAGGGATGCTCCGAAATCATGAAACGCGGCATGGCAAAACGCATTTTACCTGCTCCAAAGGTGACTAAGTTCAAGACTTCGCCGGGTGGGTGGGAACCCTCAGGTTCAAATTCGAACCGGAAGGTTGACCTCATCAGGACTTGCATTTTAATCGGGAATTAAAAATTCTTTAGCAGGTGCACCGTACGATGTCAACTTTCTAATGCGTTGAAATTTATCGCATCTAAATTTTTCATGTGGCAATCAATTCCGCTATGTTGTATTAATCTGGTTGATTGAAACAGCCCTAATCGTTAGTTCAAAAAAAACACGTGATATAATCACAAACCTGTTTGGTGATTTGTTAACGATTCCTGGGAAACCGGCCGCCAAGATCCACCATGGAGGAGGCAGCGAAAAAAATCATGGCAAAAATAATTGTATTAGGCGCCGGAGTAATGGGCAGTGCATTTGCCCAGCTCCTGGCCGATACGGGCAACGAAGTCTGCCTGGTTGGCACCTTTCTTGACCAGGATATTATCGACAGCCTGCTGGCAGACGGCACCCACCCGGGGCTTAAGGTGAGGTTGCCGGAAAACGTTCGGGCGTTCTCCAACCCGGAATTGGAAAATATTATGGATGAGCATGTCCGGCTGATTGTATTTGGTGTAAACTCAGCCGGAGTTGATTGGGCTGTGGCACGGATTGGACCTTTCCTGAAAGCATCCATTCCGATCTTGATGTTGACCAAAGGACTGGCCGTGCAAAACCAGTCGATCGTAATTTTGCCTGAGGTTGTAGAACAAGGACTCTCAGTTTACGGATTAAACCGCGTTCCGTTGGCTGCCGTCGGTGGACCTTGCATTGCCGGTGAGCTTGCCGCCCGACGTCAGAGCAGTGTTGTTCTGGCATCTAAAGATACCGGCTTGTTAGAAGTGCTTTTGAGTCTGGTGGATGCGCCGTACTATCATGCCCGGGGAAGTACTGATCTTGTCGGGATCGAAGTTTGTGCAGCCCTTAAAAATTTTTATACCCTGGCTGTTGGTTTCGCTGCCGGTCAATTAGATTCAAAGGGTCCAGCCCCGAATGGTGCGTTCATGCACAATCTTGCGGCAGGCCTGTTCACCCAGGCGATAGCCGAAATGCGGTATTTTGTCCAATTGCTCGGCGGGCAAAACCGTAGCGTCAGCGGATTGGCCGGTGCCGGTGATCTCTACGTCACTTGCCAGGCCGGCCGTAACGGCCGCATGGGGAAACTGCTGGGTTCCGGCCTGTTGTATCGCCAGGCCAAATCGGAGCACATGCCGGAGGATACCATCGAGGGTGCGGAATTGGCTCTGGTTATCGGCAGCACCTTGAAGCAGCTGACCGAGGGCGGGATGATTGACAAAGATGCCGTGCCGCTTGCACGTCGGATCGTTGAAGCCATTTGTGACAATCAGCCGCTGAAAATCCCATGGGACTTGTTTTATCGCTAATACTTTTTATTCAGAATCGAAAACTCCAGTCATCGGGGGTCGGAGATAAGCGGCCTGCCTTAAGCCAAATCTGC
>JAAUXT010134714.1_pt1 | contig 10875 bp, 15 predicted proteins | sample 7278171 | NCBI WGS metagenome assembly JAAUXT01 (sample SAMN14350112, study PRJNA611818) | marine sediment metagenome | isolation source: surface marine sediment (1.8m) | place: French Polynesia: Moorea | collected 2018-08 | reverse complement strand
CACACGTTCTCCTGGCAATAGTTGGTGCAGACTACAAATTCCTTTTTGTGGACATTGGAGGAGCAGGTTGCTCAAAAGATGCCAGGCAGTTTGAAGACAGCACTTTTGGTTCGGCAATCCTGGATGGGAGAATGGCACTGCCCCACAAGCACCTTCTGCCAAGGACGGACATCGAAGCACCATATGTGTTTGTGGGAGATGAAGCGTTCCCAAACCTCATGTGCTTACTACGACCATTTCCCAAGACAAATTTGGGACCACAGGAAAAAGTGTTCAATTATCGTTTATCCAGAGCCCGCCGGGTTGTGGAAAATGCTTTTGGCATTCTGGCAGCCAGGTTCCGCATCTTTCATACTAAAATTTATGCAGATGCGGAACTTGTTGATGATTTAATTCATATGTGTATAATTCTGCACAATCTCACAAAACCAGGGGACGGACTGCGCGCAGCTGCAGATGGCCAAGGGGAACAGGACCAAATGGTGGAGGTGTGTGGCTTCAGAGATCTCCCACATCCAAGGTGTCCACGCACGATGCGAGAAGCATATGATGTGAAGGATCACTTTATGAAGTACTTTTATGAGTGACGCAGGACGCATGGCTGGACAGGAAGAAAGAGCAGGAGTTGCACGATTCAGACCAGGTTGGGACCACCTGTGCTTTATTTAGTCAAAAATAAAAACATGTAGCAAGTAGCAATAAGAAAGAAGGCCACAGAAAAGACAGGTGACAAAGAGCCGCATGCAGTCCAGAAATAAAAACCCATATGATGGCTGTTGCAAGAAGGCCATGCCCTTCTCACCTTGAGGCTCTTGTGGGGGACTCAACAGAGCAGTGAACTCCCCCCCCTCATTGGGCATGCATGGGCCTGGCTGGTGCTGTTGAAAATTTTGCGATGCCATCATTGGTGCATGTTGCGGAAGTGTCAAAAGCGGAGCTGGCTGTGGACTGCCATACTGCAGTTCATACAGCAGGGACTGCACGCTGATCTTTGCCAGCTCTTTTTTCTGAGGTGGTAAGTGCTTGAATGTCCCCACCAGGGACATGCAAAACAACTCATCCTCATCCATGAAAGATTTATCGTGCAGATCACGAGGAGAGCATGTTGGTGGAGATGACAATTTTTGCGATGTGCACTCCATATAATGGACAAGGGTAGACTCAAATTTGTCCCCCCCCCATAGTCGACTCCTTACCAGGCCCTTTCCTGTGCCGTTTGCCAGCCGCAGGAGGTTTACACCCTGAAGGCATGGAAAAAACTTCAGCGCTTGTCTCCTCCACAACCTCAGGCCTCCGGGACACAGCAGAAGGTGCAGGAGCAGAATGGGCAGAAGCTGATGAGGATGACAACTGAGATAAAGTCAGCACCGGCGCTGACTCTTGCGAGAAACCTTCACCCCCGTCATCGGTGTCAATGTCGTCACTTTCAGAATCGGACACTGTTCCGATGGGGCGCCGTCCCACAATGCATGAAGGAGTGACTCATTCAGATGGGCGGTGATCGTCCTCAGGTGCGACGTAGTTGCTGCTTGTCCTGAAATAGATTTGATATGACTGCAGGAGAGAAGGTGCGGCAAGCGTTCACAGAGCGTTCATGAAGCGTATTGTGGGAGTTCGCAGATACTCGGCATGACTTTCATTTCAGGCGGGAATCTGTGCAGTCGCCAAAGGCGGGAAAAGACCAGAGGGCACCACCATAGAGAAGAGCAGGAGGATGCCATTTGCAATCTAGCTGAGGAACAGGATGGAAGCAGTTCACATTCGGAGGGGAATGTGCTATTCATTTTTGAGTCAGCGAGCAAGAAAGGAGAAGGTAAGAACATGCAAGTAATTAAGGCATAGGCATGTACCTCCCCCTGCCTGTACCATGTCAGCATGCTTGAAGTACAATATGAAACATTTTTTTCAGATGGAGCAGAAGGATGAGACCATGATGCAGGATGCGGCGACAAGAGAGGAGGTGGAGGAGACGAGTGGAGAACAGGAGGAGGAGGTGAAGGAGGAGGAGGAGGAGGAGTTGGTGATTGAGGAAGACTTGGAGAGAAGGGCAGCAGAAGAGGAGGAGGAGGAGGTGAGGAGTGACAACGAGGCAAGGGGAGGTGGAGGAATAACATGCAATGTATGCAGAGAACTCTTGGCCGGAGGGCATCAGGCATCTTGCTGATGTACACCGAAGAAACGTTTGGTGTTATGAGTGTTCTATGGGTTTTAATTTCAAGACTGACTTCGAGCGACACCTGATGCAGCATGCGTGGGAAAATCTAGGATTTGTAGTGCTCAAGGACATGAACGGAGAGTGGTGCGGGTGCCAGGAGGTGCTGCAGTACAGAGACTACCCCAGTGTTTTTGATTGACAGTGCGCAGGCATGCGCCAGGTGTTCACTGTGCATTCGCGTGGTGTTTGATGGAAAAGGAGTGTGGGAATAAATGGGTGACATCAAATGAAAGTAAATGGTTGTACTCACTCGTGGCAATGAAAAATGTTGATGAGGAATGTCAACTCAGCCGCATATGGGTGCTTGATGCGAACATCCATGGCCGACACCCCACTCGCACCCTGAGCCGTTTTCCATTTTTGGTGGAAGCCATCCCTCGTAGCCTTCCAAATCCGTTTCGCCTCAGCAACGATGTACGAAACTGCAAGGGGAAAGAAACAATAAGTAATTGAGGTACAGAACACCCCCATAACCCAAAATGCAGCCACCCAGAAAGTGTACGAGGCAGGAAAGAAGGAATACACTGACCTGTACCACCCAACTGAAGGATCATTTGACCCATTTCCTCGTACAGCTTGCTGGTCATAATGTTGTTGTGATAATCGGCAAGTTCCTGGTCCCACAATGGTAGGTTTTTCTTCACAAAGTTGATCATCGCTAGGTATTGCTTGGGAGTCAGGTCCATGTACTCGTCTTCCTCATCTCCAGTCTGAACCGGTTTTGCTTTGCGGCCCATGGCGAAAAATATGTATTTGAAAATGTGCACGAATGAACGCATTTGTACGTAGATCGGAGCGGTGTGTGAGCAACCTTTCCTGTCAACAGCCAAAACTAGAATGAAATCTCGTGCACACAAAAACATGTGGTGAAAAATTGATGCGTGTCAAAAATTGACGCGTCCCTGTGTGGCCACCCCGAGCGTTAACGCGTGGTTAACGCGTGGTTGACGCGCGTCAATTATTGACGCGTTGCTCTGTGTGGCCACAGCTTAACAGAAACAAAACTTCTTGTCGTCAATGCCCCTTCCCGCAATGTATTCCTTGGAGGCGGAAGAAACACCCAGCTCTGGACTGAAGGTTGAGACAGAAGGAAGCACTGTTCACGGTGGAGTAGGATTGAGGACCTGACTATTTGTGGGTGAACCCAAAATGGCCACATACGGTGTCAGAAAACGCAAAACATGCATTCGCGAGGTGGCGTGTCATCAATGATAAGTGTCTTGCGCTTTCCAAAAATGTCAGACAGCATCTCAGACGCGTCACACAAATGTGTTCTGAGAACGGCACCAAAGCACACACACAACGCGAAACATTGTTATGCCCTGACGTCTTGTTTGATTTGCCTGATATTTTTTTTTCCAAGTCGAAATCTAAAAATCAGCTCATGTCCAGACAGGAATAATTAGGGAATCTCTGGGGAATTTGTTGCCGTCGCGGTGAGAAACCAACGAGGCATCAGCGATTGCACTGAAGCTGGGCTGAAGTCTCGCTTGTTGTGAGAGTGGGATGTAATTACTTCTGGAAAATGCGCCCGGGAAGCACAGTGAGTTGCGTCACGTGAAGGCGTTCATTGAACCAAATTTGTGATGAATGGTGTGGTGATGTCGAGAAAGCACAACAAATTCGGTTCTTTGTTGCTGAGCCTTGTCAGCTCGCGCCCTGCGTATAATTGCCCGGTGTCATAATTGCACGGACCCGTACATCGGCACAACACTTCTTTTGAGCTACGAAATGAAACGTCTTGCTCATTTTCTAACTTGTGGCTTTCTTTTTGCAGACTGAGATTGTGAGCACGGTGCTGTCCAAGGAATCTCCAGGCGTTCTGATCGACGGATTCAGATACAAAGCTGTTGAAGCGTATCTCCTGCCAAAGGTAAGTTTTCTTGGTTTGTTCAAATGGCCAACAAACACCCATTATTACCCAAGAAGTTGTTGTGTTACGTTGTGGAAAGGTCGAGCACTTCGCTGTTTCTTTGGGTCGTGATCTCATTCACGAACGAGCCTTCCTGTTGTGTGGCCCCGTTCACACACTCCGCACGTCTTGGAAGAGCCTCGTTGCAAATGATGCCCTGGACGCGCGGAGCCTGCTCCGTCACCCTCATCCCTCAGACAAAACTTGGTCTGACATCAGAATGCGAACACAGGACCCGTGAAATCCACAACTTCTCACCGCTTGTGCCAACTTGCTCAGTTTGTCTGTCTTCAGGTGCAAGTGCAAAGTTTCTTGATGTTCTTCGTTGCCGTCGATGGGCAGGCTTGTTCAATGTGGTCTGTCGAAAGCGAAAAGAGAATTCCAACAAAAGGAAGCGAGCTCAACTTTTATGTTTGACAAGGTCAAAAAAGTGAAACAGGATCCCACGGGGAGTATGCGGTGCACATCCAAAAATTCAGACTTGGCAAACTGCTTATGTGCTATTTTCCCGTTTCTGGGAGTAACCGGGAAAGTTCTGTTTGTGGACCTCCATGCAGTTAACTAAGGGGTAACCTTGAAACGTGAACAAACCCCCGCCCCTAACAAAAATCTTGGAAAGGCTGGCTGCTCATCTCGCATAAGATCTCTACTGCCTGTGAGAAACCCAGAAAGTTGGAAACCAGGAAAGTTAGAAACCTGGAAAGTCAGTAACCTCCAAACCTGGACAGTCGCAAGCCCAAAGGTCTGAAACCTGGAAAGTCTGCAACCCAGAAAGTCGGCGAGCTGGGACATTACAAACCTCGAACCCAGAAAGTTAGAAACCTGGGAAGTCAATGATCTGCAAACCTGGACAGTCACAAACCTGGAACTTTAGAAACCTGGAAATTTAGAAACCTGCAATGTCTGAAACCCAGCAGCCTTGAAAACTAGTGAAGTCTAAAACCCAGAGAGTCAGAAACCTAGAAACTCAGAAACCTAGAAAGTCACAAAACTGCAACATTGGAACCTGGAACATCAGAAATTGTTACTGGAATGTCCAGAAAGTAAGAAACCTGGAAACGCAGAAAGTTGGAAACTTGGAAAGTGAGAAACCCAGAAGCTCCAACCAACTTTCCAAGTTTTTGCACTGTAACCTGGGAACCAAGACAGAAGGCAAGTCCAGCCAGCCTTCTGAGGTTTTCTGTTCATATTTGGTCTGTGTGCAGGGTGGTGTGGCAAAAATGATTTTTGTCTTGAGGAAGCAATTGAAAGTTGGTACTGTTCCAATTTACTCTTGTTTGGTGCTGTTGACCCTTCACACTTTGGCGTCAGGTGCAAATCACGTGAGCTCGCTCGAGCTATTTTTTTCACCGTGCTGTGCGTTTTTTGCTTCTTTTTCTTGAAAATTGCTGTGCGAGGACTGTCACGGCAAATTTTCAAACTTGTAACAATTTCGCATGGACAATAGCTCCTCGAACCAACAAGTGCTGTGGTGAGCCTCAAACAGAATCTTTACTGATCATGGCCCTCAGATGTCGCCTTCTAGTACAGTTTGCCAAGTCTGAATTTTTTGGACGTGAGTGATCGAATTTGTTGGAAAGCCCGAACAAAAATCTCATCGCCTGCTGAAGTTCGTCCGCAAGGGCAGGTTGGTTTCAGCGTGCTCCACGGAAACTGTGGTTCTACGTATTCGCACGAAAACTTTCCCGCATTCAGACTTGTCAAGATGCGGGCTGGGCCTTCCGGCTCCAGAGCTGCTTGAGCTTCCCCGACTCCGCCTCCTCAAATGCAAACAAACCAAAGACAATCTCCTGAAGCTTTGAACGGAGAACAACGAATTTTCAAGGTGTTAGTTGTATTTCTTGTCCTGGTCGGTTCTCGATCAGAACTGGTCCAAGCCTTCAAATTTTCTGTTTTGTATCCGCCAGAGAACTCGACCGCAGGTAACAGCGAATTTGAGACGGTCGAAGTTGATATGTTGAACTTGATGCGCGAGCACTTGATGTTCCCGTGGGAAATGGAGCTCCAATGGTCTCGTTTTGTGGAAATAAATGCCATTACTTTGCTTCGAATTGCATAGCTTCCAAGAGTGGTCGTCGAGCCAAAGTGCCTCTTGCAGTTCCCATTGACCCTGGGACAAATGCGCAGTGAATATCAGAGAGTGCCTTCGAATGGGACCTCTGAGTTGTTGTGGGGCACAAACGAAGGCATTTGGCGTGGAATCATCGGTGTCATTCAGCGTGGTGTGCTCAGATTTGCTGTCGTACTGCACGAGTGTGTCGTGCAAAACTTTCGCGGTAAGAATGCCAAGCCTCATTAAGTCCGCCCAGCCCCTCAAGAGTGATGGGTCTGCAGTTTGGAAAAGTTCTGGTACCGATTTTCTCTTCCACGGGGGGGGGGGGTCCGTCCACGGGGGGGCAGGGGACATTTTGGTCCAGCTGCCATGTACTGCACTACCACATGGTGCTTTGCCCTAAAGGGACTTCGCACAATGACGTCGTGAAGGGTTACAGCTCCGCTCAGGTACCTCCTGATCTTGCCTGTTTGCGTTGCTTTGAAGATGTTCGTGACGCGTTTCGAGGTCGTATCGCAGCGTATGGAGATGGCGTTCTTGATTCGTTGCGGGCCTCAGAAAAAAAAAACTCTTGTTTCAAAACTGTCTCTTCTCGAAGTGAGAAATTGCCATTGTTTTGTCTCACATTGCTGTGATTTCCTGGAGGAAATAAGCTCGAGCCCCAGGCAATGGGGTATTTCGAGGATGATTGCGGCAGGGAGCGAATGATCTTGAATGATTGACGGTTGATTCGCGGGCGTGAGCATCTTAGATGGTGAACAAGAGAAAATTACCTTTTTGTTGAAAGTGAAATTCAGCTTTCATTCTGATTCGGCCCGTCACTTCTTTCTGTCCGTGTCGAAAAAAGTTATTCTTCAACTCTGCTGTCTCAAACCCTCTCGTATGGGCTCGCATCGTGGTGGTTGTTTCAGTTTTCACCTCACAAAATGGTTTCTGTTCAATCACACAACTCTTTTCTCGAGCACGGTCTCGAAAGGTCATCTGATTTCACAGGAACTATGTTTGTGCTGGGTAAGAACCTCGTCGTAAACACCTCTGGTTGCGAAACAGTGTTTGTTGTGAAACTTGTGCTCGACGCTTCATCACTTGTAAGCTGAAGTTCGCCTCAACTGTTGTCGACAGCCGCTCACCTGTTGGGCAAATCTATTCCTGACTGACGATCCCCTTTCAAGCATCTTTGCGAATTTTCAGAAGAGCGGCAGAGAAGCAGACCTCGTGCATTCAGGACACAGTAAACTTAGAGAAGAAAATGTGAATCTCATTTGACACAGCTGGATTGGCTGTTGACTGAAATGAACTCCCGGGGAACAGCCTTTGAGACATCAGTCTTGATCTTGGAATCTCCGCTGAATTCTACCATGGCGGAAGGACGTGAATGTGAGAATGCCCTGGGCACTGCTGAGGATATTTTCCGTGTTTCTGATAACCAGTTGGGTTGTGAAGCAAAAGCGCAGCAGCGGGCACAGGACGAAAGACACCGCCACCTTTATTTTTGCGATGATGATGCGAGTAATGCGGAGACCGCCGGTGTTGGCAGATGGTGAAAGAGCAGTGTCAGGTTTTGTGTCTTCGGGTCGTGATATTTCCATTCTTTTCTTCTCGACATAGATCTATTTTGTGGAAAAAAAAAACCTCGTGGAAGTTGTCGGGCTGCAGTCTTTTGTGTCCGGTGTCAGTGGCTGGTCACAACCTTCCGCTTGATATTTCGATGAACGTCTTTGTTGCACGAACAAGGGATGTGTGAGTAAATAGATCTTTGTGTTGAGCCGGAGCTTCAGTCTGCCCTCATTAGCTCTCTTTTGGAAATGGAACTTGCGCCTGAAGAGGTCGAAAACAATTGCTGTCGCGTGGATGCGTTTGCCCGACCCCCTTCCGCAATGGGACGTTCTCTTCCGACCCCTCATTTGACCCTTTCGTGTGACATTGGTTGTCTCGGGGAGAGACGTGCATGGCGCTCTGTCAAATTGCGCCTCCATCGTTGTGCGGTATCCGGTACCCATTGAATCGACCGTAACCTGACCTGCGATTTGTGTGCCTTTGATTCAGAAACCGGCTTTGTGTTTTGGCTGATGTCTTGGGTTCTTGCGCACAGCTTTTTCCATCCGCACAGTTTCCTTTTTCAAAAAAAACAACAACAACAAAGAAACACTGCGAAGGGGTAAAAATTTGGTGCCCGATCTCCCCTGCGGAGCTTTCACGTGGTTGATGTGTCCCCTCTGTGGAACTGCTCAGAGCTGAGAGCATGGTGTCCCTCAGCCCACGGAGCTCCAAGAACTTCCTGTGCTGTTCTTGGTGTGGGACCATTTTTACGCTTCAGCTCAGTGCTCACGACCGCCATGGCAAATGCAGTTGGTGGATTTGGGTTGTTCAGTGCACCTGTCAAGTGTGCAGCTCCTATCGTTGCAGCGTGTGTGTGTGTGTGTGTGTGTGTGTGTGTGTGTGTGTGTGTGTGTGTGTGTGAAATGGAAGAGAGCCACAAACGAAGTTGACATTGGGGTCTGAGCAACCAAAATCATTTGCACGAAAGTCACAGACTCTTCCCAACAGGAACTCGGAGCGACATGTCCACATCAAAGACGAAGACAAACCGAAGGTTGCGTGCGAGCCTCGATTGTGCTCAGCTACACGCCAAAACAGCCGCGCGTGTGTTGCACGATTTCACTCGTGTCCGAAAGGTGCGTGCATACCCTCAGGTGACCCAAAACGGAGGAATCCCGAGGGTTGCCTGTCACTGTGGATACTTCCAAAACGTCCAGATTTTGCTGTTGCAAGACTTCAAGATGTCTGCCATGTACACTCACGCAAGCTTGCTGTTTGCACTGATTTGTGTTCTTGTTAGTGTTGTTCTGGTGAAGAGGAAAATGTATAATTTGACCCAAGTGTCATTGGTTTGTTACTTTTGGACCACTGGTTCCAAGTGGTCCAAGATGGGACTGTTTCGCCTCACTGGAACTCTTTTCACGTGAGAAGCACGCACCCAGGGTTCTTTTCTCGTTGGAGTCAAGAAACAGTTTCCGCAGAAGGCACGTGGCTTTTGAATGAGGCTGGTTTGATCACTCAACAATCTGTTGAATAGCTCTCTCCAGCAATTCCATTTGTGAATGGAACCAGCCGTGGAACTTTGCCCAGACTTCGGTCTGTATGATTGCATTTGCCTTTTTTCAGGAAACGATCCATTTATGGTCAGCCAAATACCACGGAAGAAGGGTGACCAATCGGTGAATGTCAAGCACTTACGGGCCAGGATTTCACTCTCTATCAATCATCCCTAATTTACAGCTGTTTGTGGCAGCCTGCAGATTCGGGATCAGCAGGCAGCGACTCTTTGCTCAAACATCTTTGATGGTCGCGTAGCCGGCCATCTAGGTGCCGCTGACGGCTTAAAAACCAGTAGCATTCATGTGTGCGTCTGTCCACACTTTGGAACGTAACCTCCCACCCCCGCCCCCCCCCCTAACCCCCCACCCCCACCCCCACCCCCACCCCCACCCCCACCCCCTACCCCTGACCCGGAAAAGGCTGATGGAAGTGGCGCGACCATCATCCGGGTCCGTTTACCGGACTGACTTGTTCTGCAGTTGTCGCTGACGCACCCGTCACTCAGAACGAAACAGTCATCGTGAAAATGTTGTCTGTTTCCCAAAAAGGAGACACGGTTCAAACTCGGACATGACAATGACAAGAAGAGCTTTTCCAGTCAGAGAAAATTGATATTTTGGTAACAATCTGGAAAAAATCAGGAGGAGGTTTTTTTTTCATCTGGGAAGGTCACGGAAAAAATATATTGAGACCGAATTATTTTCTCACCAGTCATACGTGCGAGAGAATTTTGAAGCAAAACAACGAAATTCTGTCTTTTTGTCAGCCACGAAGCGAGTTGATATTGCTTTTGCCCCGTATCAGGCTGGCGAACTGGCATTTCTGAGTTTCTGCCTTCCAGGTGGACTTGGTGATTTTTGTTTTTGGATTTCCTGAAAATTTGTGTGCTTTGTGTATTTTCCAAATTTGAGATTTTCTGGATTTCTGAGTTTCCTTATTTCCCCGCTCCCAAGTAGAAAAATGTTTGGACTTTGTCAATTTCCCAGTTTTGAAGATGTGGATCTAAGTTTTGAAACGCAGATGAAAATGTTGATGATTTGAGTTTTAAAAAGGTGCTGTGACAGACCTCTCCAGATCGAACTTGTCAAGGGGCTTGTCAACAGTCTTGTTGGACTTCCACTGACAGATAGTCTAACCCCAGGACTGCCCCTGGTGCGTGGCAACACCGGCAAGTGTTCTGGTTCGGTTTACGTGTTGAACTTGTGTGTGGATGATCTTCACGTTTTGGAGGGTGGCACGAGTATCTCCAGTACGGGAAACATTGTCCTCGACGAGCTGCACCCCGGGAAAAGAGCTTTTTAAACTTTACCATCGATCATCACACCGATCCAAGTTGCGCAGATAGGGAGGACCTACAAACGAAAGCCGCATATTTTGTGGCAGTTGTTTTGACCGGAGCAATCGATCGGAAGACCACCCAGAGAAAGCGGACATGACTGTTAGTCAACAGGTGATCGTTTGAGAAAGGTTTCCAGAAGAAGAAACAGTGTCTGTGTCTGTCTGTCTGTCTGTCTGTCTGTCTGTCTGTCTGTCTGTCTGTCTGTCTGTCTGTCTGTCTGTCTGTCTGTCTGTCTGTCTGTCTGTCTGTCTGTCTGT
>JAAUXT010087760.1_pt1 | contig 10876 bp, 21 predicted proteins | sample 7278171 | NCBI WGS metagenome assembly JAAUXT01 (sample SAMN14350112, study PRJNA611818) | marine sediment metagenome | isolation source: surface marine sediment (1.8m) | place: French Polynesia: Moorea | collected 2018-08 | reverse complement strand
TAGCTGTCAAACGCAAAGTGCAACCAGGGTTTCTTCTGCACCCGATCCAAAGAAAACACGACAAGCACAATGCGCAGCCTCCTCCCTCCGTGGAAAACACAAACTGTCCCCGCCTCAGGTGCTGCGTGTTAAAATTCTTCACTTTGTTCCTGTGTGCGTATCGCATGTCCCTCGGGTGGACCTAGGGGACGTCGGGTGGGTAACACACACTCTCAGCCCTATTCACGGGGACAAACGATATTTTGACAGGACTCTTCATCTCTGATTCGAGTGAAAAGCCTGAAGACCTCTTCCCCCAATCAAAACCTGTCATCTGCTCATACCTGGTGAAAAAAAGTCTGTTGTCAATTTCAGCCAGTGAATTCCAAACGCAACTTTTTTTCGCACGAATTTGAGCTACAAGAATGTGTGTTTCGCAGTGGCCTGTTTCGCTCAGGTGACATTTGGTGAAATATGCGCGCACAAAAAAAGGCAAAAAGCAACGACGCATTGCGTGAAATCCTCCCATGCAAAATTCCGAAGTTCAATTTCAAGCACACACCCTTTCATGACAATGCGAGATGTTCAAATATTCATAATGGGGGCTGACGCATAAAATCTGTTTGATTTTGCACTGGTTGACTTGAATTTGATCTGAGCTTCGTTTTTACCTGCGAAAGGAAGTGATTAAAAATTGCTGTAACACGAAGACAATGGAGGAGCTGTGTGGTCTCGAGATGTGAGTGAAATGAGTGAACGCGTGCGTGCACTCCTCACAACTGACATTTATGTTAATGAATCATTCAGAAGGATTAGTCTGTTCGGAACCGGATTTCTTTTCACAAAGGGACACAGGGGGAGGGTGGATCCAGTATCTGGTTGAAACCTCCTTTGGGGCCTTGACTTCAACTTTGAACATAATCAGCAGGCAAAAGGAATAAATTTTACGGATTATTCTGGGGGATAGGGGGGCCAAGCCTCAGCCCCCAGTGGATCGATCCCCTTTGACACAGTGGTGATGAAAGAAGCAGCAGGAATCAGTTTGGCCTGTTTCAAACTGGATGCGTCTTAACTTGGGTGATGGCGCCCGACGCCCGACGATGTGAACAAATCTCTGAACATTGGTTCAGCGTCTGAACGCATCGTGTCATATGCGCGGTCACATGTTGGTCACGTATCTCTTTTGATAGTGTCGCTCACTTCCTATCTGAGGAACATTTGTTTCCAAATGGTAGCAACTTACATTCAATTGATCAATGGCACTGAGATAAAATAGGGGAAGCAGATGCTACCTGTCGTCGACTGCGCAGGCGCCGTTATCAGCGCGTTTTATCGCTCGTTGTGACGCGATCGTATCGGGGTCCTCCAGGGGCTCGAGCGGGTGCGTTACGGGACACACCCCTGGACATCAACAAACACGCGCATTGTCTGCGAAACTCAACACCTGCTTCTGGGAGACAGGTCTGAATGGGGGTCGGTGCGCGCGGAAAACAAAGGAGGATCAGACACCGTGGCCACCCCGACGTGTTTGGTTCAAAGGGAGGGCCATCGCACACTGAGGGGTTGGAAGCGTATACTGATACCCATCGCAACAGAAGTGCTGTGACCCCAGCAACAAACGTCCCCAGGAAAAAACGTTTGAGATCCATCTGCATGTGAGAGATCTGTCAGCGATTGCGTGGGGCAGTTGCATGTTGCTGTTGTTGGTCTTGAAACTTGTCTTCAGGTGATCAAGCCAGCTGAACACGCAAAAGGAAAACAAAGAAAATCCGAAATATTTCGGGCTTTTCTGCTGCGACACAAAGAATTTTGGCTGATGAGATCACACCGACCCGGGCCCGACCCTGTTCCAGAACTTGGAGGGCGTCAAAACTTGAACTTTGAAACAAAAAATCTGAACTGTCCAAAAAAGTTTCTTGAAGGACAAGGCGCCTCCGAGATGTGGTGGCCACAGCCTCAGCGAACACCACGCAACTCTTCACGTGCAAAACTGCAGCGCCCTTGGAATGCGACTTTGTTGTGACAGAAGGAGGTTTGATTTCCAACACATGTGGAAGATGACAGTAAATTTACAGCAGATTGTAGCGGAAACATTATCTTCGCATTTCCCACCCCGCATCACAAGGGGAGGACTGGTGCGATTTGCCTCGTGCTCCGACTCTGCATAAACGTCCCATTCAGCGTCGCTGACCCGGGGAAACGGTGGAGGAAGTGGCGCCCATAAATCCCTATCTCGTGTATAGGACTCTTTGCCCCGTCACCACCCAGGGGTCGAGGGCCCGAGGGCGAACCCTGGGGAGAAGGGCGCGGGGAAGAGAAAGGGGAATGTGTCGGTGTCCCCTGGGCTCAGGAAAGATCCGGTGAGTGACGTGTTGTTGAACATCGTTCAGATACCGCAATGGTCATTTTGAGGAGGACAGCATGCAAGATGCCTGAAGGACTTTTGGTCGGGTCCTTGTGAACGTGTGTGTATTGTGGACGTCTTAGACGAGGACAGTCGATTCAGTTGTAAACGCAACTCGCACCATCTTGCATCCTCGCAGCATTATGAACTCTCAGATTGCACGAAGAGAAGAAAGTATTTCCTTTCCTGTGAGGGGACCAGGCAGGGGACAAGGCACGACACGGACACTCGAGACGAGAGACGGTGTCTGAATGAAGGATTTGATTGAGGCCCGACAAGCCCTGTCAACAGTAAATAGGAAGATTCCCAATCTGTTGCACAATCTTACTCTCCCTACATTAGCACTCACATGTTATTTGACTGACACGCAGGCTGAGCCTTTGTTCCCTTTGTTGCGAGTGAGTGAGTGCCCCACCCAGAACACTGAAGCCTGTTTCACTTGGTGTTCCTCGTACCCTTCGTTGCAAGACTCGGACAATGTTGGCATTGTTTGTTCTCTATCTGGGCCATTTGGGACCCTATACAGTCGCGGAAACAGCCAAGAGATATGCCGCTCGATATTATCCCCATGTTCCAATTGATTGATGGATTGATTGACTGATTGATTGACTGCTCATCTGACTGCAGGCCGTACGTAGTGCAGCCCCCTCTGGTGGAGTGGCTGCGCGTCGCGACTGCGCACACGGAGCACCGCCGCAGCTGGGTCGTGGACGCCGACGACGTCCGCCAGGCGGCGCGACTGCTGCTGCCCGGGGCGGACTGCCCGCCCAGGACACTCGGGTACGTTCCGACGAGCCTGTGTGTGTGTGTGTGTGTGTGTGTGTGTGTGTGTGTGTGTGTGTGTGTGTGTTTGTCTGTCGTGACTCTCAACCTGTGTTCCTGAATTCTCTGTTGTCTCCCCGCAGGCCTGACTCGTCGCTGTGCGTGTCGCGCCACCTCGACGCCGTGAAGGTGGCGGTGAAGCTGCAGCAGGACCTCGCCTTCCGCATGCTCGAGTGCGGCCGCTCCGACCTGCTGCGAGAGGCGTCCGACCTGCTGGGGACAGACGGCGTCGACACCAAGAACGAGCAGGTGCGGCGGGCGGGGCCGGGTGGGTGGAGTGGGCAGGGCAAGGTGGGGCGGGCGGGCCAGGGTGGGGGTGGCGAGACGCAGTGGGGTAGACATGTATCTGCCCCCCACCACTTGTCAAAGAAAAAAAAACAAAGAAGGAGGTGTGGAGTGACCGTTCGGACGGACTGGCTGCCACTCCAAAGGAGTTACGCTGGTCTGGCCAGTGGCCACACACCAAACGAGTTGGACTGATCTGGCTTCTTTTATTTCGCCAACGATGCAGTATCGGACGCTGAGTTCTGACGTCCTCCATGAGAATCCCACCTCTCTCTGCAGGGCCTGACGCCGCTCATGTACGCGTGTATGAAGGGCGACGAGGCGATGGTGCACATGCTGCTCGACATGGGCGCCAAGCTCGACATCCCCGTGAGTTCCGTCTGAGTGGGAGTGAAAATGCTCATCCCACAGAATATCGGAGCTTCTATTGACTGCAACTTAACCCTCCTGAAAAACGGACAGATTCCGGTTTGGTGATGTGATCACGACAAAAATGTGAATCACAAACAAAACAACAAAACATCTAGCTCCCAGGAACACATCCCGCTCTGTTGGCCTCTTGTGTGAAAAGTGTGACTGCAGGTTTCACAGTGTGGTGGAGTCTTTGAAGGAATCGTTCTTGTCGTGCAGATCCCGAGTGACCAGCAGAAGTACCCGTGCGTACACCAGGACACCAAGGGCTGGACGGCGCTGTCGCTCGCCACGGTCCACGGGCACCTCGCTGTCGTCCAGGTGAGGACGCGGGGCAAAGAGGGGTTTGGTGGTGGGTGGGTCAGAGTAGGGGTGCAGAACGGACAGAATAGGATCGTGGGAAGTGGCGTGGGAGCGGGCACCACGGAGACAGAGTGATCACCCACATGCGGAGTGGTCTGAGCAACAATCGCAAACAAAAGTACCAGACCAGGAAAAAAGGGACGAGCGAGTCGACATGTTTCCAGCGTGATTCTTTGGCGCAAAACAGCTTTCACGACAATTATCAACCTGAATCGTGTTGATAGGTGGAGCCGTGTGTACATGTTATGTTGTTGTGTCTCGCAGCTGCTGCTGGAGCGCGGCGCGCACGTGGAGGGGTCAGCGCGGCCCGCGGGCGAGGAGAGCGTCACCGAAACGCCGCTGCAGCTCGCCGCCGCGTCGGGCCACTACGAGCTGGCGGCGCTGTTGCTCGCCAAGGGCGCCGACCCGTACCTCAACACGGCGCACCGCGGGCCCGGCGGCGCCGCCTTCTCCCCCACCGGCGCCGGCGCCGCCCGCGGCGGGTACAGCGCCTTCGCCCTCGCCGCCGCGCATGGACACAGGTGAGGCTCGTTCAGCATCGCAGGCGTCGCGCATGACGTTCTGAGGCCCACAACAGGAAGGAGAATGATGTACACCGAAATCTTAGAAGGGATGCACAACCGGTGGTCCACTGATTCAATGCATTTTACAACTGACAACAATGCCCAACACACTGAAGTTGTCAGTCTCTCACATCCCAGTGATCCATGCGTGAAGCAGGCGCCAGCGACGACTGCGTCGCACAGTGTGTCCCTGTGCAAGTCTGTGCTGCTTCGACACACGAGGGCGTCGTCGCACGGCGCACACTGCGTGAACCTGGCCCAACATCGTGTACGCGTGTCTCGCAGGAACGTTTGCCTCTTGGCCAATCTGCACGCACACCTGTTCACACACACGCACATCCTTGCTGCAGGAACGTGTTGCGGAAGCTGCTGAGTCACCCGCTGCCGAGCCGCGCCGCCGACGTGCTGTCGCTGGAGGAGATGCTGCTAGAGGGCGCCTCGGACACGCTGCGCGAGCGCCACTCCCGCGTCGACCGTCTCCGCGCAGGCGTGCAGCAGGTGAGGCGCGTGCGCAGTGCTAGGGAGCCGGGGTGATGGGGGCGGGACGGGAGAAGTCTCGCGTCCTCCAAGACGCATTGGATGGAAAGTGTTATTCGTTCCCACAAAACCCTCTTTTCTGTATTGGGTCACATTGGTATCTCTTTTTTGGTGGCAGTTTGGAGGTCGTAGTGATGGAAGTGAACCAGTTGTGTACCTGTGGAGGGAAATAAAAGTGATTGAATGATGTTGCCATGGTTACATTGTTACACTGTTGGTGCAAACTTTATCGTCAAAACTGTTGGACCTGTGGAATCCATGGTAATACCTGTTTGAACCAATGGTATCCTTTCTATGATATTGCGCATGACGATTCGTCTTTCTGGTCACGTGATCACGTCAACTCTATCTGAATGAACCACGTGGATCTCTCTGTACGCATGCGTGCCTGTCCGTGATTCGTGCTGCATGCGCTGCTCGTGTGTGTTGCAGGTTTCTCCCGTTGAGCGGCATGAGCCGGACAAACCCGACAGTGCGGCTGACCGGGCCCCGCCTCCGCCGCCGGGGGAGCGGGCCTCACCGCCGGGGAGCCGGGCCCTCCCGCCGCCGGGGCTCCCCGCCGCGGACCCCGTCAAACCCCCAACGGCCGCGGTGGCCCCGGTGGACGAAGGCCCTCTGGTGGTGGTGGGGGACTCTGCATCAGAGAACGGGGACGGCGAGAATGACTACGCGTCCATTGACGATGACGTGGTGTATGAGGACATCCGGCTGCAGACCCTGCCCGCGTGTAACGGGTCAGCGGGACCCTCCGGGGCCGGGGGCCTCACGTCCCTCAACACCCTCACCGTCCCTCAGCTCAGGGTCCTCCAGGTGATCACCAATGCACGTTCACGCAGTGATGCAAAAAAATGTCCACAAAAGACGAAAATTTCTCGCACAAAGCAGCACGAACATCTGATCAGCAGCTTAAGTTCAACCAGAGGAAATTTTTCAAGTTTGCACAAGAAACCACAAATGACACGTGTCCCAGTCTAGGTCGCCTGTGTTCAGAGCAGGCCAATCTTGCTTCGTACTTGCGTTTCAAAACTTCCTTCTCAACCCCCGCAGGAGTCGATGTACCACTCTGCGGAGAACGGGTACCTGGACATCGTGCTGGAGCTGCGGAACCTGGGCGTGCCCTGGACGCTGTACACGTGGTTCCAGACGCTGAGCGCCGCCTACAACATGCGCCGCCGCTCCATCACGCACAACCTCCTCAAGGACTTCTCCACGTGCAGACACGACGACTACAACTCGGAGTTCATCGCTGAGGCGCTGCCGCTTCTCATGGACATCCTCGTGCATGTCAAGGTGAGACGGGCGGGATGAGGCAGGGGCAGAAAGGCAGGATCATTTGGTGATGCCACTTCTTGTGGACATCCCAGTACGATTGTGAGAGGGGAGCGCAGGGGTGGGGGCTGGGGCCGTTGGAATGGAGGCAGCAGGGGTATCGGCCCTGGGATAGAGGAGGGAGCTGGCGGGCTGCCAGTGCGAGCTGGAGCGATGCTCACTTTTGTCTGTGCTCAGTGCACGAGTTTCTGTTCAGCGTTTTGGCACTGTGTGCCTGAACGAACCAACCTGCGCGGTTGTCGTTGTGGACTTTTGTACATGACAACAACCCACAGCACGTTCTCTGTGAAGAGTATTCACAGATGATTCTGGCCGTTTCTGGGAGATGGAGGGTTTGACAGTGCACGTGACTTGAGTTGTGTCGTCATGTTGCAGCCGGAGACGAGCGCGCTGGCGGCGGGCATCCTGACGCTGCTCTACGGGAACGAGCTGATCCCGCTGCCCCGGGAGATCCACATGAGCATGCCGGCCAGGATCGGTGAGTCGCCCGGGACAGCCTCGCGGTGCCTCGCGGTGCCTCGGCCAACCCTGCCCGCTCTGCATCACCCTGCCTGCCCTGTCTATCCCGTTCTGCCCATCCACCCAACGTCACGACATTCTCCACCATGCTTTGCTTTGTCCCATCCTCGCCCAGGTAGATTCACACCCTGCCTCCATGCCCCTCCGTACCCTGCCTCACCCTCTGCCCAGCCCTGTATTCCCTGCCCTGTCATGCACAGATCAGCACCACGCAACATGAACATGTGAGCAGAATGTTGCAGATATCGTGCCTCCGTTTGAAGCCCTGTGCCCCTTGCCCACTTCACTCCACCCATTCTGACCTTGCGCACTCAGTTCCATAGTTCTGTCACGCCGAACCCAACCCCAACCCACACATGCCCACCACACCCAGTCCCGCTCCATTCTGCGGGATCTTTACCACATTCCAAAATAACACAGCAATTTCCACATTTGCAGGATCATTGAGACTTCCCTGAGCAATTCTGATTGGTTCTGGCGAACGCATACATGTGTACCCACGTGACCGTGTTGACCTTCATTTCCAGATGCGCGCTTCGTCAACAACCCGGAGCTCTCGGACGTGCAGTTCCTCATCGAGGGCAAGATGTTCTACGCGCACAAGATCATGCTGGTGAACGCGTCCCCGCGCCTGCATAACATGCTGTCGAGTCGCTTCTGCGAGGGCACGCAGAACTGCATCGAGCTCAGCGACGTGCGATACCACATCTTCGAGGTGGGTTGCCGCGGCGTTGATGTGGAAGACCCCTGTGCCTGTGCGCTGTCCTGTCGCACGTTGCGCCCTAACCCGGCTGCCCTCTACCCAGCTGCACCAGCCCTGTTATTCGTGCTCTGACCACTCCACCGCCACCTCCAGAGAGCATTGATCATTTTCTGTGAAAATGCTAACCGCAAAAGACATGAATTTGTCTCTCTGTGTTTGCAGTACATCATGAAGTTCCTGTACAATGGCGGTCCTGACCGGGTGGAGATCAACCCCGCCGACGTCATCGAGGTGCGAAACTACTCATTTTCACAGTCTATAAAATTACTCATTCCCTTTCGTGTTGGTGTGCAGAACACTGCCGCACGAGGCGTGTGTAGATCTAGGCTCTGTCGCGTGGTGTGAACTTCGGATCAAACACTCACACCTGTTTACCTCGTCGGTTTCAGCTGATGGCGGCGGCGCACCTGTTCCAGCTCGACGGGCTCCAGCGCTACTGTGAGATCCTGTGCGCGCGCAGGCTCAACTTCGACAACTGCATGTCCATCTACAAACACGCCAGGGTAAATACGTCCTGTCTCTTGCATACAGGGGGGGGGGTCCAAGGGTCTCAGATCCAGCCCTCAACATTCTTGATCACTGCAAGACACCTTGCCCCTATTTTGTGCCAAATGCAATCTGGGATCTTTTCCTCTCAAGTATTTCAAGGTTGCCCTCATTCAGAACGTACTCTGCTCCCCTGGAACGGTTGACTCTAAACACGTGACCGATATTGACAAGTTCGCCTGCTTCCCTCGTTTGACACATTTTGTGAGAGTATGCGAACGCTGAGGCCTGGTCCACACCACGTGTTGTTTCGTGCAGTTGATCCCTCTTCGCCCAATGAATGAGCACATGGCTCCCTCTGTTGCAGGTATACAACGCGGAGGCGCTCATGACCTACTGCGAGGCCTTCTACCTCAAGAACCTGCAGAGCCTCATCACCGGAAACGACACGTTCCGGAAGCTGCTCTTCAGCGCGTCGCGCCACGCCCACCTCGCGCAGGGGCTGCTCGTCACGCTCAGCGCCAAGATGGAGGACATGCTGCGCAGGCGCAACAACACCCCGAAGGGCCCCGCCGTATCCGCGCTCCAGATACTCAACTCGGGGAAACCCCCTCTGGTGGCTGGAGGGAAATCCCTTCTGGCGTCGGGAGGGAAGCCCCCTCTGGTGTCTGGGAACAGTGGCGCCCCTGACGCCGCGGTGTTGGGGATGATGCTTCAGAACAAGAACGGTTGCGTCGCGAACCTTGTCTCCAGGCACCAGTCGGATCGCTATGACAACGGTGGCGGCGGCGTGTTCTGCAACGGGAATCTGCCGAGGGCTCCGGGTACCCCACCTAGACACATGTTGATACCCGGGACGCTGCCCAGGAAACCCGAGATCCCTCCTCCTGCCATACCCAGGTGTGCCCAGAACACTGCTCCAGTGGTGCCCCCTCCCAGGTGATGACGGGGAGGGAGTGACCCAACTGGACTCAGAACTTGAGCCACAACCTCAATGTAGAGTTCTTTGGCTCTTTCGCTTGAAATGGCGGGAAAAGAAGATCTTGGCACAACGCCAAAGATTCAAGGCTGCGTTCACTGTGACAAGGACTGAAGCAGCGAGATGCTGACTGAGTAGGGTACGTTTGTGAAACCTGCAAGAATTGGACAGTGGAATCGAATGACAATGACGCGAACATTACTGTTTTCGGTGGAAGAGACATTGGAAGGAAGTTTTGGTCGAGTGCATGCATGGTGTCATTTTGTTCGACCCTGTGTGAAATTTCTGTAATGTGTCGAATTTCCCCCGATTTTGATGCACAACAGGCCTGTTCGATTGTCTGGGCCGTTCGATTATCGCGCACCAGTGGGAACGAACTCAACAATGGTGGACTGACAGAAGAACTTGTGGTTTTTCTTTGACAAATTTCAGGCAATACACGGGGCGCAAGCTGATGTTTGTGCGGAAATGAGACCCCCCCTCCCTCCTCAGATACTCAACAGTTGTCAACACGAGGTTGTGTTTCTTTCCTCCCATGCACAGAAAATTGATTTTGAGATTATCAAGATTTACTTAAAGTTTGTTTCTAGTCATGTGTGTAAATTGTGTCTTTTTTTCCACATGTACATTTGGTCTGCATGAAACAGGAAGTTTGTTGATAGATCTACGGGAAGTTGAGCGTCGGTTTCAGCTTCCGACTCTGTCAAAATGCGAGACTTGGCTCGGTTCACACCGAATGCGATTTTGTGTGGATGCGATGAGGCATCGAGCGTGAAGCAAGCCTTGCAATGGAACGTTCTGATCTTCTGTTCTTTGGTTGGCTGTCCTGACCAAAAATTCTTCCTGTTGTCCATTGTTTGCAGACATCTGATGTGTGTGTTATGTTCCAGTGCCACAAATAACAATTTTGCTGGATAAAATTCGTTGGTTTCTTGTTTTTCACTGAGAGTAATTGAGGTTTGTGGAGAACCTGGGTCAGGGAACCAATTCGAAGTATATTCGTGAGCAGTTCATCTTCACCCATCGAACAGTCCTTCAACACCTCACTCGCGACCACCACACAGGAATGATTTCTCTCCCTCCTTGCGGTGGAACAGTCTACAAGTTGCACCTGGCGTCATTAGGTTCTGTTCTGACTTTATGTTTTGCCCTTGAAAAGCCCCCAAAAAGCAAAAAGTGATGCGACTTGAATTCTTCAACTGGCACTTGGAAATGAATCTCCTGGTCCAGAGGAACACAAAAGTGTGGTTCATTCTGCAATTGAGCTCCTCATGATGATTTCAGAGGGGTTTAAAGTTTCAGATTTTTGGGGCATCTAGATGATGAATCATCAAACTTTTACCCCAGTTGCAGGCATCAGAGGCCAGAAATTTTTTGCATGTAAACATGCCCAGGGGTACTCTACAAGTTGCACTTGGTGTCATTAGGTTCTGTTC
>JAAUXT010146281.1_pt1 | contig 10879 bp, 8 predicted proteins | sample 7278171 | NCBI WGS metagenome assembly JAAUXT01 (sample SAMN14350112, study PRJNA611818) | marine sediment metagenome | isolation source: surface marine sediment (1.8m) | place: French Polynesia: Moorea | collected 2018-08 | reverse complement strand
TGTGTGTGTGTGTGTGTGTGTGTGTGTGTGTGGCGAGTGTGACACAATGCGTCTCTGTGTGGTGTGTGAAACTCCCGGTTAGTTGCTCTGGGCCTCGGTTCAACCATGTTGAGCTCAGTTTTCTCTCAACCAGAATTCACAACTGAATCAGACGAACCATCTCTGAACGCCAAAACGAAGTTTGTCAGGTGTCAGAAACACTGCTCTCTCCTCGTCCGGGAAACTCACTCAACATCTCACCGCTCCGCTGAAATGAGCCGCAGGGCCTTCTTGTCACAAGTTGACTCTTCACCACCAACCTTCGCGGTGTACGAGGAAGTCAGCACAGGTGAGCGGGGTGCAAAAACAACTGCAGGCCAAACTTTTGCCTTCAGTTTACGTTCACGCCTGTTGGAATCAGGGAAAGCAGCTCGGGGGATCTGCGCAGCTGAGGATGCGGCTGCCACAACACGGCAATAGTTGCATCCTGCGTAAAGCGGACGCGACCTTTCACTGCTGCGCCCGACTCGTGTTTGCGTTTCCCCACATGATATTCAGCAGTGGAAATATATCAATTGCCCCACAATCGAGGTGCTGAGTGTAACCCGGAATCTGAGGCATTGTATAATTGGGGAGGAAGAATGCTGTTATTACTGGAGGCGCGGAGATTGGAAAGTTCAGCTGTGTCCACACCGTCGGGATCCTCGAAGTGCAGTGTGCGGTTGGGTTTACGCAGGACGCATCAAGCGTAAAGTCCTGTGGTGAAACGTCACAAGCGATGACGCAGTTGTGGTTTCGCTGTAGCGACGCAACGCGTGGATCATATTTTGTAATGGGAAACAGGCTTGACGCTTGTAAAGATCACTCTGTGATTGAAAGCCATCTCAGCTTGACCATCGACTTCACTCCACTGTTCGTCTGCCTCGATTCACAGCCGCAGAATTCCCTTGCGTATGATCAGACCTCGCTTCACCTTGCTTCGCCTGGTTGTTGGGCGACGAGAGATCTGCTTGATTTCGAAGCGCGCGTCTCCCTGTCGCCGGTGCGAGTCTGGCTGTCACGACCGTCTGCCATATCATCGTTTGAAGCTCTGCGTGGAGCCGACGTGGGCGGCAGCGCTTCTGCGACGGCGATGAGGAATCGCGCGCGTTATCGTCTCGAGGCCGAGGCGATCCCTCAGCGCCTCGCTATTGCCCCTGATCTGTGTCCCTGGTTCACCTCTGAGCAGCGGATTCAGGGCAGACCCAGGCCCTCTGGTCCTGTAAAATTCACGCCATGTCCCTCGCTCACGATTGCCAGTTGGGCACCGTGATGCACCACTTGAACGTTGAACTTTGCTCCCCTGACGGTTCGACTGGACTCTGACCCTGGCTCCCGACGCACTCTCACCTTGGATCCGCCAGATTTCACTCTGGGTTGCTGGCTCTCTTGTGTTGTTGCCGTCAGGTCGAGAGGCGTCTGTGTGTCAGACTCTCTCAGCGATGAACCCGAAGAGCACCGAGTCTTGGACACGGCGTTGGGCCCAGAGTTTATACGAATCAGTTTGATGGATCTGCTGTGCTGTGTTCCCGTGCACTATGACGGAGGTTGACTTTCGCACGCAGCGACCCACAGCGCAAGTCAAGGGCGAACAAACAGGCAGTTGAGTGATCTGGCAGATGCAGAACCTGACAGATGCAGATTCAATGACAATCCATATCTTGGCCAATGGTCACCAAGTGGAATTTCGTGGGTTGTCCATTTCACCCGGACGTTTCACCCAATGCTCAAAAATTTTCAGATTTGTCGGGAGCTTTGGTTATTTTGATCACAATGGGTGGTCCTCCAGCTTGGTTCACAAGACCAGTGCAACTTGCACCGAAGAAAGGAAGAGATGAGTGAAAAACAACGCGACAGCCGTCGACACATCCATTGTAAGTTAATCAGCAGTGAAGCCGGTCGGATAATTGGGGCCATCTGGTGGCGGTTCTGTGGGCCGCCGCTTCATCCGAACCACATGACTGCGGTCGGGCTTGTAAAACACTTGTATCGGCCTCATTTGATCCGACCTGCTCCCGACGACAGGCTCGTTCCGAGAATCGTGGCCCCGACTCGTATGATTGGGAAACTTGCATTTTCTGCATTGAGATGCAGTCGCGTCTAGACGTTGCCGCGATGACACTTGTCATCACCTTTTGTGTGTTACAATCAACGATTTATAATTTCTCCAGCATTGGTTGCAATCAACACATCTCCGAACAATCGCGCCACGACCACACCACGACAACACCAGGTTCGAGTCTCATCGCTCAGCGGACACTGTCTTATCAATCACTTGCGTTCAATCGAAAAATGCGCTTGAACTCAAACTCAGGCATGAAAACCCACAGCAGCAATTCTCAAAGATCCTGTGGATCACGAGAGAAGATCTCGCCTTACCTCGGAGTCTGGTGCTGGTTCCCTGAGGAGCGCGCAGAGCGCTCTGCGCCGCGGCCGGACTAATGATGCGGAATGGACGGGAATGCGGAACAAGTGTACAGGTGCGCAGCTTCGCGCACACACACGCATTCCGCGCATACACCGCGCTCTGCAATGTTTATCCAGCAAGGTCGGTTTTACACTGGATGCGTGATGCATAGCGTGTCTGCATGAGTCAATGGGCCCTGGATGCATCTCGCAGGGTGGGGTGGGGGTGCAGTGCATCACGCCTCCCGTTGCTCACCCGCGCGCACCCTTCTCTCAGGAATGCCTCTGCAGCACCTGTGGTCTGTGGCGGCGTTCGCCTCGCCTTCACCTCGGGGCGTTTATTGTGGCCTGGCCTTTGCCTTCAGCGCTGAGCCAAAGAAAACTGTAATGCTTTGTGTTGTCAGACTTCTCTCACCGAAGGCTTTGTCTGACAACCAGGTGAGCTGCGCCTTTATGCATGGTTCATGCAGGAACTGGGAGTCGGTTTTTACTGTTGAAGATAGTCACGGTGAGACCGACGAGAGAAGCAACAACCAGCCACGCCAACAGGAATTTCGCTTTCGTCAGGTGCGGAGGTCAGAGCGTGACCCGAAGTCCGGGCCCAGCTCACGGAAACTGCCTTTTCACGAGCTGAGAAGATTATCACTCCCCGCACCGCACGCACAGGTGCTTGGTTTGCCTCTTCAACCCAACACGTTTCACACGTTTGGCATTTAGTGCGCCCATTAAAGTGCAGGGTCAAGTGCCTCTGGAGCAGGGTACGCACCGGGAACAAGGAATTCCTGTTCGCGGCGCGTTTTCCTGGTTTCCGGGGAACCTGCACTCAGGGGTGCTCCGAGAACCCAGAATCCGCTCGGTGTGTGTCTCTTCTCTGAATGAATCTCATCAAGCGAAAATTCTTGGTTTGATTGCACATTCACATTCAGAGTGATTCACGGGGTTCACCAGGGCATTGGAAAGCGAGATTCGCACCAGTTGAAATGTGCGCTCGCTGTGGCCACCGTATCATCCTGCACCAGATCAAGCGTCCCACTGGCTGCTGCACCGCGATCCAGGTTCCTCCAGTGGTTCTGGTGCCTCCGCTGTACCCGCCGCATACTTGGCGTCGGCGGAACTGGGTCCATTGATGTAGCCACTGACAGCGCGGATCCGACTCTCCGGCTGCACGCTGACAGGGCGTCACGCCGGGCGCTGAGATGCAACTCTTAACGCTGCGCGCAATAAACACGTCGGCGCGACGCTCCCCACGTCAGATACGCGGCCCACGGACCGTACGCATTGATTACGCGCAGCAGTTTGCATAACGTAGGCGCTGAAGCTCAATTACCGAAATGTTCTGTGCGATCAAGTGAAGAACCTTCGTGCGATACGATTTCTGCGCACTCGCAAACGTCTGTGTGGGGAATCTGTGTGGTTGCGTCTGCACAGTCTATCACTCTCTTCACGCAAACCACACAAAGAGCGTGGAGCTGAATCTTGGTCCGTGCTCTGTTGGTTTGTGGGTGTCAAGAACCATTACGCATGACCGGATAATCTGGAACAAGACTCGGATTCGCGGTTCCCGATGACGTCGTCTCATCTCGGTGAGACCCGGCTCGGCTGCGGGAGGTTTGGATTGAGCGATCCGCTCCGGAAACACCGCCGGCCCATCAGCTGCATCTCGTTGGCGGCGAATCAGTCTGAGATTACAGAGCGATTCATCTGGAAGCAGCACAAAGAACGGGCCCAATTAATACGTACCTGCTCCTAGCTGCGGCGCGGAGGCGGTTCAGGCCCGCGGCTCCTCTGCCCGCGCATCGCGCCGCGTGTCGGGCCTCGTCTCGGGTTCTCCGTGATGCGAGGTGCAAACGCCTTCCATCTGGAGCGCACGCCTCGACCTCTTTACGTGTAAATCAGGAAGCGGGTCAGATGGTTGTGGCTTACTCTATCGGAGCCAGGCCTGCTTCTCTCTGGTTTCATCTATAGCCCAATTTCAAAGCGTGTTTCCCCTTGAGTGAGAGGTGCGGATACACGTGAGCGGGCGCAGATGGAGAGCAGACGGCCGAGTCGTGATCCTGGGTTGGAGTGGAGCCGCGTTGCGTTCCGCTCCGAGTCTTATCGGGAGGAAACAATCCCAGTTCAAGAGCGGGTCAGCGCGTGGGTTGCGCAGTGCGCACTGGAATTCGGCAGATCAGTCGCTGCTTCTGGTTCTTTTGTTGGAATCCGAGGTTGGGTGTTTCCTTTTCGTTGGCACAAACCCTTGACGAATCTGCAACAGACAGATTCGCCTGTGTCGTAAAACTCCCCCTGTTACACAACATCTTTGCGGTCGTGGTTCATTCGGTCTGAAAAGACCTTCAGTGTGGAACAAGAGACCAGTTGTTTGAGCTCATGTTTGAAATTTAAAACTTGAACTCACCTGTAAGTGGGTCACTTCCGGTTTGGGGCGTGGGCGTGGTCCTCGTGCTGTCAACTTCCGCTTCCTGCTGTGGATCCACCTGGATGTCCTGGCTCGGTGTGGCAAATTTTCTGTGCGTATTCCGGAAGTTCAACTCAACTTCCCATTCGACGGAAATTGATACAGTAGCAAACCGCGGTGCTTCATTGCTTCCGGGGTCAGCTCTTAATGCAAAGGTCCTGAAAGTAGCGACGCGGCGGAATCCTGAGATTCTCTCTCACGCGGAGTTTATCATGGCGACCGCGTCAGTGATAAATCCTGCAGTTCGCACGGTTCAGTGGTTCGGATGATGCGTCCGTGACATCAAGTTTCATACATCAGCACGAGACGCGCCGAGCGGTGTGCGGCTCGGGACTCGGTTCACCAGGGTTGTTGCTCATTGCACAGTTGTTTGGGGTGGATGAGTCAAGAAATGTTGCCCTCTGAAAAATCCTCATTCCCTGTATTGTGAGTTCAACGTCCAGTCAGTGCCTGAGGGACCAGTGTTGCTGTGTGCTGTGTTTTTGAACAAAACCCCGTGCTTTGCAGTGCGTGAATAAGAGCGGAAACGGGAGCAGCTCAACAGATGAAGCTGTGGCCCTGTAGAAATACGCGGGTTTCAAGGGCGGATTGGACGGCTCTTTGCCCCCGAGGCTCCCGGACCCAGTGAGGATCAGACTCGGCTGCACGCCGCCAGGTTGCGCAGGGCGTCGGGGGGAACAGCTTGACTCCACTTTGTCTGTTGCGCACCGTGATGATGGAGCCGAGTTTGTTCCATCAGCCTCGATACACATCGCGCCCATCACAGCTGTGGCCCGGGCCGCGTTCACGTCGCGAGCGTCACGTCGGGCCACGTTCACGTCCCGAGCGTCACTCCTCGCGTCCTGGGACGCGCGTCACGACGCAACACTCCACTGATCCGCTGCATCGCAGCGTGAACCACGACGCATTCGATGTGTCGCCGGCCTCAACTACAAAGGGCAGATCAGAGATTACTTCCGCAGATGCGGTGAACTTCCTCGATGGAAGACCATGGGCCCTGCGTGTCGGCGCTCTCCAGGTTCCGAGTTTTGGGAGGTCTGTCTGTGGCAGGGTCTGTGAAACGGGTTCGCTCCGCTTGCTTCAGACCACCTGCTTTGGTATCGTGTGGATCAACAGAAGCGTGAACGTACACCACGTGACCTGAGTTGGTCCTGCATTTCCAGAGTCTCAAGACTCTTCAGAGTCTGACCCTTTGGAGATCCCTTGATATCAACGTTCGATGTTGATACGATCTGGCACTGTTGTGGTGACAGGAAGCTGTACACGTAGCTCTCTCTGATACTGCAACAACACCTGGCTCAGGGACCCACTCGCACGTGCGGACTCGACCAACTCGCCGAACGCATCGCGGGACGCTCCCGCTCGTCGGGTTTCTTGAACGTGTGCTCTGCGCGTTCGCGACAGAATCACTATCAACTGAGGGCGAGCTGTCTCAAGTCCTTCATGTCTGTGCAATGTACCTTCTGCTTTCGATTCATACTGCTGGTCCTGGGAAAACTCTCTCTGAGCACTGGAAGAACTTTATTTCTGAAGAAATCCAGATACCAGAGGAATGAACGTTTCTTGCAGGTGAAGACAGCTTATTGTTTGACCTTCAAGTCGATGGATACAATTAGGGAGAGTTGCCTCGCCTATGGCTCCATATTTATGGCTTCTGTGTTTCAGAGAGACAAAACACAAACGAAATGTTTCCAGTTCTGTTCCGCTGTGAGGAGCCTGGAGAAAGCAGCTCTGCGCGGAACTCCCTTCCGGTTGCAGTGTATCTGAGTTTGTCTGGCGACAAGAACATTGATACGTGTATCTGCTGGTGCTGCCTGAGAGCCTTCGTGTTCTGTGGAATCTGAGCAGCAAGTGAAACGTTGTTGGGCAGGTAACGGCAAATGAAAGCCAAATGGACACGAGCCAGATGACCAACACCCGAGATACCCGAGGCGCCGAAGCCAGACCCCGGCTGGTTTGAGGGAAGCTCGCGCGATTTCTTTGCCTGAAGTGCGCAGAAAGTTGGTGCAGCTGAAGAGAACGCGTAACTTTGTCAGACCAGCCGTGTGGTGTTGTGATGCTGGAGTTGATCTGGGAAATGCAGACGTGCGGCTCTGACAGCTGAATCCTCTGCAGTCTGGACATCCAGGTGATGAGTGCAGGACATGTCACGCTGATATTTGACCCTGGGTTCGTCGTGCGGTGCGTCTCTGCACAAGTCAACAGCAGACGCGTCGCAGTTCAAAAACCCGAACCCGTCAACCTGTGCAGGGACGTGTCGCACGACGCATTCAGGGTGAAACAAGCCTCAGGGCTCAATTCGTCATCACACCTTTTCTCGCCGCGAAAATCTTTCTTTCCACACCGCAAAGTTTCTGTTTGGATCAGACGAGCAGACACAGGTTGGTGAGAGTGGTGAGAAACAGAAAGTTAACGCATGTTGAACAACGAGGCTGACTGGCGGAGAGGCTTGAGGTGTTTTTCGCTTGAAGTCTTTGCAGAAAAAAAGTTGGTGTGAACAAAAGATCGATCAATGCAGCGGGAAAACATTGTGTTGCTGCTGAGAACCCCACTCAGAGAAAAACGATTTTGTTCAGACTTGTTTCCCTGCTTTTTCTCACGGTTGTTGTTTGTCAAGTTCTTGTTGTGCGAACTTGCCTTTGGAATTGATCTTGCACGAAGCGACAGACAACACACCTGCTTTACTTCGAAGTTGACTTTACTGCACTGATTCGCAAAAAGAGGAACCTGTTGTTTCTTGCTTCTGAGTGAAAACACAGGTCGGGCTTCGAAACGTAACCAGATTCAGGTTCGGGGTTTCTCGTTTGTTCGAAGCAGTGTGATCTTCGCCAGGCCGGAAGGTTTTCCCGGCACAGGTACGTCTTGCCTTGTGCAAGAACTTCACTTGTTCTTTTTGACCGTGCTTGCAATCAAGCCATCAAATACTGTATTTAGGACTGGATTGACACGGAGCCAACCTGGTCTGAAATGTTGAGGATGCAAGAAACCATCAGTGTGGCGCCTCCTTTGTTTCGTTCCCTGTGAGATGAACGTGTCCAGCGGTGGGTGCGGCTCCAGCCGCAGCCCTCGACCATCTGCGCGGCGAGTTCAGTCGTCGGCTCCTGGGCGCAGCGTTCACGGGTAATCCGCGCTGATAACCTGATTTCGCCCGCTCCTGCTCTCAGCTTTCCTCTCCGTGGCAGCTTGTTGAAGCAGAGAGAGATAACATCGGATGGAATCAGAGAAACAGTTTGCTCGGGTGTCAAACAATGCAGAGTAAGAAGCATCGGATTGAAGGTCACTGGCTGTGGAAACGGCTGTAATGTAGCCGTTGAAGGTTCAGGTTGCACGCAAATGACGTGCATGACGTCTTTGTTCCGTTGGGGGAGGGGTTGGTACTGAAGCACTTGAATTTTCTACGCTGCGAAACCAGAGAAACGTTATGATGTCAGGTACTGTTGGGTGTGTGACATGGTGCGTGTGCGTGGTGTGTGTGCGTGTGTGGTGTGTGCGTCTACGTGCGTTGTAAGCTGCAGGTCCGTCAGAGCCCGTCAAACGAACCGCCAAGCGCAGCGGGTGAGTTCACCTGACCTGTCGTTTTCAGAGTTCAGCCGCTGTGTGGTCTTGGTCTGCTGAGTGATTCCTTTGCTGTCAGGAGGTACTTCTCTGCATCCACTACTTTGAGCGGAATGTGTTTCGAACTTCAGTGTCGGCTTCTTCCTGTTGACATTTTCCGGGGTCTGTTCGGAGGGTAAAGCATCGCTCGAAGGTCCCTCCCTCCAAACATCGTTCTTCCTCCACCGGATGAGCACCACCACCTGTCCAACAAACGCCGCGTCCACACAGAAGGCGTCACGCCTTGTGTTCCTGAAGGGCTTGAGTGGGCGTAGCGTCCTCTGGTGACGCAGCTCTTCACGTTTTGGACGCAGCGTGTGTGAACGCGGCTTGAGTCAAACGTTGGTACGTAAACTTGTGTGTTTACCCTCGAAGGTCTCTTTCTCGGAAATTCTTTCTGTTTACAAAGTGGATTGAGTGAACAACGGCTTTGCTGGATTCTCTCAGTTTGATCTCCAGATAGGTACTCGTGCGTCCAAGTGAGATGCAGGCCAAGGGAGCTGATCGAGGGTTCGCTTAAGGGGAGCTGTGCTCCAAGGGATTTCGACCCCAAGAACACAGCGGGGAATTTCTGGGATCTTGACCCTTCCCAGAATCCACCTCAACAGCCCCAGTCACCACGCGACCCCATTTTCTGGCGAGGCGATAGTGGTCGGGAGCACGATACCAGTTTCAGGGCTGGTATCAGAGGAGGGAGAGAAGTAGTGCGCACTTATCACAAGGGAAATGTTTGCGGAGGCACAACTGGCGGAAGTTGACGCTGATCAGCTGCGCTGCCAGCGCGGGGAGAACCAAGTTGATCCAGAGGTGCAGCACAAGCAGACCTGTTGTCCTTGAGGAAGTTGCTTTGGACTGGAGTGGTGTGCGCCTCAGAGCGAGTTAGCGGAAGAGAGACGCCGCTCGGGGAGTGAAGAGGGAGGGAGGAGGCCGGGCTGCGGCGGTCCTCCCAGCGGGGGCGGCCGCGGACTCCCCTCCTCCCGCCCCCGTCAGAATTCCGCCGCGAGATGCCTTCAACAGAGAAAAGGCCAAGGAAGCAAAGAGAAAGAGAGCGAACGGGTTCCGTTTCTATGAGAGTTTGATAATTTGCAACAAACACCAAGAGGTGAAATGCAGAAATCTGGCTCAGTCTCTGAAGCCACATCAAAGGCAGCGACTTCATCTGTGTCCCGAAATGACGTTTGCGATCGAACAAGATGGGTTGTCTGGCACCTGCACCTTCCACATGCAGCATGAACTGAAGACCCAGTGAAAGCCATCAAATGGTCGTGCAATCTTTCTTGTTGATGGTCGCGTAGCCGGCCACCTAGGTGCTGCTGACGGCTTAAAAACCCTTAGCATTCATGTGTGCCACACTTTGGAATGTAACCACCCCTCCCCCTCTGTCAGACCCCCCCTCCCCCTCTGCCAGACCCCCTCCCCCCTCAGCCAGACCCCCCCCCTTCCCCTCTGCCAGACCCTCCTCCCCTTCCCCTTCCGTTTCCGCGACCATCAGGGTTCCCGCCTCGGAACTTCTTGTTTGGTTTGTTGAATGAACTCTGAACAGGGATTTGTGAGTGAGAACTCAATTAGGATGCACCGCATTGCTCAGATAACAGCGATTGAGCAATTTGAACCATTAACCAAGACTGACAAATGAATTCAACCTTTTCACGAAAAACAACTCCGCGGATAAGACTTGGAGCCGCAGCCCCACAGAAAAGCAATTCCAATTCAGTCGGTGCGTGAAATTTCAAACGTAAACGTTTCACTCACTGCAAATCAGTCGCAGGAACCAGCTGCAACGGGTCCACTTTTTGCAGGGAGGAACTCCAGCTTTCAGTCAGCTTTTTCCGACACAGGGAGAAAGAAGAACCCAACCAACGTACTGTGTGACTTTTCTTTTCAATGGGCCCTTCTTGCCAAAGCAGTTGAAAATTTGTGCGAACAGAAGAGCGAAAACCGGAAACAGGTGAATCCGACTCTACTTGCTCAGACCGGACTTCAGATGCGTCTTGATCGCTTCGGTGCAGTTGTTGTTTCCTTGTGAACTTTATTGTCCATCTGCGTTTGTTCAGCCGCGGAATTTAGTTTAAATTGTGCCCTGCAGCGCAGCACAAGTTTTAGATTTTGTTTTCAAAGCTTTTGGAAAGGTCGGGCAAATCCTTTTTCGAGCAGGGGACGGGTGACCTTTCAGTCGCCTGGAACGAGAATCCTGTCACGTTGGAGCGACCGTTTTAATATCCTGGGCCGTCTTGTGGTCGGGGAACCGTCTCGCAGACGGCCCAGTGCAGGAAGGTAAAGCCATGGTGGAATCGCAACAATGTTGCAGAACGGTTGGACCGTTTCGGAAAGTCAGACGTTCGGAAAACTGAAAGTTGAAGCATGGCCTTTTGGAAAAGAGCTGGATGCAGCCATGCCTCGGAG
>JAAUXT010143943.1_pt1 | contig 10879 bp, 12 predicted proteins | sample 7278171 | NCBI WGS metagenome assembly JAAUXT01 (sample SAMN14350112, study PRJNA611818) | marine sediment metagenome | isolation source: surface marine sediment (1.8m) | place: French Polynesia: Moorea | collected 2018-08 | reverse complement strand
TGTGTTTCATTGGTTATATTGCATGATTGTTGAAGAGTACAAGTTGGGGTGTTGGATGGTTGAGTATGTTTGACTCAAGTGTGTTCCATGTAGTGCATGATGACCTCTGAAGATTGCTCAAATGGGCTGAAAAATGGATTTTGCTGGACTGATGGGTTGTTAAAAGTTGGAAGTTTTTTTCAACACATCATGAATTCCTTGTAATGGTAGTTTGGCAAAGTATTTATGACTTCTTTGGTGGTGTTCATTTGTGGATCAATCATGTTTAAACATTTTTGAAATACAAAAAGTGCATTTTCAACTTTTTTGTTCCTTGACCAGTTTCAACTTTGAGTACAGATTCTTGGAGGGTATGACTGGGGCAATCTTTGAGATGAGGTTTTGGAGACTATTTGAGAAATTGGGCTCCATGGATCACGTTTTGGGCTATAAAATCGGCATGGGAATGATGTCACGCACGGGGTTTCCCCGAACGTTCGAAGATTCCCGATGGGCGCCATGTTCAAATCGCCGCAGCCTCGACAGAGGTATTTTTTGTCACAGCTTCTGATTCTGATGCAGGTCAGAAGGGACGGGGTCCCAGGTCATCAAACTATGCTCTCAATGAACGAGATGGGAAACAACCAAAAGAATAAGAAGAATGCGAATCCATGAATGACAACAGGGGACGTCGTACATGAACGCTCTGAACTTATTCTTGAACACAATCGATTGGATTTCTACGCGCCACCCAAAAAGGCCCTGTGTGTCACACCTCAAGTCCCTGTGTGAGCTTCGGGTCGCACCTGATCGGGAACCGCGACGGGTCCCTGCGGCGTGTGGACGACGCGGCAGAGCAGCCCCGTCAGGTTCTGCTGCTGCGCCACCTGCTGCGGCTGTTGTTGCTGCTGCTGCACGGGCGCGAACATGTTGCTGCCATTCAACGACGAGGTGCCCTGCAAGTTCACAGAGGGCGTGTTCAAAGCCGGAACTGGAACAGGAACATTTGAGACGAGCTTTTCCTTTCTAGCCAGCTGAAGAGCACACCACCTATTTGTAGTTTCTGTTGACAATACAAGAGAACCCCTGCACTACGCACCGGGGAAGACAGGGGAGTGGACGGTGACGTGGGATCCAGGTCGTCACTGTCACCAGAGATATCACATCGTAGCAGATTCTCGCTCTGTAGTTTACCTGCAATAAAAGTGGCAAAAGTCGCTCATTGTTCACCCAGGGATTCTCTCCGTCTTGAGTGTTCTGAGTTGAAAACGTTGGAATGGTGACTTGGAAGGTTTGTCACAGCTTCACCTGCTGTGCGTCGGCCCGAAACCAAAGCACCAAACGATCAGAAAGACAGAACCTACCCTTCAGACAGGAGATGTAGCGAAGACTGAAGTCTTTGCACAGCTCGCTGACTTTCTCCAGCTCCAGCAAGTGAATCCGCAGAACCTGGATCGCTTTCAGCATCTACAAAACAAACACAGGCGAACATGAAATGACCCGACCGAAAAGAAGGTGACACAACACAGATACTGGAAACAACCACGAAGGTTCGGAAACGAAAGCACTGATCTTGCGGAATGAACGTGTGATATTCAGTTCAGATGAGAGTGAAAGTGAGGAGCGTACTTCGGTTTGTTGACATCACGATGAAATGAGGTTGAGAAATGTCACAAGTTGGCACCAAACGGTTACAACAGGAATTCCAAGGACAACAGACAAACTGGGATCAGTGGAGAACGTTGCGACAACAGAAGCGGTTTCGCAGCACTTACCCAGGGAACACTGGACAAAGCCCCTTGAAAACAATCAGAACTTTGCCGACAGGACCCACTGAATCCTTCAACCAGAGAACGACTTCGACACCATTTCAAGCGGTGTAACATGCGACCTGCCTGACTTTTCCTCCGAAAGCAAAATCGACCAAACGATCTCTCCGTCCATGCCAAAAGTTTTGTATCCACGACATGACACAGCACGTCAATGACACCATCGCAGAACTGGACTGCCCCCACAATTTAACTCGTCCAGTGGTCGTGCACAACCTCAAAGCCCAGCACATGCACAACGGTAGCAGACTTTGTATGTTTTCTGGGTCATCATCAGATTTGCATGCCACGAACAAATGGAGCAACCATCGAAACTGTTCCCCATCGGAACAGCAACTGAAGCCACCCAGCACACGGAAAGCGCTCTCCCTGCAGGATCTACGCTGCAGATGATCTGTTAGCAATGAATAAATAGTTGCTCACAATGGCGGTGGTGTCGGGGTCTTCGTTAGCAAGTCTCCATTCAAGCACTGACTGCAAATATACAGTGCAACGATAGACGCCGCCCTGCAGCACAATGAGGCGCATGCAAAATCGGGAAAGACACTTGAATCTTTGTTGCACTGAGCTCGAACTCTGAATGTTGCTGGAGTAAACAGAGCAGGGCGGGGGGTAGCAGGGTGGGAGGCGCCAAATTCACGTTGTTGCGTGCACAACTCGCACGGTGTTCAGTTCTTCAGAACGATTCGCATCAAGAAACCCTGTTCTCAGCGAATTTCAATGCCAAGAACGAACAAGCTTGTTGTGCAGGTGCGACAGTTCTGCAACTGGGCTGCACAAAACGACACTGCAAGCTCAGAAAGGGCGCAACCCATGAAATAGCGGGACGTTCGTTTGCACTTCCCACTCGAATGGACTTCATGAACTGACCAACATGACCTTTTCACTCGAACGTATCGATGAAGAAACTCTCTTTCCCAACCTGACAGGCGATTCACTGGTGCGACAGGCCGAAAGACTCTCAATGAAATAGCAAGTTTACCAGACTGTCCAGATCAGGGTCATCGCTGAAGAATGGCTTTCCATCCTGCTCCTGATGCTGCACGAACGCCTGGATGTCGACGTCGAAGCTCTCCGATGACGGGCAGTCGGCGCTCTGCGAGGCCTGCTCGCATTTCTCAAACATCAGCCCGAGCAGCGGGAACAGCGGGTGCCTGGCAAAAGTAAAGTGTGTGTGTACGTGTGTGTCGTTTTCAGTGATTCAGTGGCATGTTGGAGAAACAAGGTGTTCTAGTGGTCAGCAAGACCGACTTCCTTTCACTCGAATTCGAAACAAATTGAGTCTGTCCAGGAAGTCTCATTCACTTTCACGCTTTGTACAGAACTTTTTCTTCCTTCCAGGACATTTGGTCTGGAACAGCAGACACAAACGTAGAAGAATAGTCTGCAGCGGGCAGTCAGCTTTGCATGACACGAATCGTTGCAGTTTTCTTTTGGATGGCGGGGGGGGGGGGGCAAGTGGCGGAGGTGGGTGGAGTTCGTCAGTGGAGGGGATGGTCTGAGGAGTTGGCCAGCAGGAGTTTTTCGATACAAACAATGGAATCCACCCAAGGCCTTGAAAGCCTTTCGAACAGTTCCACGGACCAGTCGTGACACTTTCGGAGACCCAGACTCACCGGTAAATGGCTCTCTTGTCTCTCTCCATGGTCACATCGTCCTGATTGGTTGTAAATGAGTGATTTGTCGTGCTGTAAACAGAACGAGACAACAGTTTGACTGCAAATAGATGTGCCCCTTCTACAGAAGCGTTCTGCAACAGGAAAACTTGCGAACTTCTTCCCGTGTGTTGCACCGCTTCGAACGGTTCGCACTTCAGTGTCATTCTGTGTGTCCCAAGACAGCTTCAACACAACTCTTGCTCTCCCACATTAGACTGAATCGTCCGCTGGTTGTTCAATGAATTGGAGTCTTCAAGTCACATTTTCTTGTCTAAATCGGATGCACACCGCGCAGAACTGCTGCAAAAAGAAACCCATCACTTCGAAAATACTTTGTCTGAACAGTGGGGTCAATCTGGGGATGAGGTTTGGAATTTCACTGAAACAATCGCAATCTTATCTCGTAGTGGTGTTCTTATGGCTAAACTCGAACAACAGGAACAAGAAACAAAATGGCTGGTTCAGCTTCTCGGAACTGTCTATGAACCTGCACAACGACCAGTGATGAGGCGACTTGACCCTCAAGTCTAAAGGCTCCGATCTGTGAAAACGGACAGTGAAAGTGCAAAGGTATCGGCGCCAGGCAACTTTTCCCTGCGGTTGACGATTTCATTCTTGGTTCGCGATGAATGTAAATGCTTCGCCGAGTCCCAAGTCGACCCTTCAAAACTCTCAGCATAATTTGTACATCATCATCCTCCCTACGATGTGTACAACATCGTGGAAGGTGGTTCAAACAGGTTGTGGATTGACACGAATGTGTCAAGATTTCCAGACGTGTGATGCTTTTATCTGCTCCTCACATCTCGCGCTATGTGGCAGAAGATGTGGTTTGAAAGTGCTCATCCGCTTTTAGCTGTACAACAGAGCACAACAGTCTCGGAGGTTTTCGCAACGACACAACTACGAACACGCCGTGATTTTCAAAAGGCACAACTGTTGCTGACAGTTTCAAAGTGCCTGCAAGTCAAGCTCGAAACCATTGGTGGTAGTGGTGGTGGTGTGTGTGTGCAGGGGGGTTTAAAGGCATGTTGTTTTCTCCACCAAGGCGACACGTGATTCTTTGCTTGGGCAAATGCGCAAGGACAAAACTCTACCTGTGCGCTTCCTGGACCTGCGGTGGTTGCGCCGCGTTGGCGGCGTTGCTGACCACCGCCGGCGCCATCTGAGTTATGACCGTCGTCTGCGGGCTGGCGACGAGGATGGGCGGCGCCGCCTGCGGCACCGAGTCCGGAGTGCCCACCACGACGGCGGCCGTCGGGGGTGTGGCCGCCACGACGGGAACAGCGGTCGCCGCGGCAGCCTGCATTCTACTGTTGTACCCCCATCCCCACACCTGCAATGAGAGACAAGCTTGTGATTAGCATGGGTCTGAAGGACCTGACGTGGTGTCACACCAAACGTCGCAGCTGAGGTGCAAGGATATTTCTCAAATGCCCGAGAACCTGGTTGAACAGACGATCAATGATGAACTTGCAACCTACTTGAACCATGACACAGTCATATCTCAAGTTCTATTGATCAACAATTGTTCGCAGCTGATGTCAGAGGAGGCCGCCAGTTCTCAATGAGTACTCCACAGAGTTGTTGACCCGACCACCTCGATCTCCCAACACCGCCTCTGGTGGCACGCCATGACGGGCGACACAGACCAACAAGTTGAAAAGTTCTGAAAGCGTGGATCATGATTCCAAAACCAGCTGGCGAAGAAAGGAACACTGAAAGAAGCGCTTGATCCCCTCGTTTTGGGCTGGTGGTCCATCTCGGACATCAATTTGAGTCAATCTATCTTCAAGTACCTGCACTACGATGATAAATGAGCCGCTATCAGTTTGACTGGCATCGGCCCTGACCGACAATGTCAATCAAAATCTCACTCAGGCTGCGTCATTCCAAGGTGGATTCCTTTCCAAAAATACGCCGAGTACTTTCTTTCAGGCAAAAATAGAAATTCTGCTGCAAACTAACGGCGAGGACACTGTTTTGTACAACAGCAACAGCAGCAGAAAGCTCAGACCAGGTGAGTCTGACGCCTCAACATAACGAGCAATTCACAGGAATGTGATCCTTCCCAATATCATTCAATACGTATCATCCAAATGTGCCTTGTCTTCACACTCGTATGAAAACTGGATTGAGACGTTGAGATGGGCACGACCTCGTTCACGGTTGTCTCAAACAAACTGTCCGTCACAAAGGCATCAAAAGCTGAAGTCTAGAATCGATTCACGTGAAAATGTATTGAACACTGACCTCATCCATTCTGTTGTGCGAGCTGTCAGAGACCGGGCTCCATATCCAACTTGTTCTTCTCGGGCACCTTGCTCAGTAAATTTTGACTCGTATCTCACACAATCGCGTTCTGTAGTACTGACTCAGTCCATGACCCCAACCACAACTCTCCCGGTCGAACCCGAATCAATACTGGTGCTGTCCACAAATCAGTGAGTCCAAACCATCCACACATCTGTATTAATAATCCAACATGGTTAGCACTCTATCCTCATTCACTCTAACCAAGTGTGATTAAACCATTACAGTAATGTCATTACCGCAACACTATTGCGCTAAAAAGCATAAACTCCATTACGATTCGGGGCTTCCTGACTTCACCGCTGCACTCCAGTTCGACCCGAAAACACAGAAAAACTGCCAGAAAAGCCTGTTTTCAGCTGTTCACTTTTGCTGTGTAAAATTCGGCTGGGTTTGTATCGTGCGAAGTAAATTCCGTTTTGCGGGCACAATTGAGCAGTGATTATGGTTTCTGTTGTGCTGAGAGGGTCCCACACAGCACGGACAATGTGACGGCGTGAGGGGATTTGGTTGAATTGCAGTGAAAGCCATGCTTCAAGCTCTACCCACCACCTCTCGGCCACATCTGCTCACAGTGTTTCATTGAGCACAATCTTTGGCGGAACGGCTTTCTGAATTTGGGGCTCAAGGGAAATTTTTTTTCTGAAATTTCACAAACAAAAGCCAGATTCCGTGCACGCATTGACAAGTGAATCCAAATCACAAAGTCTTGGCTTTGCAGCTCTCAGCAACAGTTTGGCTGCACATTTTCTGTCAGCCACAACGCCCGTGTGCAACAGAGTGCGCGTCCGTTCACGGACGGAAGGTTTTCCCCAGGGTGATGCGACGGATTCTTGTCGAACATGACTGAAAGCTCTTTGTGCGCTGAATCTTTTCAAAGCTCCTGAACGCGTTCGGACCACACCATGCACGGCTGCATCTTTTCACCAAAATCTCCTTCACGCACACCACTTCCTATCTTTTCACCACTCCAACCACATTTCAAAAACATCTCTACATTGTGCAAAGGCGTTTCAGTGGGAAATGTTCTTTCTGTAAAAAAGGTATTCATTCATCATATTTGGGTCACACAACAGAAAGATGGCCTTGATTTCCAAATGGTCAGTGTTTAAAATTCCCTGCCACAAAACGTTGCCAGTGAAGAGTTGAGGGAAAATTTTGAAGTTTTATACTTTGATAGTTTTGCTCTGCTGCCAGTAAAGCGTTCGTGACAATTGCAATACACACACACACACACACACACACACACACACACACACACACACTGATCAAGAAGACCTGTCCACAACAATCGGCACAAAACTTCAAGGTCACCACTTTTGAATCGAATGATTCAACTTGCTGTTTTCTTGTTTCTGCAGGAACACAATAAACTTGCACAGGATAGATTCGCTTCCCACACTGTGCGACGTCACTGGATTTCATCAAGAAACTTTGAACAAAGGCGCATTGCACAACAGCCACCAAGTGATTTGCCACTAAATTCTCAAAATCATCACCATTGATTGCTGGAGTAGTTTTTGAGGTCAGTGTGATGAGTAGCTGCTTGGGGGTGATCACAACCAAGAATTTTTCAGCAGTAACCTGGGGTGACCATCGCCAAGAATTCACCATTGATCACAACCAAGAAGTGCCCCTGACTAGTGGTCACTGCTGCCCAAGGACGCGGCTGTGCAAAAATTCACTTGAACTGTCGCGCTTTATTTTCTTCATTTTCCCCGGTCTGACCAAATATCCCACTGCAGTGCTCAGCAACTTAGCACCTTTGGAAAACAAAAGACTGAGACAACTCAGTCGCTGCATGTGAAGGCCGGTGACTTTTTTGCTGGATCAACAATTTGGTGCAAGTCACACAAAGGTCTTCGCGAGTGTCAGTGACTGGAGAATTAAGCAGGCTTAGCGATTCAACAAGTCGACTTCAATAATTTAACCTGTACGGCGGATGGATCCTAAAGAGACAGGCTGAATGCAATTTGAGATCCGTACACTAACAACCTTCCCTTCCGCACTCACTGACGACATCCCCTTTCATTCCACTCACAAGGTAAGCCACAAAAATCTCTTCACTACGCATGGTCTTACATACAGGCAGACGACAAAGGGAGATGCAAAAAAAATCCGCTTTTGGCTTTTCTCAAGCCAAAGTGTTGAGAGGTGGAGCCATAACTTTACTTTCATGTCAAATTGAATACCAGCACTGGCATCTAAACATAGACTGCGCGATCAAACTGTCGTTAACACGACTTCTCACAAGAACATCAAGAAATCAAATACTCATTGTAAAAGTGCGTTGAACCAACAGAACCCATTTCTCTCGGAGGCTGCTGGGTTTTGGCACAACAACAACTGAAACCGTCCGAACATCAACTTCACCCGCTTTGGGTGGAATTGACAAATCCCACGTTTGTAATCAAAAGACGACATAAGTCTACTGCGTAGATCTGCATCTTTCGTTCAAAAGTGTTTCTCAAATATGCACAGAACTGCAGGTCAAGAAAGATTTTCTTCCATATCATCACTGATTTTCGTAACCACACATTTTTGCATTTGAAACTGCCGTTACACTGAAAATTGTCTCCTTCTACAAAGGACCAAAATTGATGTGAATTGTGTGGTTTGTGGGGCCCTCCTGAAACAAAATGTCACAGTGGATGCAACCTTGACAGAACACCGCCAGAAAATGCATTTCAGAAGAAAGACTTCGAGAGGGTTTGCCCTCCCTCTATCAACTCCTTGATAGGGTTATTTGAGAGCTCTGGGGTGGTTTTAATTCAGACGTCTCTACCCCTAACAAGGGTATTGTGATTGGAGAGCCTGATTCTGGCGCGGGAAGTGTCACAACCTGAAAGCACCGGCCGTGAATCATCGCATGCCGACAGCATCCTTGAAAACAGCGAAGGTATTCAGCCCTTTGGGTCCAGGGCTGTTTCCTTCCTCACGCTTTGCAAAGAAAACATGAGGTGGTCCAATGCCTCATCGTCCATTTGAGCTGGGTGCATCAGATAAAGCACCCACCAATTTTGAAAACGTCATCTTGGTTTTGGTCTGAAGGTGGTTCAAAAAATTCGCAAGAACAAACTCTCACGTCGTTCCGATCTGTCGTCCACACCAAATGTTACCCACCATTTTTTTCCACGTACAATTTTTGAAAGCTGAACTTCAACAAAATTGTTCTTTCCAAGCAAGAAAGACCTGTCTGCCGTTTTGCCGGTACATGACACAAACAATCCAATTTCACAACGTGTGAACACCGCAGTTTCACTGCTTCAGAAACTTTCAACGAGCCAAATCACGAGTGGTTTCAAGTGGAGACTGAAGTGGTGGCGAGGCAGGCAAGTTTAAGTGAGCGTGAAAGTACCACGACAAACTCGGCAGTGAGGCACAGTGTCGCTGCCCCAGAACTCGACAGGCGAGGAATTGGCTTCCCATCTACGGATCTGCGAGCGAACTTCATTTTCTTTACCCTTTCCCACCTTGTGGGAAACTGATTTCATCACAGTGCAACTTCGTTGAATCATTCACCTCCCATTCTTTTCGCATTCAGCACTGTGTCCAACGAAGATTGCCTGTCGAAAGATGTACCTGGTCTGTTGGCATACGAACCCACGTCTGGGCGATGGTAGGGTTTGCCCAGAATTCTGGGTGGACAATCGCAGGAAAAGATAATTTCTCAGATCACACGTTTCTGGGGTTTGCACGATTTGTGTTGGAACAATAAGTTCAAGAAGACTGACAAACAAGTCGACAGAGACTTGCACAGGGGGGGGGGATAAAGTCTCCCACAAACAACTTTTGGAGCTCAAAATTGAAACTTTGGTCATCCCAGCCTTCTTATCTGACCAACGTTCCTGTTCATAGGTGACCCCAGGCTGCACACGCTAAACACGGCAAATCCCAATTTCACACGTTTCTTTGCTGGGCAAAAATTGTAAAACTCTCGAAACTTGTTCTTCGGGGCCTGAACAAATTTGTATATTACCACTCCGTTCTTTCGTACAATATTCTCCTCCAGTGAAAAGATAACCCCTGCAGAAATACTCCCCCACCCCTCCGCCAAAGACTGAACAATTGCAGCACTGTATTTTAACACCCAACGACGCCCACTTCACCCCTTTCTTTACAAACCGTTCTGAGGGTCGTGTTAAAAAGCGCACAAAGGACTGTGCATAAATTTAGTCGAAAATATTCTGCGTTATCAATGTGTCATTATGAAAACGTTGACTGTGAATAACAGGAGCAAGTCTGCCCGATGCATACTAAACAAACAAGTATTATGATAAACCATGTAAGATCTCGAAAGTTTTCAATAGTCCACGCAACAAGGGCTTGGTGCGGAACATTCCTTGCAGCAGGGAAAACCAATTATGGGAATCTGGGTTTACTCCCCAAATTTTTAATGTCTCCTTGAAGGCGAACAGGTTGTCAACAAAATCTTCAGACTTGTTAGGTCTCACAGATTTTGTTTGTTTCAGAAACTGCTTTATCTTGCCCCCACCCCACCCAACAGGACCAATCATGCTCAAAGGCCAACGACGCAACCAGAAACGAAGCCGTGATCAGACATCCGCAAAGAGCATCGCACCTGTGGGAAAATAAAGAAACTATATTTTTTTGTTTGGTCCAGGGGATGGGCAACCCAAAATTTTTGTCTGAACCCCAAACGAAACATTGGGCTGTCAACCCAAGAAATCTAGTCAGAACCCCACCAGCTCAATGCGGGTACTACTCAAATTTTTGGTCACACCCCCCGGGGAGAGAGATGCTCGAAAAGGTTGTCTGCAGTACTACGCCCCAGCCTTTGGCCTTGCTGGAGCGGCTACAACACGAACGCAGAGCTTTGAACACGCTCGTGCAATGGTAGGACCTGAACTGAAATTCCGTTCACAGGGGGGGGGAGCTTCTCTTCCCCTCCCCACTCCTTAGGAGGGAGTGGGTGGGGATTGGGGTCGAGCCGACCCAAATTTTCGGTGGGTCGTATCCCCATCCCCAGACAGGGTTCCCACTGCGGCTGACCAACAAAATTCCATGATTTTTCCATGATTTTTCCAGGTTTTCAAAGTTTTTTCCAGGTATTTTTTGTCTTTTTTGTCAGCTTTGTAT
>JAAUXT010142241.1_pt1 | contig 10879 bp, 12 predicted proteins | sample 7278171 | NCBI WGS metagenome assembly JAAUXT01 (sample SAMN14350112, study PRJNA611818) | marine sediment metagenome | isolation source: surface marine sediment (1.8m) | place: French Polynesia: Moorea | collected 2018-08 | reverse complement strand
CGGTGATGTCATCGATTCTTCCTTGTCCTCCTTGTCTTCTCCACAGGGGGGGGGGGTCCAGGGGGGGAGGGGGGTACAGTGGGGGGTCCAGCAGGGGGTTGGGGGTAGGGGACATTTCATCCACCTTGCCATATACTGCACTATCACATGGTGCTTCGCCCTAAAAGGACTTCACACAATGATTAAAACCAGATCAAAGAGAAACAACGTTGTCTGTTTTCAATGGGTGGGAAGTGATTTTATTTGATGACGTGGCTGAGACTTAATTCGTTGGAGAAGTTCTACAATTTACGTGGCAAATTATGGGAGTGGCACATTCTGCTTTTGTTCCAACAGTCGTGAGGGTGGATCACTGAAACTCTGACTCTCACAAAGTTGTTGAAGTTCACGTAGATTTCCATGCACAAAAAGTGGCGGGCCTTTCAGTTTCGAGCTTTCCAAGTTTTCTCTCTGTCAAATGGAACACTAGTTTTGAAACACAACATATTTCCAGCCCGAAATGCCACGTCCTGCTTGGCACAAGAGCACCCGACGTTCTGCATCTACGAGCGTACATTGCCTTTCGCGGCCTCAGGTCAACGCGGGTAATTTGTGCGCAGAGGAGTTATGAAAGACCTGGAGAAATTTACCAAGCTGCACCCGTCAGATGTTTCGTGCAAACTGCTTCTGTTCGCAACTTTTGATCGATGGACCATTGGAGTTATCCCCGGCTCGTGTTGTTTTCTCATCAACATCGAATCCACGACAAAATCTGGGATGCAGGCCTCCTTCATTTGGGCGGGCTCAAACTGAAATGGAGTTTGTTGCCTGGAAACTGCTGCGTATCCATGACTCATTGAGAATCGATCAGCTGCAGGGACGACAAACGGCGGCGGGACAACTGGAGGGCAGGACAAGTTTGATGTGCGTGGGACAACACCGCAATGTTTTGTTCTTATGGACAAGAAAACAAAGAATTGTTCTGCTTGTTTTCGGGAAACTACAGGTGAGAGGTGGGGAATCAACTTGCGATGACACAAGTTACGATCAACTCCATGGAACTTTCATCGCCGGACTGGAGCCATCATTCTGTGTAACAACGACAAACCATCCAACCGAATGCAAATGCAGAGTGACTGAGAAGCTGCAGTTTCTGCATCCAGGATAACTTCGCATGCGAGTTTGTGCAGATGAATGAGCTGTTCGGTCAACTGCGCACAGCGCACGCGACGCATCGTGGAGACCGGGAGGAGCGGATGTCTCATCCAGCAAGATTTGTTTGTCTCGGGGCAAGAATTTCATCTTCGGATGCAATCCATTTCTCCGCGGTGATTGTTTCCAGAGGAATATTAATTCTCTGACCTTCCGCGATGCAGGAGTGAACTCTACGGGACCAGATCAATAACACGAAGATGATTTGAAGCAGTCAAAAGCCAGAATCACGGAGCGAAACTATTGGAATGCAGTGCAGCCCTTTGGTGGTGGTCCGAAAGACTGCACAAAGCTACTCGCAAAAGCACGTGATTTGTCTCTGTGAAACAGAATCTCGAGAGAATGTGTGAATCTGAGTGTCAGGGAACCTAAGAGATCTTGTCATGTGTGCGTGAACGCCCGCAGCGTGGCAGCTCTCGTCATCAGTTCCGACGACCGCGGCATAATTCATGTGCATCTGTTGTCTTCGTGTGGAGACTTTTCTTCTCCAACCAACGACTCGTTCTTGTTTTGGAGCGGACAGTTCTACCGAAGCTGCAGTGTGTTGTCTGCTTCCAGGAAGCCGTATCTCCCACTGAGTTTGGAGCTGTGCATGGGACCTGCACACAAATGGACTGCTTGGTCCTGTTGTTATCAACTCTTTCCAGCAGTAGGTCTCGAATGAAGGCGAACTCTGTTCTTCTGTGCACGAGGTCATCACTTTGAGACGGCTGTGGTGGAGCCTGTGATCCACATTATTCTTTGGAAAAGGAATTCTCGCTGAATCTGCTGATCGCATGTGACGGAGTGTCAAGGATTCAACAGGCGTCCCGCACCCAGCTGACAAGTACACGAGTGCGTTTCGTCCGCTAATGGTTCTGTCAAACACCGCATCAAGCTGCAGCGGCAGTTTTGAGTGTTGCCTTTCGACTTGTAACACGTAAAAAGCCCCACTCGTGCTGCGATCTGTTCTGAACAAAACACTGAAATGGAAACACTAATGCACACTCTGTGTAATGGATTGGAATGTATCGGATACACAGATTTGTCCTGAGGACGACTGAAGCTTTTGATGCTGTCTGACAGGGGAACATGATCTGCTTCATTTCAGTGTTCAGTGGAGTGTCGCCCCGACAAGGCAAACTTCTTCCGTAAAGGGCAGATGAGGAAATCGAGTGTCTGCGAGAATGACGCGGCCAGACACGATGTGGAAATAGCGGCGGTGGGTGCGAGTGGTGTCGTGTGAGGAACGGCCCCAGCTGGAGAGGAAAGCAAACATGGCGTTCACGCTGGAAACGGTTGTGATTCTCGTGGTGACCTTGTTGGTCGTTGTGCTCAATGTTCTCATCCTGCTCGTTCGCCTCAAGACGGATCAGCTTCCGTTTGTCAACAAGTACTTCTTCTCGTCGCTGACGGTCGCGGACCTGGGCATCGGGCTGCTCGTCACTCCGTTCTCGCTCCTCGCCTCGCTGTGTGATCGCTGGGTTTACGGACACATGATGTGTCAGCTGGAGGCTTACGTAGCGGCCATATTCTGGATTGCCTCGGTGTACTCACTCACTTGGCTGGGCATAGACCACTACGTCGCGATCCGCAAGCCTGAGAGGTACGAGAGTGTGATGACGCCCATGCGGTGCATCTGCTGGGTGACCCTGGTGTGGGTGGCCGCCCTGAGCTTCTGCTTGCCGCCCCTGTTCGGCAAGTCGAGTGCGCGCTACTATGAGGAGGCCTATCTGTGCATCATCGACTGGAACCTGCAGAAGGCGTACGTGATCACGGCCGGACTCCTCATCATCGTGCCGCCGGCCGCCGCCCTGTCCTTCTCCAACCTCTACGTGTTCACCAGTCATTACGAGAAGAAGAAGGAAGAGTACGAGAAGTGCACCGAACTCAGCTCCAGGCCCGATATGTACTTTGTCAACTTTGTTCTCGGACTCATCTATGTCGTGTCATGGCTTCCGTGGAGCATGTTGCAACTTCACGAGACTCTGGATGTTGGACTGCCCAAAGGACCAGCCAAGTTACATTTCTACTTCATGTGGCTCGCCGTCTCGAATGCTATTTGGAAGTTTGTGGTGTACGTGGTTTACTTGCATGATTTCAGAATTGGATTGAAGATTCTCTATCATCGTGTTCGTCAAAGTCGAACGGATTTGTAACGCGTGTAGAACAGTGGATCTGGACATTTCAGGCTCTGAAAGTTTCGGTCTGAATCTCACTTCTGGTGAACGCTCAAACAAAGTGGAGACAGGAACGCCTCCCCGAGACCGCGGAGACGCTTCCTGCGCTGCAGAGGCCCGCGGGACGCTGCGTTGCTTCTTCCGATGCATTATGCTTGAATGAATGAATGTTTGAAGACTTGAAGCTGTGATGCAGACATTCTAATTTGCGAAAAGACTGTTGTTGCAGGAAATAGCATTCAACATGGAACCCCACAAAACAACCTTGAAACAGAAGCACAACTGCTTGATGCGTACACGCGCACATTTGTGTGTATTGCCATGACTTTTGACAAGTTCGGGACGTTCTTTCTTTGCATTTGGCTACGAGAATGCCTTGTGAAAGTACCGTACTCAACTCTCACTCCAGTGTTGCTTGTTTCTGTGTATGACAGGAAGCCAATGTTGCCGCCGAGTTGAAAGCACAGTGAGAAACAAGTGATGTAATGTTGAAGTTGATAATAAATGCAGGAATTGCACGCGTTACCCCTGTCACTTGCACTCGTCTGACGCACAGTGTGGAGTTTATCTTCCAGAACAACAGCACTTGTGCGTTGCTTCGATCAAAAGACGCGCAATTCGCCAAAGACAATTCAGCTGACAAAGTCGCACTCGGAAGATGGCTTGCAGCAGTCAGCAATGTGAACTCTGGCAAAATCTGTGCAACGGATTGCTGAAAATGACAAGACAGACAGAGTGAGTACAGCCTCACAGACAGACAAGTCCTCGCGTCTGGTTGCGTCTGTTGTTTATTGCGACCACCATGCAGTTTACACTTCTCGTTCACACCAAATACGAGTACAACCGCCGTCTTCAGCAGATGTGGAACAACACCGACTGCAGAACAACTTTAGCGCAAGCAATGCCCTGTGTCAGGGCCCCATTCGCCACCGCTCCCATACTCCAGCCTCAAACATTGGAACTTTGGGACGCAATTCTATTCTCTTTGAAGCTCCGTGATATGACTACTTGTTTCCCCGCATAACGCAGTCATGAATACGCAAGAGGAAATGTATTTACTCTGTCTCATTGGAGCCACATCGGTTGGAGAGAAATTGAAGTTGTGTATCCTGGGTTCGCTCCATCATGGAGTTCGTTAACTGAAGCTGAGTGCGTTGGGTCCATCGCGTCCAGTGCAATTGTGACTGAACTGAAAACACTGAGAAGCAAAATTTGAAGGGAATTGGTGGTGAAAGTGTGTTGCGTGGGGGAATTGTCTGTATGCTTGTGAAAGACAGGCCTGTGGTGGAGCAGACCCAGGAGACTTCTCATTTGAGTTCGCTGCACGCTGCAGACTTGGTCAAAAATGCTCGCAAGGGTCCTCCGGGTCTCAGTGAAAGTCAAAACGAAGTTGAACACGAACAAGCGCACGAAACTAACATCAGCCTTGTGCTGACGCAAATATTGAGAAAACTGCCTTTGTGGAGTGTACGAGGGGCGTACAAAGAGTATCTTGTGAACAATTTTTGAAGTCCTTTCCACACCTCCGATTTGGACAGCGGGCGTACATTTGGACCACATCCACTCTCTTTGCTTTCAAGAAGGCGTTTGTCTGTTTGCAGAGATTCTATGGAGAGTCGCTGCCCTTCGGGAGGAACCAGTCCTTCGTCCACCCGAACGTCGACCTGCTGACTGTTGAACAGGCGCTGGCTGACTTCGCAACGCTGATAGCGCACATCAAGGAAGAGAGAAATGCGACAAAATCACCGGTGATAGCTTTTGGAGGAAGGTGTGTGGACTGGTGATTTATGAAACCACACTTTGTCCTCGGCGTCATGAATCGTGAACCATTGGCAACTTCAAGGTTGCACTGATCGACTCCAACTGTTTCGTTTGGTCATAGTTGAGTTTACCTTTCAAGTCTCTTTGAAAAAAAAGATTGATTGTTTTGAGTCCTGCAGTTTCTTCCGTGAATTCGACTTGATTTGGGAACCCAAGGGGAGGGAAACGAAGATTTCTTCTTGTTATTTTCACACAATCTACTCGGCAACTTTTCGACTGAAATGTACGCCTGATGCAGAAAAATTGTTCGAGTGTTGCTATCCAACGGGTGTGTGTGTTTGCGGTGTGAATGTGTGTAGGCGGATGTGTGTTTGCAGTGTGAGTGTGTGTGGGCGTGTGTTTGCTGTGTTGCAGTGTGAGTGTGTGTGGGCGTGTGTGTGTTTGCAGTGTGAGTGTGTGTGGGCGGATGTGAGTTTGCAGTGTGAGTGTGTGGGCGTGTGTGTGTGTGTGTGTGTGTGTGTGTGTTAGCAGTGTGAGTGTGTGTGGGCGTGTGTGTGCAGTGTGTGTGTGGGCGGATGTGAGTTTGCAGTGTGTGGGGGGCGCCAACGGAAACTAAACGGGAAGAACGTGTTGCAGTTACGGTGGGATGCTGTCCGCCTGGATGCGCTTCAAGTTCCCGAACCTGGTGGACGGAGCGGTCGCCGCCAGCGCCCCCATCTTCCTCGTCGCGCGGGTCGTCGACAGAAACTTCTTCTTCGCTGACGTCACTCAGGTCAGTTTCGGTATTGGGCACGTCGAGGGCCACCAGAGGGCCAGGGTCCAGCTCTGGCCGTCTGTGTTATGAGCACACCTTACATTTCGAACCCATCAGCCGCAAATTGAAGCTCTGCATGTTCAAGGTCGAAGTTTGTTGGGACCGAAACTTCCCACTTCTCACAACCAGATTTCAGATCCGACGGGGAAACAAAGGACTTTGTATCTTGTTTGCGTTTGATCGCCTTGAGGGGGGGGGGAGGGCACTTACAACGCGCAATCGTGAGCAGAAATGCTATACCGTGAAACACTTGTTCGCACGGTGCCAGCGCTACGGACGGCGTTCAAAACGGCTACAATGGGGAGATTTAGCAAATACGTGCGGTGGAATTCCGACATGCCCTCAATACGTGGCTGATGACATGACCTCCTTCGGCCCATCAATGTGGAGACTGAGGTCAGCTATGCCATGACCATATTTGGCAGATCAGGCAGAACATACCAGACGTTTTTCACGTGTGTTGTGAGTGATCCACGGAAATTACGCCTGGTGGTGAGCAGTGTCGTAGGCAGCAGTCTACCGGGCGTATTTCAGACAAGCATTGCTAAATCTCCCCATTGGCTTGTGTGGGAGATTTGTCGCAACCGTGAAGATTGATATCCTACTGATCGTCACAATTTATTTCAGCAATTGTACACGACTGGATTCGATTTTAGGTTTTTGAAATTCACACATTTCGCGGAAGTGTACATGTCTTGGTAAACCAATTTTGTCAATGCCTGGGCAAGTGAGGAGGTGTTGAATGTTCGTCTTCATTCACTCCTTGTTTGCTGTTCAGAGACAAAGGATTGTCTCGTACACTGCGGGTGGCACTGGAATGGAGCTGTATTCATTCAGAATGTCAACAATCTCCTGTTTGTGCATTTGCGCCAAGGAGCGGAGATCGGCGAGCAGCGCGAGCAGCTTGGCCACCAAAAACGGATCGTCCGGGTGGTTGGCCTTGAGCATCGGTTGTAGCGACTCGAGGAGGCTCCACTGGATCTTTTCCACTTGGTGGGCTCCCTCCTCCGTGCCGCATCTATCTGCAAGGTCATGGCAATCATTGTGATTTGTCATCTGTCATAATGGGCTGTTTTGATGCTCTCTTTTTACATCCCGTGTTTCTTTTTTTTCTGGTATTGACGTTTGTGAGGTGGGCTTTGAAACCCATTGGGTGTACTTAATGACTTGAGCGAGGAACCGGTCAATATTTGGGCTTGGTCTATCAGATTCAGTGTGTCACTTGATTTTGGTGCTATTTTTGGTCGGTTTCAAGCACGACTTGGTTGACCTATTGTTTACAAACATCTTCATTATCTTTCGCCAGCCTTGAACATCACTGATTCAGATTTTAGTTTTTCATTGAAGATCCGGGTTTTGTGCGAAACTTTCTCTTTCCTTCAAGTGTTCGTTTATCTTTCATCTGGAGATTTGATAAGGGAAGTGTTGGCGTATCACTGTCTCTGACGATGTTTTTTGACCGTAATGACACAATTTTTAAATGTCAGACGTCAAAGTGGTTCAGGGATCAATCAGACCCGACATGTTCCGGATCAAAATCACCGAGAACACGCTGCTTTTTGTGCTGTTTGTCTCCTTTTCTGGTCAGAGCAGGTTGTTCTGTCTCAAGGCTGTCCGTGTTTAAGGAACAGAAATTTGGTCAGAGCTCGTTTATCAGTTGCCACAAGCACCAGAACAAGCGGAGAACTTGATTGCCCAGGGGTGGCGATCATTATGACGTTAAATGGTGACTGCTTTTAGAAAATTCAGGTGCTGTGCTGGCGTGTCTGAAAGCTTTGTCTGGCTGGCCCTGTTGTCTTGGCTGCCCTTGACCCAAATGCTTCCTCTGGTTTGAAGAGCTGAGACTCTCACCTCTGCTCAAAACGGCGACGGCTTTCAGGAGGATGATTTCGTCCAAGGACAGGTGCAGCTTCTGGATGCGCTCGGCGGTTTTGAACAGCTGTTCGACCGTGTCGTAGCTCAGGACTTTGAGCATGTCGCTGACGTGAACCGTGCGGCCTCCGTCGAACACGGTCGTGTAGAGTCGGTCCTCGGTGTTGTAGCATTTGTACGTGGACAAGAACCAGTGGTCGAATCTGCCTTCTGAAATGCGAAGACCAACGTATGTAGCTGCAGGCTCTTCACGCTGTGTCCGACAGATCGATGGTTTCTCAAAAGAGAGGGTGAAATACGATCGGGCCACCAGACAGATTTGCCAATAGACACGTATTAACGTGGACAACAAGACCAGTTTCTGCTGTTTTGTCATCAAGATGACAGATAAGCTTCACTTGGACCAACGTGAAGATGACCGTGTGATTTGTGAACCACGGGTCGCAGGTTTGTGCCACACTTCGGGGGGTTCGACGAAGCTTTTTGTTCTCGCTATTGTGGGGAGTTGCGCCGCTGCGAGCATTGCCAGTTTCAGGTGCACGGAGGTCCATGTTCTGCAGGGTGCATTTCAGATCAAAAACCAATTTGTATTTTGGTGCAGTTCGTTTTTGGCAGTTTGTGTGGATCGTGCAATTTTACCTTTCACTAATGAGATTTGGTCCTCGATGGGGAGCTGCAGGAAGCCGGGGTAGCCCTTCATGATGGCAACGAACCGGTTGATGGAAGCCTCCATGTTAGGAAGTTGCACTTTGGCGAGATAGTCTTGTCTGCCGTCGACGTCTATCCCCGTTGATTGCCAGATTTGTCTGTATTCCTCTCTGGTCATGGGTTTCAGGGGTCCGAACGTGTCTTCCTTCAGCTTGATTTCTTCCTGCGCGTTTACAAGGGGAAAGTGTAATTGCGTCTGCATTGGGGCGTCTCAGTGGATTTGTTGCTCGCGTGTGTAATGATCCACGCAATATCAATTTTCTTGCACAAAAGCCAAATATGAAAGGATTTTTTGAGGCACTTGGAAAAAGTAAGTATCAAAATGCTTGTCCTTCATCTTCTACGCCCGTGTACTGATTCAAGGAGCTGTTGCACGTTTGCATCTTTCATGAGGTGATTAAAGTTTGAAGAACGCCACGCCCCTGTGAGCATGTCTATCTGCTGAGCCAAACACGAACAAAACTACGAACAGTGAACTTCGTGTCGACTTGTGAAAACAGCGCAAGTGACGTACCATGTAGAGCGCCTCCAGCAGCGGCACCTTGTCGAAGAACTCGGGCGTGAGCAGATTGTGCGCGCGGTCGGCGGCGGTGACGCGCTGCGCGAGGCGCTGCAGCTCCCCCTGGCGACGCTGCGGGTCGAGGCTGCGCAGGCGCCGCGCGCGCTCCTCGCGCTCCAGAAGCTTGACGCGCTCGATGTTGCGCGTGCGCTTCTCCAGCGTGTACCGACCCCGCCGGATCGCTGTGGGAGCAGATATCGCGTTTTGTGACACGTCGAATTTGAGCACAAATGGGCCAGGCGATTAGTGTGAGGCAGTGGCAGCTCGGAAAGAATCGCTTGCTGAACTTGTGGACACCGACGAGCTGAGAAATGAAGAGCTCGGGTCAGATTGGGTTTGTTTGCTTCGGTTCCTTTCAGACAGATTGAAGTTTGTGATGCTCTCACCCCCTCGAGACATGCCCAGCTCCATGCACTTCTTGTATCTGCAGAAGCCGCAGTTGGCGAGTTGAGATTTGCCCATGTCTTTTTCGCACTGACGGCTCCCCTCGCATCGGAATGTCTGCTGCTTTCTCTTCAGACATCTTCTGAAGAAAGCCTGGAAGGAGATTTCATGCATTCGGAATGTGCATCTTCGGCCGGGAAGCCGCAGTTTCTCACGCTCTGGTTTCAAACGTGTGTCGGAGGACACGTTCGTACACACGTACAGCATTTGTCTTCAGAGCACATTCAGATCTTGCAATGTGAGAAACATAAAGAAAAAAGACAAAACGTTTCTCACCTTGCACGCTTCACATGTGTTGGCGCCGTAGTGGAATCCGGAAGACTTCTCCCCGCACACCTCGCACGGGGGCAGAATCGGCTCGTACTTGACAGGTTCCTCCTGGTCCTGTTGCCGCTGTTGCTGCTGCTGTTGCTGTTGCTGCTGCATTTCGAGGTGCTGCAGATTCATGTCCAACAGATCCAGAACGTCGGTGCTCAGGGTCAGGGTCTCCATTGTGGAACGCGACGCGACAAGGCGGCGGCGGCGGCGCTTGGTTCGTGCGACTCTTGTGTGACGCGGACGCACCTGCAGCGTGATCAGAAGGCGTCGTCCGTCAGAGTGTGTTGAAGATCGCGTTGACGGAAACCGGTTACGTTGGGTTGCAAATTGGCTCAACCCACGTGTGCGTCAAAGGTGAAAATGAGTGGTGTGGTGGAAATGTGTTGCAGAGCAGTTTTGACAACCTCTTTTGACGAGTCTATCAGCTGAAGGAAATGAAGACCAAAATTTCTTGGACAACCGTTTAAAAGAGGCTGATTTTCTTTTTATCTTATCTTCGAAGACCTTTCAGAACAGATGCAGAAAAAGCGAACAGGATCTTGCTGATTCAGACACACATGTTTTCTGGTGTTTTTGGAGTTGCTGAGGAAAAGTGATTGGAGAAAGTGAGCCTCCCGCGATAACACCGATCACTTTCACTGAATTTTTATCTTCAATTAATTTGTGTTGTTTGACAAGTTATCAATTGATAAAGAGTAAGGTGTGGGTTGCAAGTGAAAGTCCTTTCACGCAACTTGCATCTTGATCTCTCACAGCCTGTTCTCAGCCTTTGTGGAAACCCGAACTTTTTCTGATGGAGAGAACAAAATTTGTTCCAAACGAGCATATCTGATAGTTCTTCCCTTTCGGTGACAAGGAATTCGACTTGCCCATTCGGGTTGCTTAATTATGAGCAATCGCAACAGGCAAGTAAACTGCACCTGGTGGCATCATTTCAAAAAGACAAGCACAGTTTCTGGGTCCCCCCTCAACACACACACACACACACACACACACACACACACACACACACACACACACACACACACACACACACACACACACACACAATAT
>JAAUXT010129751.1_pt1 | contig 10880 bp, 17 predicted proteins | sample 7278171 | NCBI WGS metagenome assembly JAAUXT01 (sample SAMN14350112, study PRJNA611818) | marine sediment metagenome | isolation source: surface marine sediment (1.8m) | place: French Polynesia: Moorea | collected 2018-08 | reverse complement strand
CGGGGTGAGAGTCCCAAGCCTCTGCCCAAGGCCAGGCAGGTCTGATGGCAGGCCCCTTCTTGCCTGGTGCCTCCTCTTTTAAATTCTCACTTGAAATGGCCAGACACCCAAAATCAGGAGGCATGGGGTGAGGGGCCCAAGCCTCTGCCCAAGGTCAGGCAGGTCTTGTAGCAGGCTCCTTGGCCCTCTTGCCTGGTTCCTCCTGATTTCTATTCTCATTTGAATTTGTTACAGACACTCATCAAGGCTCCAAGTGCCCTGTGCCAACTGATCTCACATGTGAGTTGAAATGAGGAGTGTCATGTGGAAGAGTTGGCTCTTCCCACGCATGCAAACCAGCTTTCAGGCAAGGTGCTGAGTACCTGGTGAAGCAGCTTCAGCACCTTGCGCCACCAGATAAAAGCCATGAGCATGACAACCCTGCAGAGCAGTCTTGCCTTGGAGTGGGAATAAACTTAGCCTTACTTGTGCTTGAGTCTTACTTCACCAAGACAGTCTGGCTGACCCGAGACTGCTACCGACTGCGGTGACGCAAGCAGCGTCGAGTGTGAAGCGAGGTCCAACCGGGACCCCAACTGCACACAACAGGAGGCACCCCATATCAAAAATTTCAGGTGTCTGCCCATTTCATTCCACCGGGGCGTCGTTTGTTGTGCACTGATTTCAACACCGCAGAGCAATGCAGACCCACGGAGTGTTCTGTGTGACAGGGTGTTGGAGTGTCTCCATCTCCATCACCAGACTCTTTTCGTTGAGCAAAAGAAAAAAGGCAACCGACCACAAATTGTCCATTCATTTCACCAACCTCGGTTGCACACCCAAAGAAACAGGCAGCCTTTGTGGGTCATGTGCCGTGCTGACCACTGGAACGCGAAATGTGCACCAGAAGTTGGTCTCTCTCATCTGCCGAGGTTGTTTCGAGCCGGAAGCAAGAAACAGTTCATCTGTGCACCATCAAATCATTTTGGGTTTTGATCAGTTGCTAAAATTATTTGCTTTGTTTGTTTGGTGAACAGGCGCGCCCTGACGGAGCGAAAGCGAGGCCGTGCCACCATGCTGAGCGAGATGGTGTGGCCCTCTGGTGTCAACACGGGCAACATCAACTCGGCCGTGTCCGGCATTATCGCTCACTACGTCGCCGCTGTGCAGCTGCCGAACGACTGTGAACACAAGGTGGGGCGCGATGCTGAATTGTCGTGTGGGGAAGGGAACTGGAACAAGAACGTCCAATCAAATGTTTGGCGCAGGGTTTGCTGCACCACCACTAACACTGGTACAGTTGACCAGAACAAATTTATTGTGGGAACAGGGAGGGTTTCCACACAACTGTTTCATCCGCAGATGCCTGTTCTGCAAGAGCTCGGGTCTTTGGTTGCCATGGTGGCGGACCTGTGCTGCGGTTCCGTCTCCTTGACAACGCGTCACTACCCGCTCGACTGGTTGCCGCAGAACGCGTGTCTCCTCGCCTCTAGACTCGCCCACTGTGTCAGAGGTTCGTGGGCAAGACCAAGCGTGGTGGAAAAACAATTTGCGTCGAACTTTGTTTTCACAAAGGGAATTGAAAAAAGTTGCTGCCGACGGGATAGAGCTGTTTGTAATTTGTTTGAACCACATGAAAACTGTCAGTAGTGATCGTGACACTTGTGAGAATCTGACGATCGTTGTGTTTGACCGTGTGTTGGTGTTTTGCAGACGAGTTGCTCGGTAACCTGGAGCACATGAAAACCCTGCTGGCCATGCTGGAGCCCGACTGGCTCAAGCTGAAGCTTCTCCATTCCCTATTGGACGACTACGATCCTATGCTCGTCCAATCAGCGGGCTGCCTGCTCCCCGACCCGGCCCTGGACCTGCCGCGTGTCGTCACCCATTACTTCTACGTGTTGCCACCTCTGAAGCAACTTGCACCAGCCTCACCTCACAAAAAGGTTGTGACTGAGGGCGCAAGACCAAAGAAATTCAAACCGGAGCAGAAAGCACTGGGGAGCAAACTCAATAAATTTGGTGAGTGCTGGGACTGAGACCGACGATTGGTTTTGTTTTCAGCAGAGAGCTACAACAGCGACTGGATTCTCAGGTTTATTTTGCGCCGTTGAGCGTGATGGTTCCGCCGCGTACGTTCTGTGTTTATCTTGTGGGTCACCAAAATCCACCCCGAATTCGATTTCAATGACCTGCCCCCTGGTGAGGTTGGAGTGTGACATGGAGCGCCACCTCATGTTGTGGTTTCTGCGCAGGAGAGACGCCTCTGCACGTCGCCTGCAAGCGCAAGAATCTCCACAAGGTCCGACAGCTGCTTCGAACCGCAGGTCAGTTCAGTTTGCACAAGCGTGGGACACGTCGTGCGTTGTGTCTCTGTTCGAGTTCGTCATTGCTGACCGTGGCCTGTTCCTCCGTGAGACATTGACATTTCAGATCCAATGCGCATTTTGTGAAACAGATAAGCCAAAGCCAAAGCAATGAAGACCAACGAAGACCATGTAAAGTGTCAAGAATTGCGTTTCTGCACCATTCATTGGACTCGTCCCTGCTTTTGTACTGGTTGAACGTTCGCGTGACGTCAGTGTTCACGTGACTACGCGCAGGCGTGGACGTGAACGCGCAGGACCACTGCGGGTGGACGGCGCTGCACGAGGCGAGCTGCGCTGGCGCCGCCGACGTCGTGTCCGAGCTGCTGCACCACCGACCCAGGGGCATCGAGTCCTACTTCGCTCGCGGTGAGGCCCTTCAGACTCTTTGCTGTCACGTGTGAATGTGTATGTCACTTGGAATAGAACTTTCCCGCTTCCCCTGAAGAAGCTGTGGAGCAGCTTCACCTGCGAGACTGGCACGAGTACAAGAGGCTGTAAGTGTCGTCCCGGAAAAAAATTTGTGGTCGATGTTTCGCCGATTGGTCTTTGTGTTCTATCCCAGTGCGGAGTATTTGAGGATTTCTTTTTTTTTCGGGGGGGGGGGGGTGGGGAGGAATGCAAATTGCAGTGCCTGTTTTGTTTGTCCCTGTTGTCAGTCATGGTGCATGTTCACGAGTTCCACCCTAAGCATGTAGAAGACCAAACATTCCTGCTTGCGAAGGGAAGAGACCAGGACGTCAAGGAAACACGAGACCCTTTGTCTTTCTGTCCGTTGACTCCTGTTGTTGCTCTGCTCCAGGCTCTTCTCGCGGGGGGCGGGTGGACCTGCTCCTGACCGGCGGCGTCGACGCCTTCACGGCGCTGCACGACGCCGTCAGCTGCGGCCACGCCGACGTCGCGCGTCTCCTCGTCCGCGCCGGAGGTGCGTGCGCAGCCGTCGGGAAAACGACTTCCGGTGCTGCCTGTTTCGGCTCTGTCACGCTGCTTGCGTCACACATTGCCTCCTGAAATACGTCAACAGGCGCTGCGTCGCTGCAGAGCCGGTCGACTTGCCTTGGACACCACACACATGACACGCCCAATGTGAAACACATGGCAGAATTTTCTGACGTTGCAGGCGCCCGTCTGCTGGAGGTTCGGGACGCGGCGGGACGGACGGCGCTGCAGCTCGCGCGCTCTGACGTCATGAGAGACGCGCTCGACGTGAACAGCGTTTCACAGGGAGCCAAATCCCTGCTCGATTCACAAGGTCAGCCAACCTGCGCGTCCGACACTGAATGTTGTGCAATTCGTGTTTGGTGTGTATACAGTTGTGCGGGACTGACATTGTCCTGTGTCTGACCTGCGTGTTTTGCTGCAGACTCGCTGCTGATGTCGCAGTCGTCGCAGGACCCGAGCGTCGGCGACTCGTACCGGCCCGGTGAGGACCGCTACGCCGAGGCGCTGGGGCCGGGCCCCGCGGGCGCGGGGGGAGGCGCCCCGGGGGCGGCGGGGCCGGGCGGCCCGGGAGGCGGGAGCGTCGCCCCGGAGGAATGCTACAAGCTGGTGCTGCTGCTGCTCCATCTCCTGCAGTAGGTCCAGGGGCCGCGGCGTGTGTGTTGGGGGGAGCGAGCAAGGACGGTCGAAGTTGGGTCGAGAAAACAGACGCGAGAAAGCGTTGCTTGCAATAGGGTCGCCCTGATTGTTGTCCACTTTGAAGCTAAATTCGATGAGGGATGAAAGGGGAAAAAATAAGGACACCTACAACAAATTAGACAGTCATGGGCACGATTTGAGTGCCTTTCCATGAGTTTTGCTGGTCGTTCCGTTCACTCTCAGTTTGGTTCTTTTCTCTTTGCAGAAGCTACATCAAGGTGAACGATCTTCGCACGATCGCCTCTATATTCTTCGGCCACCCGTCTTCACAGCGTCTTCGTGACGTCGCGTCGTCTGCAGCCAAAAGCGACGTTGTTCCTCGTGACGTAACGTCACGACCTAGTGACGTCGAAAATAACGTCAACGCGTCGTCGCAAGAAAACCGTGAAGATGCCTTTGTGCGGGTGGACGGTCGGGAGGTGAAGATGAGGCGGGTGCGGGTCGCCATGGCAACGACGGAGGAGACGGACTCAGAGCCGTCCTCGCAGGAGACGCAGCCCAGCGTCCCCGACACCCAGAGTCAGCGCAGCCAGGACTCGGCTCCCGTCAGACGGTCAAGACGCAGCACGAAACCCTCCCGGAAAGCCGTTGAATTCCGAGAAACGCTGGCATTGTACAAAGGCTATGATAGCGTGGCGGCTGAAATGGCGGCTGAAGCAAGGAGAGGAATTGGACAGAAGCGAGAGAAGAGTGAAGTGAGGATTGTGGATGACGACAAAGAGAACCTCAACTTGAACGTGATGAAGGGGGAGGACGTAGAGAGGCGAGTGAGGGCGGACCTGCACGTTCTGCGCAGACTCACTGCGCACGTGACCTCTTTGCGTCATCACGTGCAGCGAATCGGAGGCCAGGACGCAGCGGAGCGTTGTGATTGGCTGCTGCAATACATGACCGACTTCAAGGTCAGGGACGCCAGGCAGAGAGTAGAAACTGTGGAACACTTTTGAGGCCGTTGTATGGGGATCCCGAGGGGACTTTTTTCCACTAATTCAATAGTTTTTGGTGGTTTGTAATTTCGCTGTTGCCACTCCGATGCTTGTGTGTGGAATTGTCTGTGTCGCAGTGCGGATGAAATCAAATCGCGGTGCTTGAGAATGATGCTCAAGGGGAGTTCATACTTCAGCCAAAATCACAAAGTAAATGTCAATGTTGCCAAAGTTTATCTCCATTCACGAAGACAAACTTGCCGCTGGAGGCCTTCAGTGCGGACGTTGTGCCGCGTCACTGCTTTGTTTTCAATGTTGAATGACCATTTTGATAATTTTCAGGCGCAGTTGTTGGTTTGAAGTGGGGTATTTTTAATGTAAATGTTGAATTTAGTGAATCTTCACGCGACAACAATCACACCATTGAACGCGAGGCGTCATCGCTTTCAGATTTCTCAGAAGACATCAGCTCATCCTGAATTTGTCCCTTCTGGACAAGAACTGACTGTCAATGCCTTGGAGCTGAAGATGTCCCGTGCTGTTTGCCTGGTCTTGTTTGATTTCCACAGTGCCACAGACTTTGTGCAGGCAAACTGCGCAGAACTTTCACTAAAAGGCACTGACAAACTCCCATTTGCCAAACTCAGTCCTTGACATTGTAGTTTTCTGCAATTTTTTCACTTTTTTTGCAAATGTCATTTCTTTTCGCAAATTTTAAAATTTGTTGTTGTTTAGAAAGTACACACACATAATCGGAACATTGAAGACAAAAATAAAAAGCGCCAGCGTTTTTTTTGTTTCTTTGTGAACAGGCGCGCCTAAAAAACAAACCATTCGCAAAACGAAACATGACTAGACAGATGTGTTGTGATGTCCCGATCGTTCTGAACTGACCGACTGTTTCAAGCTGCTTCCACTGATTCACCAAGTGTGAAACTCCTGTGGGGCTCGGGGTCTGCCAGCGAGAGCGTCGCGTCTCGATTGTCATTGAAAATCAGCTTCTCGTGCAGCGCCACCTCCTGGTGCGGTGAAGGTCAGTCCGACATTTGGCTGAGTTGGACCACCAGGTGGAGGTGGTGCCGCCTGGTGACACTTCTTGATGTGCTCCGGCAGACCTCAAAGCGGGCAGAAGCAAGTCAATCGGAAGAACAAGAACCCGTTCACACGGGTTTCCTCCCCCCACCCAACAGGCAGGTTGGGCAAACATGAAAATGTTGACGTAGACGTAGCAGTCACCCTGCAGGGTGTGTTACTCCTCAACTTTTCATTTTCTTGAAAAAATTTCTCATTTTGATACTTTTGAATTGCAGTTTTCTGCAGTTTTCCCTTTCTGCTTGAAGTTTGGTCAGAACAATTTTGTATGCGTGGAATAAATCACACATTTCTGTCAAAATTGTGAACTGATTCAGTGGTGTACTGGACCCCGCAGGGTGAGAGTGTACGTCTACATCTGCGTTTTGTGTTTGCCGAACCTGCCTGATGACAGCTTCACACGTGATCGTAGGGCACGGCGAGGCGGATGTTGTAGTTGTACTGGTCGGGCTCGTCGTACGTCGAGAGGCAGATTTCGTTGAGTCCGTCGGGCCGCTGCTCAGCGAGGAAGTCGTACAGCTGCACGTTCCCTCGGAACCTGGAAAAACACGAGTCCATCACCACCAATTCTATGTGCTGCTTTCGCCTTGGTCATACTGATTTATGCGGTCTAATTTGGCCCGATAAGTTGATATGAATTTGGCTCAACCAGTTGGCACGGTAGTTTTGGCCACGCTGGTTGATGTGAATCTGGCCCCCACCAGTTGATGTGGTTGGGCAGAGACCAGTGTGGTGGTTCTGACTCCACCAGGTTGATGTGGTGAACAGCTTCTCCAATTGCGGTCAGTTTTCACGAGACTGGTAGTGAAACACGAGTCCAGTGTTGGCCTGTGTTGCGCCCAGGCTCAAGCCAACGCTGGCTGGGTCCCTGAGCTGGTCCAGGATGTGGTCTTCACCTGAAGACATGAGAACAGACGCAGCGCTCCTCGACTCAAAACAGAAGCGCAACGCACGACGCCTTCAGTGTGAAGCAGCGTCTCACATCTCCCCCACGCACACACACACACACACACACACACACACACACACACACACAAAGTTGACTCATCACACGACGCCTTCAGTATCTCACCTCCTGTGTTTGATGTTGTCGAGCTCGTCGCAGGGCCGCACCACGGGGAACTTGGTCACGGGCACGTTGGCCGTCGTCAGCAGGTGGTCACTGAAGTGCAGGTACTGGACCGGGTGCCTGGAGGAGAGGTGGGCACCCGTTAGAGCGTGCGCGTTCCCCCGACGGTACGCACGCTTGCGCACACGCACGCACGCACGTAATTTCACACACATAGATACACACACACACACACACACACACACAACTGCCCCGACCCAAAAACTTGTTGTGAGAGGTGGACACCCATTGGAGCGTGCGCATTCCCCCGATGGTACGCACGCATGCGCGCAAGCACGCACGCAATTTCACACATACACACACAAACACACACACACACACACACACAACAACAACATCAACCTCAACACTTTTCTTGTGTAAAAACACGCACACACACATCAACCTGCTGTGGAACACACACACATACACAGAAGTGTGCCCGCACACACGCATACCTGTTGTGGAACTCCCAGAGTTTCTGCGCGTTGCGCTGGTCGAACACGCAGACCATGCCGTCGTCCAGTCCGCACACCACCTTGTAGTCATCCATCTGAACCTGAAACACGCAAAGACACCAAACTTAGAGCTCTGTCAGCGTCGTGCTGACCAAAGGGAGGGATTGATCACGACAACTCTATCACGCCATCAATTCATTTGCCGAAGCCAAATTTCTTGTTATTTCAGGCCAAAGGCAGGGTCCTGACGTCGCATCTGGATCGACTTAGAATCCAGTTGCAAGAGCACCCTGCACACTGTCGCACTCATGCTGAGATCAACACACACACACACACACACACACACACACTGTCACACACGCACACACACACACACACACACACACACACACACACGCACCTGGTTGGGCACGGCGTTGAGCCGATGAAAGGTCATCACAGTCGCGCTGAGTCTCACGTCGTGGATCATCGCCCTGTGTGACAAACACGTCAACGTCAGCGGTCACGTTCGAAAACTCGCTCTCCATTGGTGCGGCACATGGAACGCGATATTGAGTGCCTCGTGTTGCTGCTGCAATGGACTGCAGTTAACTCGGTGTACCGTATTGATTTTAGTGCGAGTGGACTGGCGTCCACATTGTACACGACGACAAATAGTGAGGTTCACTCACTTCCGGTCGTTGGCCCCGGTGACGATCACGTGATTGGGCGAGTCGCGCAGGTTGAGACACGTGACGCGTCCCGCGTGCGCATGCACCGACGTGCGCGGCTTGAGTGCGCACAGGTCAAACAGCGAAATCTGTCAGAAAAAGTGGGACATGCTGACATTACAAAATCATGAGAACCAAGTCTTGTGAAGTCCACACGAATGCCTTATTTCACTTCTAATTCCAACAGAAACCCGCAAAGAAATATGCGTGTGTGTGTGTGCGTGTGTGTGCGTGTGTGTATGTTTGAAAAGAGTGCACCACCATCCCTGCTGAGTTACCTTGGCAACTGGCTCCATGTAACAATTGGTCGCGTATCCGAGCGTTTGCTTCACGTCACTGACGTCAAACACGCTCACGTTCTGTTCAATTGTGTTGTGAACCGTGATGACGTCATCGTCTGAGGGCAGGCTGATATGGACGTCAGTAGGGTTTCCCTGACGACGCGTCGTTGTTGGGTGGAGAGTGAGGTGGTCGCCATGCGCAACCGCTACGTGAGGCACGGCCGAGTCGGACGGCGTTTCTACGAAGTCCGCCTGTCGGGCCTGAACACGACAGAACAAATCTGCAATTTCTGTCTTTCATAATGACTTCAACTGGAATTGCACACGTGCGCCCCTTGGCCCTCCTCCCCCAAGGGGACGAGAGAATTTGTCACAATTTAATCGTCTATAAATAAATATTTCAAATCATCATCATCATCATCATCTCCCCCCAAGTCGCTCACGTGCAAGGGCGTCTGTATGAGTCGGTGCTGCCCCCACGCGTCCTCGCGGCCTCGCTCCCGCGTCTCGACCCGCACCAGGTCCCCGTGCGCCGCCAGCACGCTGCCGCCGTCCCGGGAGATGCGCACGGCGCGTGTCGCTCCGGGCCCGCGGAACGTGCGCACGGGACACGTGCCCGACTCGTTGTTCCACACGTCTACGTAGCCTGGAACACGCACCACAAATCCGTCCACAGATCTGGTGGATCTCCTACCATACCGCGTCCACGCACAATTGAAATCGCTACACTGCGTTCGCCCGTCAAATCGACCTTTGATGAAGGGCGCATTTGCTGCAACAGAACTCACCTTGACTGTATCCGGCCACCGTGACGCTCTGATTGGTCCTCACGCACGTGACGTAGTTGGCGTTCGTGCCCTCGTTTTCATCCAGCTCCAGGGCCCTGCAGGACGGTTGGAACACACACTCCTCCCCACTCCTCGTGTTCCAAAACTTCACCTCCCCCGACGTGTAACTGAAATGCATCGCAAGGAACCAGTGAGTACATTTCAATTTTCCCAACAGGCAGGCACATACCACCCACCATACACGTGCCCAGCCCACACAGAACTTGCCAAAACCCTCGCTTTCTGTTCTGCTCAGATCTGCTTCTCTTTGTCCTCGGCTGACTCGAGCAGCCACTGGACATAATCTTCCGGTGTCTCAGGACCAGACAACGACCGTACTATTTTTCCCACGTCGTTGTGTGGTCCTAAAATTCCAGGACCAGACAATGACCAGCTAGGTGGTTGTTGTCTGGTCCTGGTCGTTGTCTGGTCCTGTTACACCGGGTCACACCAACATAAGATGACCGCACGGAGACTTACCCAGCGACGAGGTGGTTGCTGTGTGAGTGCGCGTCGCACAGTACGCCTCCGCCCGCGTGGCAGAACTGCCGGAACGTGCCCGTCCGACTCTGCAACACGTCACGTGATCCTCAAGGTCAATATCTCAGTTTCAGCGTCGTTTCCTCTGCGTGCTGCGTGGACATTCCGTTTTCACCCGTGTAAAGTACCCAAGCAAGACGCACCCCAAATTTTGCCTTGATTTTCTGGTATCAGGTCACAATCTCATACCAATGTACATCTGAAAGATGCACCTCTACTTTTGGTACTCTTGAGACAAAAAGGTGCGTCTTACACAAGGGTGGATACGGTAACGTCGTGCCCTTTACTGAATTCACGGACACTGCGCATGACATGTCCCTTTGTCCCTGTGAACCTGGTTTCTTCTTGAGGTCAGAACCCGTCACAAGAGCAATACCGTTGAGTCAGCAACTTATCTGATGAACCGAAGTCGAAGAGCATTTCTGTTGTGTGACGATCGTCTTCACTCGTGTGTGAGTCGCACCCAAGAACAGGACGCACCCCATAGTGTTCCTCTGTCTGCTGGCTCCAAAATACCATTGAAACACCCATGTCGTGGACGTACCCCTCTTGGTGCTCAATTGGGAAGAAGGGTGCGTCTTACTCAGATGTACGAGGACCGTACCAAAAGTCCCCGATCGGGGTACTTTTAGAGTACTCATTCTGATGCAATTTTTTTGCCGTTTGGAGACAATGATCTTGGCAATCTAAGGAACACAATATCGGCATTTAGGATGATCAGAAGTAGTATTTATTAGTAAAGAACAGCAGTGGCAAGAAATGCCTTTTCCGCGACACTCGATCACAATGGCTTTTGCCCATTAACTTGCGAGATTTTATTCCTCATCTGAGCTGTCTGTGTCCGATTCTGTTTCTGGTCCTGGGCCGACATTTCCTTCAAAATAGTGACCTCGTGCCTCAATGCACTTGTGCCAACGATCCACCAAGTCAAGGATGGCTTTGTGGTAAGTTTCTT
>JAAUXT010035065.1_pt1 | contig 10880 bp, 16 predicted proteins | sample 7278171 | NCBI WGS metagenome assembly JAAUXT01 (sample SAMN14350112, study PRJNA611818) | marine sediment metagenome | isolation source: surface marine sediment (1.8m) | place: French Polynesia: Moorea | collected 2018-08 | reverse complement strand
TCCTTGCTAGCAACCTTGGAAAACACTTATAAATTAATGACTGAACTTTTGGAACTTCTCCAGTAGATTTCTTTTGCAATGGTGGCTAGACCGACGCGCGACCATCGGGTCAGATTACCGGACTTCCTTGTTGATCACGCACCTGAGTTCATCTGTAGCTGTTTCTCTGGCACACAGCATTCAGGGTGGAGAACTGTTCGACCGAGTCATCCTGGATGACTTCGTTTTGACTGAGAAAGCTTGCGTCGTCTTCATGCGCCAAATCTGTGAAGGTGTCGAGTACATGCACAACAAGAACATCATCCATTTAGACTTGAAAGTAGGTCAACATGAAGCAAGGTGTTTTGCCACACAAAAGGAGAAAATTGGGAAAGCTTTTGAATGCAGCCATAAAGACGTACTGTCTGCATTTCTGCAACTTCACGACAACTGTTAAAAAGCCAAAAAGCACTGAAACCTTGTCTCATCCGCTTTCTTTAGAAATATCATCAGATAACGTATGGCGCTATCACATTTGTATCTCTGCTCTTTTTTGCAGCCAGAAAACATTTTGTGTTTGACAAGAACTGGAAACAGGATCAAAATCATCGACTTCGGATTGGCTCGGGAACATGATCCGAAGAAGGAATTACGAGTGTTGTTCGGAACGCCCGAGTTCATGGCGCCCGAAGTTGTGCAGTACGAGCCGATCGCCTTCAGCACCGACATGTGGAGCGTTGGTGTTATTTGCTACGTCCTGTAAGTAGAGATTTCTTATGACAATGTGATGTGCAAACTGCAGATGGCTGAAGCTGTTTGCGGGCGAATGTGTACATGTTTCCCTGTTGTGTTTACGGCAGTGAAGCAGAATGGAGCTAGATTTACCAAATGATAGACCTGTGCCGCTCCAGCTTCGAAAATTGTGAGGCAGTACTCTTCCGAGGAGAAAAAGGAAAACTACGCCTTCAAAATATCTGAACAGAATACGTAATTGTGAGCTGGAGTCCAACAACCCCAAATAAAGACTGCTGAACCACATATTTGGATCAAAAACCTGACTCAAAGAGCAAGCGCCATGGCAGAAATCTGAATGCAAAGCGACAGGTCATGATCGCTTGTTTCGGTCGCTATAGGGCTCAAGCAATCGAAACATGCTCCCTTCAAATCACCCAAAAACGGCCGGGAAAGGCTGTTTCGTGAGTCAACCCACACATGCTGCACGCCATGCAGCTGGCAGTCAAAACACAAGCTGGACAAAAGAAACAGGTTGTAAACAATGTCAGGTTGTAAACAATGTCACCTTCCTGCTGTGCTTCTTGCCAGCCTTTCGGGGTTGTCACCGTTCATGGGAGACTGTGACGGCGAGACTCTCACCAACGTCATCAAGGCTTCGTACGACTTCAACTACACCGAGTTCGACGACATTTCCGACAACGCCAAGGACCTGATCGCCAGACTACTCGTCATCGACAAAAGGGATCGCCTCACCGCCACGGAGTGCCTGGATCACCCGTGGCTCAGGGTGAGGACTTTTGCACAATAGTTTTTGTCACCAATGCGATTCAAATCCGAAGCGGCAACATTCAACCTCGGTTTTCGAACTCACATCTTTCATTTGTGTTCTGCAGAGAAGTGAGGAAGAGAAACGTCGACAGCTACACCTTTCGAAGCACAGACTGAAACACTATGTGTACAGAAGGAAGTGGCAGGTACTGAAACTACAGCTTGTTGCCGACATGTGGAAATGCTACGATGAAGCAGTTCCAGAAGCCTTGATTAGAAAGATTCTAACTTGCAGAACAATTGAAAGATGTTCGAACAAAATAACACAGATGAATATTTGAGTACTTTTGTGCGGGAAAACATTTTCTGATGGCTTTTTCCACATTGCAGAAAGTGGTTAACGCCATCATTGCACTGAAGCGAATGGGCGGTGACCTCGAAAACCTCAAAAAGTATGTTCTTTCTCAAAATTTCTAACATCGTTGGTTCTGCCTGGAATTCGGACCGCACTCAGTGAATATGTGTGACCTGCTCTTCCTTTTTGCAGCAGGCGGTTGTCTCGTGAGTCCATCCTGCCCCAGGAGACCATTTTCGCCTGGGACGCAAAGCGGGGCGGACGTGACGAGGACGTGTCCAAATCTCGCGGACACGAGACTTCACCGGACACAGATGCGGCAGATTCTGGTGTGGGAGGCTCCCTGAAGGATACCCTGGGGGAACTGGCTCTCGACAGCAGTGGCACTGCCGCAGCCGTGCTCGGTGACGCAGCCGCCGGCGTCGGCACCAGTGATGACGTCAACGTTCGTGACTCCGCCGCGGCCGCGGGACCCTGCAGCAAAAAACGTGTTCCCAAAGCGGCAGGAGCCGCGGCGGCGGCCAGGGACACGAAGAGTGAAGGTGTAACTGTTGGGCGTGGCCTCAAGCACGAGAGGCTCAGCTTGAATTCCGAAAGCAGTCGCGGTGATAAACACAGAAAAACAGGTCCGGACAAACAGCTGTCACCTCAGAAAGACAAGCAAGTTGAGGCTGAATCCACAACCTCAGATGCGGACACTGGCAAGACTGCAGCCGTGAATGGGAAGGACTCTTCGTTTCCAAAGGTGCCACCGAAGGACAAGTCTCCAGAAACCAGCAAGAGAAAGAAGCATTCAAGCACAGAAACACCAGTGTTGAAGAAATCCAGAACTCCAGACCGACTGGTAAAGGACCACGGAGGATATGCCGAAGTGAAAAGTCCGGACAAATTGCCAGAATCGTCAGGGAAAGACCAAACGCCTGAGCCTTCCTTGTCAGCGAGAGGCATTGGTCGGATGCAGGCGCTTGGAAAAGAAAACGTGTCCAAGAAAGCTGCAGAGAAAGTAAGTACGTTGAATGTAGTCAAGCCCCCCTTGGAGAAAACTGTCAGTACACCTGCTGAAGTCTCTTTGAAAACGTCCCCCAAACCCTCCCCAACAACCAAAAAACGTGATCTCATGCACAGAAAACCCAACACTCTCGCCAGCGGAAGTCGCAAGAGTCCGGGAAAATCCAAGGCCAAGGATGACTACGAACTCACCAGGGATTCCAAACTTTCTAGTCACAAATCTGAAATTGAGAGAAAGGTGTCATTTCGAAGGCCCAGACGGGTAGACAAGTCAATGCGAGATAGTATACATCTCAAACACAAGATAGCACCGACAATCCAAACAAGAACGGACGATAACAAAAAACCAGAGAAAAAAATCGAAGATAATCCCACCGAGAGACCAAAGAGTTGGATGTTTGAAAACAATCCGTTCAGAAAGCAAGACCAGAACACTGGCGATCGAACAAACAAGTCCGACTCGACCGGCACTCTCGAGAAAAGAAAAAGGAGCGTGGGCATCAAGCCTGAGGTTGAGGTGATAGATCATTCAGGGAAGAAAATAGAGCGTATCAACGACAAGCAAGGGAAAGACAAGCAAGGGAAAGACAAAGACACCGAACTTGAGAGTGAGAGAAAAGACAGCTTTGATGAAAAGACAAATAAGCCAATGTCGGATCGAAATACAAAGGACAAACCCTGGAAGAAAAAAAACAGGCTTTCTGAGTTTCCCTCTGTATCGAATCCAAATATTAGCTTATTTGACAAACAGAATGGCACGAATTCCAACGAGTCGACCTTGGAAAGAAGACCGGTCAAAAGAAACAGAATCATGATCGAGCCGCCCTTGGAAAAGCTGGAGAAAGTTGCAGCTGCTGCTGCCGCTGCTGAAGCTGCAAAAATGGTCGAGTCTGGAGACGCAAAAGTCAGCGTGAAAGAGCCCACAGAAAAGAACACAGTGACTGAAATTAGCGCGAGCAAAGCAAGTGCAGACAAAATCACAGTCACGAAGAAAGAGAAGCCAGAAATCAAGCCCAAACCAGATTTCCTGACGAAACGCCCACCAAAGCCAGGCGAATCTGTCCAAACATCTGTCACTGAGAAGTCAAACAAGGCTGCGCTGGGCAAAAAAGAGAAGCCAGAAGTGAAACCCAAGCCAGAGTTTCTTCTAAAATATTCTGGGAAGCCAAACAAGAGTGCTGAAAAGAAGTCTCAGCCAGAGAATCAGAAATCTGAGGAACGATTGCCGTTCGTTGAAATTTATCCGATCGGCAGCAAACCAGACCGTGGCATCACTGGCAATGTTTCTGTTGGTCGGAGTGATGCTACGTCGTCTGCCTTTGGTGGAACATTCATCAAAACCAACCCATTCAAATTGGTGAGTTTCAGTGGTGGAACTGAAAAAGCTGTAGATGGTTCGAAGGGACCAATCCCCTCAGTGAACGTGCAATTGGAGAAAACAGATCCACCTGAAAATACCAGCGAGCCGAGCAAGCCGCCCACTCCCACCAAACAAAAAAGCTTTTCACTATTCAGAAAAGGCAGCGATAAACACAAAGATAGAAAGAGCCCAACTCCCGATGGCAAAGCTAAGGGTCTGTTTAGACGGGGGAGCGATAAAGGCAAGAACAAGAGTGGAGGTACTCATGCTAACAAGGGAGGGCTATTCGGAAGTGGTTCAGCGGGGGAACGCGGTGCTAAGGGCGGCAGTCCCAAACCCACCAATCCCACAATTAACGTAAAGGCTGCCAACAGTGCAGACGAGAATTCAGCTTCAGCCAGCCCTCGAGACGAATCCGATCTAAAGATTCTCTCGCTTATTAAAAAGAGCAAAGTCGGGACTTCAGCAATAGGTACTGTAGTGGGGGCTTCCGGAGAGAAACCCAAACGCGCCAATGCTGCCAAGAAGGAGGCGGAACCTGAGCAGCAATACAAAAGTCGATTCGCTGCGATGAAAGCCATGTGGCACAAAGGCAACTGAACGATAATGCTGGCATTATGATTCCGGAGTTTTCTCTTGAAACATGTCTGTACATAATTTGTATAATGAAGTCTTCGCTTGAGCAAAATTGGCGATTCCTGGCATCACGCAGGAAGCGCTACGAATGCCAGCGAAGAACACACACATATGGGTTCAATGTTGTAACAAATGTACAAAAATTAAATACTTGAACGTATAAACGTTTCAGAGAAAGTTCCACTTTACAAGCTTTTGATACACATTCATGCGGCTGTGCTGTTTTGTGCACAGTTATTTTGTTATTTTGTGCTATGCACGAATTTACACGGAATTCATGCCAGAAGGGTAAAAATACTAATGACTTTTTGTGATAGTGTATGCGAGATTGTTGTACAGAGAAACATTGAAACACGTTATCCGAGACACTTCATAAACTCAGTTTGGTTGTTGAACCTTGATTGTCTGTGCTGTGCGCTAAGTAACCGGGCTGTATTGTACGAGTACGTGTTGTCCGTTGAACAAGGGGTTTTCGTTGTGCTGATTTGAATCTGTGTGCCGGCAGGTCTGAAAAGAAAACAATTGTGATTGTCGAATGTACATGGCTTTGAATGCACCTTCCCTTTTGTATTGAACATTCCTCATTGAGAACCTTGTTCAGTGGACGGATTGGACAATGAAAAACATTTTTACTTGCCAGTCACAATGGTGCACAACAGACAGAACTCTGTTCACGAGTATGCAACAAGCAAGAGAAACAGCTGAGTTGATATTTCAAACATTTATTCTTCCCTATGTACCGGTTCGTTCGTTGCTCTGGTCACCATGGCACAGTGATCTCAACTCGCCTGCTTCATTCAGTTCTGGAACACAAAGGAACTTGACCCAAGTTTCATGCACTTGCAAGCAAAAACAAAAACAAGTGAAAAAGTCAATGCTTTCACAATTTTGCATTACTTGCAAATTTTTCCAACTGTTGGAGACACCAACAGAGTCATGAACAAAAAATTCGGAAAAAAGTTCACAGCTGATGCTCAGTTGGGAGAAACGCAGGAACGGTTCATATGGTTCATGACAAGAGAAGTTTCCGCTGAACCGGCGACAATTTCTCCTTGTGTGTTGACAAGATGTCTCATGAAATACATATTTTCGTAATAATTTTTGTACAGACTTGGCGCTGGTGAAGTTTGGTGGAACCGAAGAGTGCAAACAATGTCTGGTTTTGAGTGATAGCATAGCCAAATGAAGTGCCTTGAAATTTACACGTTTACCACAAAACATCCAAAACTGTACATATATTTTTTTCGCATAGGATTTGTAAAGACTGGCATTGTGTTGAAACATTGTTTGCTTTCTATACCACAAAAACTGGATCATAACGTTGACTTTCTGTTTGCAATACATTCAGAACAGATATTTCGAACATGACTGGTTGCACAGATCTGCAATAAAGTGAACCAAGAAATCTGTTGCGCTTGGCTTGGTTGGTTCCTTTGTGTGCAGCAAGTTCCGCCCGATTCGTGAGCAAAATGTGCTGCTCATCCCAGAAACCACTGCGAAACATCCAACGACTTCAATATTTTTCCTTTGCAGGCCTTTGCCAAAAACATACGTCTGGTTCATTCGAATCTGGCCTCATCCACAGCTCTCCTTGCACATCGTCGTCAGAACTTGCGCGCGAATCACTTCAGCCACAGCGGTTGTTCCCCTTGTGCTGCAAATCAATGTGCCTGGACACTTCTTCATTTCTCGTGAGGCCTTCACTCATTTGGTCTCATTGTCAGCTCCATTTTGCACCATTCAGGTCAGGCACAGACTGTAGTCCCACCAAGCCACAATTGTCAGTCCCGTGAGCACATTCAGTGCACGGCTATTTGGGTCTCTTGATGGTGCCTATGGAGGAGATGACGGTCGTCTTGGCACCGGACGAGTTGGTGGTGACAGAGACGACGGGCGGGTTGAGAGACGTCGTCGTTATCACGTTCGGCTTCAGCCCGGAGACGCCCGACGGCTGCGCGTCCCACTTCGTCTTCCGCTTCGGCTCTGCCGAGACACCACAAGCGAGAGTTCAGCCTTTGACCGTGCAATTCAGCTGAGGAAGTGCAAAAACAATCGACAGGCCAATTCCGTGCGGCATATTGCACGAGATGCGGCCACCCAATTGAGCAGACTCCACGTTGTAACAGAATACACAAAGTCGGGAACGTTTACAGTCTCTTGTTTTGCCCTTTTTCACTTGATCGTCACGCTCAGACCGACTGCACGATCGAACGCAGAATGGTAAAACTAAAATCCTTGGAAGTGCAACGAATCCCAAACGTGGCCCATTACACCTCTTCGCGTGTTCACAAGCACGAGTCAAATGAAAGCGATCTTACCTCCCGAATCTGTTTTCTTTGTGGCCACAACGAACTCAACCTGGAATTGAACAGCATTTACTCCCGTATTTTGTCGCTATCACAAAGAACCTGTTTTGTGGTGTTCGGGCCCGTACCCCTCAACGCGCCTCTGACTTCACGAAGTGCCCAGGCTGAGGCTTCCCGTGAGGTGAGGGTCATAGGGGCTCCTCATGCAAGCCCACAACGCTGTTGCAGTGTGTTTGGCCGTTTGCGCCACGCGACATGACAGGCTGACATGCGCTTTGCCATAAAAAAAAAAAATTGAAAGAATGGCTTTGGAAGAAAAAGCTTTGGTCTACTCCGACGGACTCACTTTTGTTCTTTCCTTCTTCTCTCGTTCCCGCTTGTCCATGTCGACTTTCTGGCTCTTGGCTGAAAATAACAAGGCGAATGTCACAGGAAGTGGCCGTGCACCATGTGCGTGTGCAGCAAATATGCTGATGACAAACACTCACCGAGCTCATCGTAGTACGAATCAGGACCCCAAATGGACGTATCGTAAATTTCCTGAAAAGAGCCACAAAATGTTCACTCACGACATCGAAGAATTTCCTCCTCTATGTTGTTCACGTGTTCCATTCAGTAATTCAAACTCCACGAAAATATTCATTCAGGAGACTCACTGGAGGAAAGTTGGTCCCTTTCTCGTCGATACCAAGCATTAAAATTAACTTTTCGTAAATGCTGAAAAGCAAAGCAAGACTCTCGTGTTTTCAAACGTTCAAAGCCCAACAAAGACAACAAAGTCCTCAATGGTGGTGAATGAAAAGAGAAGAAAAGTACGCATGTACCTCGGATTTCTGAAGTCTTTCCGCCTCTGAATGCTGGCCAGCAAGTCCTGTCCCTTCTTCTTTTTCTCAGTCAGCTTCCGAATTTTCTCCTGCAGAAACAAGAGACACATTCCCGGTCTCAACACACAGTTGTCTTTAGTGCACTCACATAAAAGCACAAGTCTAACCCAGGTCTCCAGTGAACTCATCCGAAGAAGTTCTTGCTACTCAAATCTTCAAATCCACATTTACAAACCTGTAAAGCTTTCGAACACTGTCCCGATGGTTCTGGAGGAATTCTGATCTTCTCAATGTCTTTCACTTTCTGAATCATTCTGGACAAAGAGGCTGTTCAACGAGACGAGAAACAAATGAATGAACAAACAACAGAACTTTGAACACGGGCGCGTCGCCAAAGCTACAATCACAAAGAGTGCAATCACTACCAAGTGATTACCACTCAGTCTTGCTGGTCGTCACCTCTGATCACTACCGAGTGTCTGCAGGAGTGACCACCACTTGGTTACCCTGTGTAAAGTCTCAGTAGGGATCAGGGGTGACAACCAGCTGAGTGTTTCAGTTGTAGTCCCCCCCTGGTCTCCACCAATGACCTGCCACGGGGGTGTGACCACCACCAGGTGGAAACCACTCCTGAAAAATTCTCAGGGGTGATCGGGTGGTGGCTGCTCCAAACTTCACAGTGGTAGTCATGCCTCTCCCCACCAGTGATGATCAAGGGCATCGCTACTGCCTCAACCTATTGCCACAAAACAACAGAGGTTCACTCCGAAAATGAGAAAGATCTGTACTCACAGGCGTCATCAGTGTTCAATGATGACTTGTAATTGATTCCATAAATCTGCAAAGAAATTTCTTCGTTGAGAGAAACATCTGCACTGAGCCAAAACTTAAAATGCGTCTTATTTGTCAGTAGAAATCACCTCCTGGCGGGCGGGGCTTTCCTCATCAGATTTGGAAAGTTTTTCCTCCTCTTCTTCCTCATCACCCTCCGCCTCATCTTCGTCCAGCTCGTCTGCTGCGTACGACACGAGCCTCGTCGCTGAAATCGTAAATACAACAGAAAATTGACGACAGGTTATTGACCAAATGCAGTGCACCCTGGATCAGATGTACACGGTCAGCTCACCACCAACAGAAACTGTTGAGAGTTCAAGAGAGTACGTGTAACACTGAAATTTGGTGTCAGGAATGCATGCGCAGTGGACACAAGCGCCACATGTGGTTATGGTGGGGGAATAATAACCTCCCATACCTTCTCTTCCATCGTGTGGACATCGCTCCCGACCGCCGCAAGTGGAAAACTCACTTTGCTTCTCGGAAGGGCGTCGGGTGGATTGTTATCGACATGAACTGTTGAGAACCCCATGTTCCCCTACAACGTGACCCACAAACACACGTAATGGGGATTCGTTCGGCGACCGTGGCCTCTGAAAGAATCCCGCGACACTTACAGCACGTGCACCATCAGTGTTGACATCACAAACTCGGCTTGAACTGAATGTCCTTTTCATACAGTGAACAGAGATCCAATGAACTGAGCTGGCGCACGCATGTCTGGAGCCCAAAATTCTGAACTACGAGGTACGTTCGGCAAAGGATGGGACATATCCGGTTTTTCCATTGTCACGGAAGGTTCCTTTTCGAGAACTGTTGACAGCATGACAACAGTACCCAGCCACTGCGTGGATTCGGTGAAAAGACTGATCCAAGAGCAAGTTGTCCTCAATAAGCTTTCAAATTTGCAATTTTGGAGGGTGTGGTGATTGCAGAAAACTGGCGACATCTCTGGAACTGCTGCTCTGACCTAAACAAATCAAGTATCCGCAGAATGCTGAGAGTCTCAGCTTTCCGTAGATACCAAGATCATCCAGATCGGAGCAGTAGTTCCAGAGATATCACCAGTTTTCCACAGGGAGTCCAAATTTCACCAGTTTTGTCTGTCAGAGGAAAACCTGGTTCCATAGCCACACTGTCTGGTGTGAGATTTTTCACATGTCTGTTGGTGTTGTCTATGCACAGAGGAACAGGGCAATGTGTTAGCAGATGCAGAGGACAATGGGGTTGTCTGACATGAAGGCATGTTGAGACTGCTCACATTAGACTGGAAATTCCGGATTTGTTTCACTCATATGAGAATATGCCTCGTACTGCGGAATGGGATAGAAAAATTAAACGCTGTTCACCTTTTCGGTCTTTCTTCGCTGGTTTTGGGTTCGGGTCTGGAGTGAAAGATCGAGGTCGCTTGTCTGGCTGCGGTGCGGGCTGCACGATCCGAACGTCGCGCGGATTTGGCGTGTCATCATCTTCGTCCGAAATGTTGTCCACCTCGCTTGGGACGCTGGGAATGGGGGCGTCCTCCTCCTCATCTCCGCCGTACGCGTTTAGCAGGCTGCTCATCGCCGCCGAACTGTCCGTTCGATCCATGGCTGCAAAACAAAGATATGAGGGGAACACTACGAGGATGATCGAGTCAAAGTGGTACTGTGCATAATGAGCAATTTGCACCCATTTGGACACAGCTTTCTTTGTCTGCAACAAAAGAATTCCGTGAGTCAAAAGTCAACACAAATCCACCACCAAACACACCAGCGAACTTGTGTGATTTCTACGAATTTGACCAATGCACCGCGGAGCGGAGACAAATTGGTGAGAAGACCAATTTCACGACTGTTGGAACAAGAAGTTCCGGGCGGGAACTCTGATGGTCGCGCCATTTCTGGTCTGGCCGAGTGGGTGGGTGGGTGGGGGTGGATGGTCTGGCTCCAGGGGTAGGTGTGTGGGGGGGGGTCTGCCCCAGTGGGTGGGGGGAGGTTACATTCCAAAGTGTGGACATATGCATACATGAATGCTAATGTTTATTGAGCCAACAGCGGCACCTAGATGGCCGGCTATGCGACCAACAATTATCC
>JAAUXT010101939.1_pt1 | contig 10881 bp, 12 predicted proteins | sample 7278171 | NCBI WGS metagenome assembly JAAUXT01 (sample SAMN14350112, study PRJNA611818) | marine sediment metagenome | isolation source: surface marine sediment (1.8m) | place: French Polynesia: Moorea | collected 2018-08 | reverse complement strand
CTGGCCAACACGGAAAGGACATCATTCCTGTTCTCAAAGACAGTGTGCATTTTGACAGAGTATTGACCCCAGGCATGACTGCTCACCCGTGAAGGTCAATAATTGATTCCCTGATCGATTGCAGTCAGCGCTTTGGCATGATACAGCATGACTCAGCATGGTCTCTGAACGCCAGGAGTTGAAACATCCTCGTATTCAGCAGCACAGTGTGCACATTCTTGTTTGTGTGCACAAAATCCTGGGTGTTGATTGTCGGTGCATCTACGGACTTCCAGCACATCAAAAGAGCATTTTGGTCCACATGAAAACACACGGCCTCCGGCATTATCAGTGCGAAATGTACGTTCCTTTTGTGCGTGACTAAGTCACTGCTTGGTGGGTCTATTGTTGTTTTGATTGAGTTGGTGGAAAAGGACGATATGACGTCCGCGCGCGACACACGCTTTTGACACTCGAGTGTGCTGCTTTTGTATGTGTGTGTGTGTGTGTGTGTGCGTGCGCGTGCGTGCGTGCGTGGACACCAAAATGTCTTGTCTGTCTGTTCATCTACGTCGGTCTGTCCATCTGTCTCTGTCCCTCTGTTCATCCTTCCGTCTGTCCGTCCGATCTTCTGTTGCACCCTGCGGTTTACGCGAATGCAAACGAATCAAGCACCGGTACAGCAAAAAACAACAAATTTGCAGCCCGTGTTGAAACTTGTGTCTGTTCATGTATAATTAAAGAACAACGCTGGTGTCGTGAGGCATGTCGACTGTTTCTTCGGGTCTAAATAAGAAAGGCATATCACGCTTATTTCTTCACATTTGCTGTCTTTTCAGTTTGTATCAGGGACTTGAGTGGATCACAAGCCACATTCGACGAAGGTGATGATCAACTAGGGATTTTACTCAAGTAGGACATTTATTCTGTTGATGTCAAAATCAAACTCACACAAGACGCTGAAGTTGTCTCAAGAATCCTGCCGGCACTGAGTCATTTGACACGAAGGGACGCCTGTCGCGACAGGAAACAGCGAGACGAAGCACCAGTGGCCAAGAAGCAGCTCGTAGACCCAGTCGCGCCGTTGGAAACGCGTGGATGGAAGCAGACTCTGACAGAGTCGTAATTTTTGTACAAATGTAACTTTTTGGCAACAGTGATTCCTGTAAATAACATTTTCTTTGACCATTTTTATTTGTACTGTGATGTGCCCGAATGCGTCACTTCGAAAATTGTTGAAAATCTATACCCTGAGTGTGAATAACCACTGTTGTGGGCGGGGAAATTTGTGTCGATCCACCAGAGAAACTCGCAAAGACTGGCGTACTTTCTTGACCAAAAAACTCTTTTTGAAGTGTTTTGTTGACAAGCACCGATGTGCATCCGACATGAACAGAAAAGACCCCCAAGCGGTGCGATCGCCGCTGATCTTCAGAAGCTGCGCTGTGCTGAAAGCTGCCGGTCTGTGCCCTGAGCTTTGACAGAACATTTGCGCAGATTTCATTTGTCCCTTTTCTGTGAGACAACGTCATGGTGCTGCTGTGAAAAGACTAGAAGGCCTGCTTGCTTACCTTGGCGGCAGAGCAATGTCGGGAATTGTCAGTTTTCGAGTGAGCACATACGTACAGGTGCGCAGATATTGGGTTTACTTTTCATGCTGCCAAACAGTTCACAACAATTCCGAACAAAGCACGTCCATCGGTGGGATGTTGTGCCCCTTGCGCCAAGTCGTGCGTTTCACATCGTCACAAAAATGCTGTTCGCAAATTGTGGCGAAGCGATACTGTCGTCAACATTTCCGAGTGTAATCGATTGTCGAATCTTGTTTTGTATGCGAATCGTGTCATTGTTGTGCATCGCTTTGGTTTTGCGTGGAAGATTTGGCACTTGTTTGAGTCGCACGCATTTTGCGTGCAGCTCCAAGAAAAGAGAATGGCGAGTGATATGTAAATGTGCGAGGTGGCTTCAGCCCGGTCTATCGTTGAAATTTCTCAATCTGAAACCCACAATGTTGCCCTGTCACATGCCATGAAATGGGACATATCTTTCCTGTGAGGAACCAGACCAAATGGATTTGAAAAACACCGTGATGTTCATATCAAAATGAAGCTGAAAAAGGGATTCTTCCGCGCCCTTCTGATGAAATTCAGTTTGGCCAAACTCATTTTCGCTCCAATTCGTTTTTTCCTGGTTGTTGCAAGCGGCTGCCCCACGCCCGGAATGTTGGTCGCTTTCCGAGCTTTTGATATTACCTTTTTTTCGAATGGCCGTGTTTTGTGTTGTTTCAGTGTGATTGAACAAGCACAACAGCTTTTGTTCTCATTCACCCTTGAAAAAATGTTCGTGCCGGCGAAGTTGGGTTGCGAAGCAGCTTGTTTGCGTTTGTGGCCGTATTTGTGCCACACTTTTGTGTGTGTGTGTGACATGGATTCCGCTCCATCTAATCAAACGAATTGTATTTTCTTATGTACACGTGGATTTCACGTTTGTTCAATTTGAAGGAAACCGCAAAGGAGAACAATTGGTCTGAGGATTCTTTATAGCTCACAGATGAGGGTTGCTATTGTGTGTTAGTTTGGGTATCTTGGTCATGTAGCGACCCACATCTGTGATCTATGTAGGATAACTCCTTGCACTTAACTGATACTGTGTGAAAACACCTCTCGTGGCTAACGCCACTCGAATTGTTCTCATACAGTATCAGTCTCGTGCTCGGGAGTTATCCTGTACGTATCGTTTTTCTTTCGAACGTAAGTGGAGACCAGTTGAGTTCGCAAGGAAAGTGCAATGTTTTCATTTCATGCCCAGGATACTTCTGCATGGTACTCACTCGAAAACTTCTGCCGGCCCAGCACGTGAAAATCCTTGCCAAAATGAAAACGCGAGATGTACCGTAGTTCTTCAGTTTTGTCACCACTGACATCGAATTGGTTACTGATTGGTTGTGCGTCGGCAAGGAAAACTGCAGTCCAATTGTATTGGACAGTATTTCAATCGGGTACAAACAGATGGAACATTTTGAAGTCAATTCGAAAGTTCATCCAGATTTCTTTGTGTTTTGGCAACGTAGAATTCCAATTGAAAGGCAAATCAAAATGATATTGAAGCGAATGTTCCTTCTTTTTGTTGCTGCAGAATCTGACCACTGCTGTCTCTTGGACTCGTAGTCATTTCAGTGTCTAGTCACCTCCAGAGTGTCTCGTGTCTGCAGTTGATACGATGGGACAGCGGTTGACTTCTGATAAATACCGAAAATGTACGGAGCCATTCAGGCGCTGTTCATGACTTCAGCGTGTAAAATGTATCAATTTGGAATTTTCGAGTCAGTCGATGTGGAAGACGAGTGAAAACAAGACAACACAAACGCAAGATTGAAAATGTTAATTTTTTCCGCACCAAAATATCACGCATTGTGTGTGCTCGGCGTGTTTGGCACCACGCTGTTACAAGTAAACGCTTGTCAAAATGGCGTCAGGCCAACTCGCGCCAAAAATTGGAAATGCAGCTTGCACTTATTTGTTGGAGCTTGGGTGCTGACGTTTCAACTGATTGTTTGTACGAAAGAAAGGGAGTGAAGACGGACTGTGAAGCCACGTTGACAGCAATCGGACATCATAACGTCATCCACATTCATCATGTTTGTAAGAAACTTCAATATGAATGCGCATTGTATTATGATAAGGAAGACAAAATGACGACAATAAAATGAAAACGTATAAACTAGTGTGTACAGCTGTAATTTCACGTCGGGAATTTTCCTTCCAACAAAACAGAAAAGTGTGCTCACCACAAACGAGCGTTTTCAGTCATTCTGGAACAAATGACCCAAACATCTTGCACATCACAGTTCTATTCCAAGGAAGGGATTTACTCGGGATTGGACAGCTTGGTGCATGTTGGCTGAAGCACCTGAAGGCTTCTTGTCTATGATGGGATAATCTTGCAGTGTCACGGTGCAGGCGGTTTCCGTTCCTCCGCACGGTGCATTCTCCAGCTCCACCAACATCAGCGTCTGCTGGCCGCTCGGTGACCACACCGTGCGTGGAACGTACAGCGTCACTTGAGGGCCCGCCACGGGCCAGTAGCGTCCCAGGTTGAACCCGTTCACAAAGGCTTGCCCCTGAAATACGACGCAACGCGCAATTGTAACTTCAGATTTCCGAAGAAAGAAGGTCCTTTGTGTTCGCATATCCCGGAAAAGAAACGGAACGACGTAAAGGCAGACCAAGCGGAAAAGTAATAGATCTATTTCCAATCCTGGGCATTACTCACCTTGAACCAACCGGTTGGATTGAGAAAGGAGTCGAATGCCTTTGAGGCAGGAACATTCGCTGTGCCAGTGAATACAGACGGAACCCGAGGGTCAGACCTGGAAACCAACCGCCATCGCTCAGTCCGGTAATTTGAATGCGCACCTGATCTTGTTTGGTCCGACAGAACCTTGGACAGAGCTGTCGCGAACGAGCACGAGTTCACTTGCGATGCGATGGGGGAGGGTGGTGTGTGTGACGAAAAAATCAAAACAACACATGAACAGACAACACTCACTGTTTCGATGACGATGGGGTTGGCGGTGAAGTGAACAGATGAGTGAAGTTGAGCGGTCGCATCAGCCAATTCGTGAGCACGGTGCTTCTTCCAACGGTCACATTTCCGACCAGCCCCTGATATGAAGCGACAGATCTGGTTTGAATGCAATGCCCAGAATGTGCATCAAATGCATCAGAATCCGGACTGCTGACCACGAAAGAAACTATTGCAACACAAACTGAATTTGCAACACAGGCGAAAGTTCATTGCGATTGACTGTGCTGCAGTGCTGTGCAAAGTCCCGGCTTTTCACTTCGGATAAACGCGATTTTGGGCTGAGCCCACGCGATTCCCACCTTCCGATTTCCATTGATTTGAGTGCCGAAGTTGATGTGGCCTTGGTTCTCCACGATGATGCTGAGGGTTTGACCTTTCCGGGCGGCGAGGTTCAATTGCGTTTCGAACCGACGGTCTACGATACCATGGAAGAGCTGCAAACATATGGTGACACTATGTGACAAGAACACTGGTGGTGTAGACACACGCCGACTCCAGGTGCGAGACAAGTAAATCGGTGGTGCACACAACATGAAACGACATTTCAGCAATTGCGTTTTGTGTTGATTGTGGCAGTGGTATTTGCAGCGGTCACCACGGTGGCAGTGGTGTGGCAGCTGTTGTGGTCGTGGTGGTGCTGTGGCGTTTGTATTTACCCCGTCCAAGAGGACGTATCCACGGTCGCGCACGCACGTCACATTGAGGTACGTGTTGCTGTAGTCCTGTTTGAACGTCGTGCTGTAGAGCACAAAGCCTCCACTCACGCCAAGCTCTTCCATGGACAGAGGGTACAGACTGCTCACACCGGGTCCAGGACTCAGTTTCGGGACCAGGTCCAACACACTTCCAACCTGTGAACAGATGCAGACCCACACGCACGCACAGCAATGAAACTCCGCCCTACTATTTCGGTGAAACTGCTTTGGGCGTGGAAATAATACTCACGTATTTCATGTGGACTGGACCAAAGTTGAGTTTGGTTGTGTTTGACGGAACCGGAACTGGCTTGTGCAGCTGGTACTTGCTCTGCAAATGAAGCACCAAAAAAAATGGGAATCTCTTGAACATGACAACGAACGCTGCAGAAGAATTGACCGCCACTTCCCCAGTCTTCGAAAACGGAACGCGGCAGCATGATTGTGCGCGGATACCTGCGTCAGCAGTTGTCTGATAGCCATGTATTTCGGAGTCACATCTCCAGCCTCCGTCAGCGGAGCGTCGTAGTCGTAACTTGTTGGACAAATTTGGAATGGGGGATCCGCGCCTGTGCGTGGCAAAAGATTCAACACACCACCTGTTCAACTGCCCAGCCAGAGAACACAATTGCAACGCAAGTTCACTTGTGCTATCGTACTAATTTGACATTTTCCTTTCTCCCAAACGCTACAGAGCTGGCTGCACATATTGCGGATTTCTCGCGAACTCGAAAACAAAATAAGGGAAGCCCACCATTTGTGTAGCCGAAGTTTGTTCCACCCTCGAACATGTACCTGCCAGAAAAAACGAGCTTTCAAAATTGATCTTTTGGGAAATTTCACCAACAAACCCAACAATTCACACGAACTGACGCACATGTTGACGTTTGCGCCCATGTTCATCATCTGAGTGAGCGTGTCAATGATTGCTTTTGTGTTTCCGTGCGCATGTCCACCACCCCAATAATCCAACCAGCCCGTGTAGAACTCAGAGTTTACCTGTAAATCCACAAATTTAAAGTACAAGGCTACAAACTGATTCACAGGTTCGTACTGAAGAACGAACCGGTGTCAAAAATGGTTGCTGTATGAATCGATTGCCCACGAACAGATGAATTCTATTTGTATTTGGACATGTCTGTGGGTCGCTGAAGACGAACCCATGTCGATACTTGTCGCCAACAAAAAATTGTTTGAAACCAAGTCCTGTTTGGGTGTGGGGGGGAAGTCCCACATCACCCAAAATTCTCCAGAGTAGAAGTTCTTTTCCCAGAGGGGGACACATCGCCTTTTGAATGGTCCAACTAAAACTGCAGAGCCCCCACCCTCTGGAGAGGGGGATCCATCTGCACTGATTTGGCAACCGTGATTGCACAACACACGCCAAATACACTTCAGCGTGTAACAGAATGCACAGTTAGAAGAGTCCAAACATCCAACAATGGCAACGCCCTGTTTGTTGCTGGGCAAAACCTACCAAAGGACCTTTCGGCTCGTACGCTCGCTGCGGTTTGAAGTTTTCAGTAGCATTTCCTGTGCAAAACCAACGATAAAGGCTTTACAGCATGGCAAATGTTACAAGGCACGTGCGAACACAATAGCAAGCCCTTGCACTGGAATGGATACAAAATTCCTCAGCAAATTGAACATGAAAACCTGGAAACCAAATCCCCAGATTCAAGTCAACAGAGTGAAGTCATTCTGCGCCCACACGAAGAAGAGGATCTGGAGTTTACCAGGTCCGAAGTCGACTGTGGTGTAGAGATTCTTGTTTGCTCCGCACTTGAGGAAGTTGAGGCCAGCGCCATCCGTGGTGAACAGGACCACTTCCGGTCCAAGGTACTGACGAAATGTCGCTCCCAGATGTGCAATATACGCGTGGTCACACGCAAAATAACTTCCGTACTCGTTCTCAACCTGCAAACACGGTCGCAGGGGATAAAACAAGGGAAAGCTGGCACTTGTTCAGCCGGTTATGTTCGTACAACTCGCTTCTGATGGGAAATGGCGCAGCGAGAATGAAAGAAAGAAGTCTGAAAGTTTGCGGCACAATTGCCAATTTCTCTCCACTGGATTTAGTTTGGAGCGAGCTACTACGCACGTACTTGTACCATCACCACTGGGCCCCCATTGATGTGCAGCATGGGCTTTATCTTTGGTAGCAACGCACTGAGCCATTTATCCACTGGCTTGATGTAACCTGAAAGAGCACCACAATCCTTTAGAACACGTCACATTAGAGTTATGCCTGCGAACCAGCCACGGGTCTCAAGGGAAACCAGGCGATCCTTGTTGAGGCCCAAAATCCGCACCTGTTCAAATTCATTGAGGAAAAGTTGCGCCTATCCGACAAAGGTTGTGGCGTTGTTGACGGGAATCAATCTCCCAAACGACACCCACCGTCAACACGTGTGTAGATTCGCGCAGTCAAAAAAAACAGAACAGGGTGGAAGGAAGGAACGGACATACCAGGATCCATGGTTCGCAGCACCACAGAACCGTTGTTCTTGAGAAGCCAGGCCGGAAGCCCACCCTGCAGACACAAAGCATACTGTTGGCCGACCCAAATCATACGGAAAAGAAAATTGAGGAAATACCGCCGCGAGTGCCAACAAAAGCACGAAACACAGAACAATGGACTTTTCACTCGCTGTTTCAGGAAAACAATGCCTGACTGATTTTTGCTTGAACGTACGAAATCCCATTCGCCGCAGATGTAGGGTCCGGCGCGGAGAACGACGACAAGGCCCGCCCGCTGCGCCGCCTGCAGGAACCCGACCAGGTTTCGGTCTCCGTCCCACAGGTACTGCCCAGGCGTCGGTTCGTGCCAGTTCCAGGGAACGTATCTGAGTAAAATGTGTGGCCGTCAAAGGTCTGGACGTCTCATTGCTCGCAAAAGTAAAGAATGGGTTGAGTGAATTTCATTCGTTCGGTCAGACAACACGAACGAAATGAAGAAAGCAAGTTTCTGACGTTTCTTACCTAAAATGTTATTATTGTTACAAAACATCGGCAGCCATTGATCAACATGTTTGTGTGGAAATGTGAGCACGAACATTGTCGTTTTTCTCTTACTATTAAACAAATAAAACTAGTTTCTCACACTTCAATAGCATTGAGTCCAGCAGCGTAGATCTTTTGAAGCCGATCGTCCCAATACTGGCGCGGCACGCGCGCGTAGTGGACACTTCCCGACACATACCGGAATGGTATCCCATCCTTCACAAAAGTGTTGTGTTCATAGTCGATTGTAAACGATCTGTTCGCTGCACTGGAACACGCGAGTTGCTGAAAGACACCAAAAAGAGAGTGGTCAAACCCAACAAGAACCAAAACTGTCGGATTCAAGGCGTCCATGGAGTCTCATTGCTGAACAAGTCGCACGTATTATTTCACCTCACGCGGATCAAAACAAAACTTCCCCCACTGATCTGATTACTGTCAGAACTTTGTCACTCACAAACTTCTGCACGTGAAAAAACTTTGTCAGAATTTGTGATGGTTTCTTCGTCACATGATAGAGTCCAGATCTAGACTGATCTAGACTCTAGACTTCTACCGGTTTGTCACCATTTTGTGCGAAGCACAAATTGCAGACTAAATTCTGCAAACGCAACAGTACCAAATCACAACAAGTGTTAGTACAGTGAAAAAGAATGAATTCGTCAACAAAAAGCCTCACTTGCAACAACACAAAACAAAGTTTGAAAAATGCCAACCGCAGCTCCATTGCGAGTCATGTGACCTTCGTGTCACGTGAGCGGCGCGCACCTGTCAGATGCTGAACCTGTCTCTTTATCAAGTCCCATGTTTGTGTTGATACTGCAGTTCTGATTGCAAATAATATTCATGCTTTTGTTTCATTGGGTTGAAGTTGATTCGTGAAATGCACTTTTGTTCTGACAGATGCATAAATTTGACAACAGATGATGTCATTACCCAGAAGCCTCGATCCAATATGGCGGATGAATGAATTTCACAGATTTTTGAGGACGCAAGAAAACACACACAAAATTGGATGATTGTTGACTGATTTTCGGCCCGTAAAGTATTCAAAAGAAACACTTAGATTGTGTAGATTTTTGTGCCGGAATAGAGTCGGAGTCTGTGCAACATAGAACCTTCTGTGAGCACCCAAACAGCATGTCATAAATTTCCGTTCATTGACGACGACGTCTGATCTGCCAGTTGTTGGGATTTCTGTTCGCTGAGTTGAGTTTTTGCTGCGGATTAGAGTCAGAAAATGGCGGACGACGTCCCGGCAGCCAGCGACGAGTGCAATATAAAAGTGGTTTGCCGAGTGCGACCGCTGAACGAAGTGGAGGAAAGGGCTGGTAGCAAGTTCGTCCTCAAGTTTCCCACGGATGACTCAATTTCCGTTTCGGTAAGTGCGTCTGAATCAAGATTATCCAGACTGTCATCAGTCTGAGGAGTGCAACTCAAAACTGGGGAATGTTGAGGTTGAGTTGCTTGCTATTGTGTGCCGAAACCCACACTTCTTTGACTCCATTTTAGTCAGGCAGAACGTTCCAGACCCACGAACAGATCTGGAGTCGCTGATTCTTTGGTTGGTGAAAAGCCTGACTCCAGCTCAAAACGAACAATCCGTCCTTCTGTTTGCTGATGTTTTGTTGGGTCTACAGTGCTTACGAGCTCGTATGTTCGCTTTTCCCCCCAAGGTTGTGTTGTGAAGTTTTGACAGGTGCTGCGGCATTTCGTGTGAAAAGTGGAATGCGGAAAGCAAGTTGTAAGAGACAAATTTTGACAGTTGACAAAAGTACCAATCTTGACAGATTCACATTGAGGTTATTGAGGTCATTGGTGATAGTTTGAGGAATGTTGCGTCAGAGCCAACACGAACAGTAGACATTGTGTCTGCAAGGATCTTGTCGATCAATGGAAGCTCCGGTGCAATGTTCAAATTTCTCCTTTTTGAAGCTGTGTTTGGGGCTTCTTTTTACAAGCAAAGTGCTACAAAAACAATGCGACGTCTCGCACAAATTGAAGCCATCGTACGTGGTGCGTGCGCGTGTAGGAGTCGAACAGAGGCACTTCTTTGCTTTGTTTGCCCAGCCGTATTTGTTCATGTGCCCAGCATACTCAAGGAGTTGTGCAGGAAAACGTAAGAGAATTTACTCTGACCTCGGGTATTTGTCAGATCTCGTATCCCCGAGGACAGCGGGTAGTTGTCCGCAATTTTTTCTTCTTGTTGGATCAAACTGTTTGTTCTTCCACGTGCCTGCACATCTCACTGAGCACACCAAGTTGTAGTGTTGGCACAGAAACAATGATGAGCCCAAATGAGACGTAGATTTTGGCCATTTATCCCATTACAAGGTCATTTCTGACTGGCGCGGTTCAGACTCACAATTGCCGTTTTAGCATGCTGATATTTATTGCGTAAAAGTGTCAGCTTTGACAGTTATGGTCAACGAAGCTTCCTTTGTTTTATGGCTGTGTAATGGGAAACGTCATTGTGATCCAGCTGGGACCAAGGCAGGCGGGTTGTGCAGCGTCGCGTATTTTCTTTTATTTCCTTTGAGTTACGACATTGCTCTTTTAAGCGTGTGGTCCCGAAGGGTGTTACCACACGCTTAGTGTAATCACCATCAGTCTGTAT
>JAAUXT010121256.1_pt1:7500-10883 | contig 10883 bp, 18 predicted proteins | sample 7278171 | NCBI WGS metagenome assembly JAAUXT01 (sample SAMN14350112, study PRJNA611818) | marine sediment metagenome | isolation source: surface marine sediment (1.8m) | place: French Polynesia: Moorea | collected 2018-08 | reverse complement strand
CGTTCTCTGTGTGTGTGTGTGTGTGTGTGTGTGTGTGTGTGTGTGTGTGTGTGTGTGTGTGTATGTGCATGAAGTTGGGAAGCGCAATCTCACTGGGGTACATATTCAGAGTAACCCCTGGATCAGCCTCGGTCTGTGTCCGCATCCTGTCTGTTCTATTCAGCGCTGAGTCTGCGTTCCGCTCTCGACTTTTATCGGATTCTGCAGAACCTTATCACTCAGATCCGCGCTACAAACATCACGGGACAAAACGCGACTTTTCCACTGACATACTGAGTGATTTTCGCATCAAAGGCGAACTGGGCGCGGTTGATCCAGGGTCCGTTTTTGACGAAGACCCTTGAGTTCTGCAGGGTGGATCAAACACAGGATGTTGCTCTACGAACACTTCCCGTTGAACTCGTTGCGAGGGATGCAGGTAGATCTAAATTTGACATTTTTTGCAAAGGGATTTTTGCGTTGGTTCACGTTGTGATGGATGCAGATATGAATGAGAGGTTCACACTGGACGCATCGCGCTGCAGGATTCTTGGGGATGGACATTCATCCCTGAATCACGGACACAGCCACCGCACCTTCGTTTGGGTCAATCTCACACACATATCCCACACACAACACTTTTGAAATGAATTTGTTTTTTTTTTCAGATGGCGGTTGTGAAAACAGAGAAGAAAGAAGAAGAAGAGTCTGAGGCCCCTCCACCTGCTACAGAAGCTGAACCTGAGGCGCCCAAGGAAGAGAAGGAGGATGTGAAGAAGTCTCCGCAGAAGAAGAAGAAGCCGAAGAAACAAGGGAGCAAGGACAAGGAGTCTGGGGAGGAGGAGAAAGAGGAGGAGAAGGAGTCAAAACCAGGTGAGACGGTGCTCGTTCAGGCGCCGTACATCCCTGTGTCTGTCCAACCTTCCTCTGTTCTGTTCTCTATTTCTCAGTTGAAATTCTCAATTTGTCTCTCTGTCTCCTGTACTCTCTTTGTATTCTGTATTACTCTCTGTCTCTTCGCCCGACCCCCGTCACGCTGTCTCTGTCTTGAGCTCAATCTCACACCTGTTGTCTCCTGACAGCTTCCAGAGAACACAATCCTTCAAGTTCAACTCAAACCCTCATTGTGCGAAGTCCCTTCAGGGACCATGTGGTAGTGCAGTATATGGCAAGGTAGCTGAAATATCCCCTGCCCCCTCCACCCTAACCCCCCTCCCCACCCCACCCCAAACCCCCTGCCCCCAGACCCCCCCCTGCCCCTGGACCCCTCCTGGCAGAAGACAAGGAGGACAAGGCGGAATCGGCGACATAACCGGCAAGGGACTTCGCACTGCAGTTGCATTGAGCACTGCTTCTTGTTGTGTTCCACAGAGACGCTGCGTCTCGGGGACCCGGCTGTACTGGAGCAGCTCGAGGCAGGACTCAGCGTCAAGAAGGGCGATGACGTCACGATCCGCGTCCCGTTCCGCGCCGCCGCGCGCCCCCGCGCCACCTGGTGCAAAAACGACACCGAGCTCAAACCCAGCTCCAAGTGAGTCAGGTTTTTTTTGGGGGGGGCAGGGTCCGTTTCACGTTGAAGAGAAACGAATCCAGCGTGCAGATTCAGAAAGAAGCTTTCACAGCCGCAAAAGAGAAAAAATACGCCTGATTTTTTGCTTTTGTTTGCAAAAAAGGACAGCAAAAACACGATAGATCTAAAATTGATCCAAAAAAAGTGGCGTGGATTTTGGGACTGACCTGGCGTCACGTTACCATAGATACGAGGTGGAGGTGACGGCTCACGACGCCATCCTGACGGTGCGGCGCGCCGAGCGCCACGACGCCGGCTTCTACCGCGTCACGCTGCGCGACGTCACGTCCAACGCGACGTGCAGCGCCGAGACGCGCGTCAGCGTGCAGACACTGCCGCGTATCACGCTGGCGCACCGCATGCGCACTGACGGCGTCGCCGTCACGTGCGGGGAAGACGTGAGCGTCAAGGTGCCGTTCACCGCCAACCCGCCACCAGAGGTCAGTGCGGCTCGTTCAAAACTCGCCTCGTTCTGAATTTGTCCCAATTCCATCATCTCATTGGTCGTTTGGTTTCACGGGTATTTTCTCCTATGCAGGTCACGTGGTACAAGGGGAACGCGGCGCTGGCGGTGGACGGGGAGCGCCTCGTGACGTCACAGACACTGAAGCACGCGGAGCTGACGCTGCGTCGCGCGTCTCGGGAGGACGCCGGCGTTTACCGCGTCCTCCTGCACAACGACCTCGGGCAGGACATGGTGGACGTGCGCATCGTCATCAAGGGTGCGTTCTCAAAGTTCGGGTTGCATTTTCGTGCCACTCAAGACACCAGTGTTCGCTGTCTGTCTTTCTGTCTGTCTGTATCTCTCTCTGTCTCTGTCTGTCTCTCTCGCTGTGTGTGTGTGTGTGTCCGTCTGTGTGTGTGTGTGTGTGTGTGTGTGTGTGTGTGTGTGTGTCTGTGTCTGTCTGTCTGTCTGTCTGTCTGCCTGTCTGTGTCTGTCTGTCTGTCCCACTCTTGTCTTGTCTTTGACTCACTGTCTCACTTGAGAACAGTCCTTGTTCTGGAGATATGCTTTCTGATGTGTGACAACAACGAGGAATGTTGGTGTAGTATTGGATAGACCTTTCTGACACGTCGCCAAAATGCCAAACGTTTTTGCCCATATAAGCACATCAATTGGCTCCACCCAAATGTGGTGTTGTTCTCTCTCATTTGGTCCCAATCTCTTTGTCACCCAAACGGCTTCATCGCCCTGACTCGCTGACTCTATTCGGACGCGCCCAAGGTTCCCGAGCTTGATCGTGCGATGAATCGAACGTCAATAGCGGCGCTCTCCGCCTCTTCCTTCCTCCCTGACGTGCGTCACGGGGCCACGACTGGGCGCACGTGCCAAACACTTCCTATCGCTGATTTTTCAAGGTTGGACCCAAGGCTCGCCCAACGGGCATTGACCCGCCCTGACCAGGCCCGTCTCCAGGGGAAGGAGCAACGCACAGCCCAGCGAGTACGCCCAACCATTGGTTCCCCTTTACCCCAGTATTTGGGTCGGACAAGGGATGGACACCGGGCAATTCAGATCAGCGGATCCAGGGACCATGGTAGCTGTCACTCAGACCCAGAAAATATGTCTTTGTGCCCCAAAGTTTTGTGTCCATTTTCAAGGTGTGGCTTTGGGCCTTCCATGATTTGTGATCTCCCTGATCTCAATCTTGCACGCCTTGGATCCGCTGGAGCCAGGTTTGCGTGATGAAGCACACGTGCCTCACACTCACGCACGCCCGGCTCGTCCCTCCCTGCGCTGGAGACCGCTCATGTCTGGTGTCCTTGCAGATCCGGCGAAGCCGAAGGAGACCGCCGAAGCCAAGGACAGAGGTAAGGGCTGCGAGGTCTGCGC